>Ga0082212_10004798_pt1 | contig 18667 bp, 14 predicted proteins | sample TergutNt197P3_FD_71548 | JGI IMG/M metagenome (GOLD analysis project Ga0082212, IMG submission 71548) | Neocapritermes taracua P3 segment gut microbial communities from Petit-Saut dam, French Guiana - Nt197 P3 | ecosystem: Host-associated > Arthropoda: Insects > Digestive system > Gut ...
TCGGGTATCCCCAGGTAATTGACCCTGATGACAGTGTTGCCCGGCCTTATCACCGTCGGCAGCTGCGGCTTGTACATATCCCCGAAATCGGGCTGGAAGGCGATGCCGCACTTGCCCGGGATATCCTCTTCAGTCACCGTAAAGTACGGCCCGTAGGCATACAGCGTCTCAGTCTTCCCTTCATCTATCTCGTCGTCATAATAGTACTCCACCGTATAGGCCCGTTTCTGGACATAACCGGGCAAGGACACATAGAAGACCTTTACGAGCTTGCCCTCGGCATATACCAGTGCCGGCAGCTCCGGCTCGTGGGGCGTCACGGGGTCAAGCTGGTAGCCGGGGCCGGCCTTGTCCGGGATCATGAACGCGCTCACAATGAATCCCGGCGCAACGGCCTCCACCGTTTCCGTCATATCCTCGTCCAGGACGCCGTCATAATAGTACTCGACCGTAAACGGCGCATACTGCTCATAGTCAGGCAGCGTAATATAATACACCTTTATGACATTTTCCTTCTCCGTGATCTCCGCCGGCAGCCTTGGCTGATAAGGCGTCTTCGGGGCGGGCTGATAGCCGGGGCCCCCTTTGAACGGGATGTCCTTCTCATACACCGTGAATTCCGGCGCCGGCACTTCCAGCCGTTCCGTCTTCGACTTGTCCAGGACGCCGTCATAGTAATATTCGATCTTATAAAGCATGCTGCTCCCGTCTCTTTGCGGCTTGTGCTTCTTCTCCGCCGACACATCCGATGCCGACGCCGAAGAAAGGACCACTGCCAAAACAAGGCTCACCAAAACCGCAATGACCCTCCCGCTCATACGTCTGCCAAACACTCTTTGTAAAAACATCTCATTATCCTCCAAGCGCGAACACAAAACCCGGCCCCCCGCATAAAGCGGTCCCGGGCCACCGTCGGCTTTTTTCTTACCCCCAATTGCTATGTCAGAAAGCTGTCAAAACTCTATAAGACCCACAATACCCGTGATAGGCAAACCATAGCCTTTCACCTGTATCTGTAGTGTATTGATAAACCGCTAATATGTCAACGTATTATGTCAGGATTTGTTGATGTCTCTGTAATGGTTTTGTGATTTGTTTCTGTAGGTCAGACAGTAGGGGACGGTTCCTGCAATTTCACCCGAACCGTTTTCTGCCGCTGCCATCGATATTCATCATGTATATTTTTTCATTTTGATAATAAAAGACCTTATTACCGACAGTATACATTCCGATGATATTATTGAGCCTGCTGTTCGAAGTGGTTTTCTCCTCCCCGGTATCCATGTCCAGGCATGTATATGTCATCGGGGATGTCGAAACAAAATACAAGATATTGCCCGCTGTATTGATGCGGCTGTTTGGCATCATCTTCTCTGTTTCGTAAACCAAAGAATCAACTTTCGTATCAGCGTCGATTTTCCTTATCATCTCCATGGCCCCTTCGGACACGCGATAATAAACATCTCCCCCATATACGCAAAACCAACCCCACAGCCCCGTGTCCTTTACGATCAATTCTTTATTGCTGCCATCCATATCGATCCTATACAGCAGATACTCCCCGTCGTTGTGGGCAAGATAATAAAACCGGCCATCGTAAAAATACATTTCCCTCACGTTGTCATCTGTCAAAAGCCCCAGGCCGGATCCGTCGATACCCATAGAATACAGATTTCCGTCATACGCGTTTGATTCGCCGCCGATGAAATAGATCGCGTCGCCATAAACAAACAAGGACCTCGCCTTGATATCGCCAAGCACTATGTCCCGGGCGCCGCTTTTGTCCATTCTGTGGATCGCGCTGCTCGAAGAGCCAACGTAAAAAATGAAGTCCGCGGTAACATTCAAGCAGAAACACATTTCATCGCTGTAGCTTAATTCCTGCTGTTCCCCGGTGTTCACATTTCTTTTATTCAAAATCACTTCCGTCCCTTTTGATGTCGAATAATAAACACTCTCGTCATCATAGGCGATGGCCCCGATACTGTACAGGTTCCCCGGTGTGTTGCCCATGTCCGGCAGCTTGGAGCCCGCCAGCACGACCCCGCCGGCATTCGAACAAGCCGAAGCCAAAACCGCTGCTCCTGTAATGACTGCAACCAGCCAAAGAACCAGTTCACGCTTCTTGCCAGACAAAAGGGGACGGTTCCCGCGCCTGCTTACAGCCGTCAGCCGACCCATGGCCTTATATTACCCCCGTCCAGATCCATTACAAAAAATATCCCGCTTTCGACCCAGAAAATATTATCCCCGACAATAAAGTTTGATACATCATAAAAGCTTACGGATCTGATCAGGTACGGCATCGTTTTCGTCCGCACCGCCCCGGTGTTCAGATCCAGCAGGTGCATTTTGCTCTTCCAGCCGAAAAAGTTTTCCATTGTGAAATAATAGAATGTACCGCTATTTTTGTCGATGTTGTAAGTGCCCGGCACGATTTCGCCCAAATCGGCTATGTCATCCTGCTTCCCGCTTTGGATATCGACCCGCGTCAGCGTATAGCCTTGCACATAATAGAGAGCCCCTTCATGCACAGACAACCACTGGACACTATAGCCGTATTCGCAGATCTTCGCCTTGCCGCTGCCGTCAAGCCCCATTTTGAAAAAGCTGCCCGGTCCATTTTTGCCGGGGGAGCTTGCCATATATATGATGTCGTCCTCAATATACATTATTTCGGCTATATCGTCAGACAGGCACACCACATCCGATCCATCATCATTCATAGAATACAAATAGTTGCCGCCCGCTTCACCATAAGAAATAAAATACAGCCGGTCTTTATACGCAAGCAGAAACCCGGCATTTTTATCGGATATTATCTGGCTCTCCCCGCCGTGGATGCTGGTTTTGCAGATGTCGCAATTATACCAATCAGAGATATCAACGTAATACAGCCATTCGCCGACGACGTTCAGGTATATTGCGACACCATTCGCCAGCACGGCTGTGTTTTCGCCGTTATGATCTGATTTGTATATGGATGGCGTGCCCCACTCATCTCCCCCCCTATAATAAACATAGTTGTCATCATAGGTAACAGGGCCGTAGTTTTCCAGGTTCTCAATGGTGTTTCCCATGTATGCGGGCTTCGTGTTCTCCATGCTCAAGGGGCCGTTTCCCCCTTCATCGGCGTTCCCGCAGGACACGGAAAACAAAGCCGCCAAAACCAATGCGGCCAAAACCGGCGCCGCCATCCCCGGCGCCGCCATACCCAGCCGGTTATTTTTGAATAATTTGTCAAACCGCATATCGGCGTCCCTCCACAAGAACCGTCCCTATTCCGTCGCCACAAGAACCGTTTCTGTTTTGTCTCTTAGAAGCGATTGCCCGTCTTCATCTATTATGTCAACAACATACCTGCTATTCTTAAGATAATAAAAAGTATACTCCTCGCCGGCCTCTACCGCGTGAAAACCTTTTTCTATTTCAAAATATCTGCCATCTATAAGAACCGACTGCTTTGTACCGGAACTTTCAATCACCTCCACTATCCCGTTTATTTGGGAATAGTCCTTCCTGATAGCCGACGGCAAGTCTTTTGTCATATGGCCAAGACCAAAGAAATCCAGCGCTATGACAAGATACACAACAAGCGCAAGGCTGAATACTGTCAACCAGATCTCCGGCTTGAATTTGTCTTTGTTAAATGCGAGTGAGAACACACCAAATATGAGGGGGATAGCGAAAGGGATCAGAATGTAGATGCCCCATTGAAGAAAAAAACTCACTCGCGGGCCTTCGTTGTCCAACATTGCTTCCAGGAACATCAATAAAAAAATTGCAACAATTGACGAGATGCACAGGATGTTTACTACTCTTCTTTTCATTCCAATTGCCTCTTTCAAATGGGATGGTATCACAGGCATTTTGGCGGTACAACAGCAATCCGGAAAATTCCCGCTTTCTTCGCGGGAACAACACAACGGGGACGGTTCTTTTTGTGTTCGGAACACACACAGCGGAGACGGTTCGCTTTAATTTAAATTAAACAACTACAGAGTGAAGTTGATAAAGCTAACGGTGGCAATTTACGGTATAGAACGAGGGGGGGAGGAAGGAATGAAGGAAGGAAAGGGAGGGGAGGGGAGGGAGGCCTGTGGCAAAACGGCTTGGCGGCAAACGCAAATGGCCGTCTTTGGCCATTCTGTGCAGACGGGGGCAGGCCCTCTGCCAATGTTTCGAACGGAAGCGAGGAGCCCCCATTACTATCAGGGGCATTTGGCTGCCGGGTGGTTCCAGGCAACCCCCGTGGCTTGCCCCCCTGCTAGATGTCTTCTATCTGCCAGTCGATCGGGGAGACGCCGTTCTCACTTAGGAACTCGTTTGCGCGGCTGAAATGCCGGCAGCCGAAAAACCCGCGGTGCGCTGAAAGCGGGCTCGGGTGCGGCGCTTCGAGCACAAGGTGCTTTGGGTTGCCAAGCATACGCCGCTTTGTCTGCGCGGGGCGGCCCCAAAGGAAAAAGACGACCGGCCGGTCCTGCGCGTCCACGGCCTCTATGACGGCGTCCGTGAACTGCTCCCACCCCATGCCCTGGTGGGAATTGGCCTGGTGCGCGCGGACGGTCAGTACGGTGTTGAGCAGCAGCACCCCCTCGTCCGCCCATTTCTTCAGATACCCGTTGTTCGGGACCCTGCACCCCAGGTCATCGTGCAACTCCTGGTAGATATTGACGAGCGACGGCGGGATGTCCCTCTGGTCGGGCGGTACCGCAAAACACGCGCCTATTGCCTGCCGCTCGCCGTGGTAGGGATCCTGCCCCAGGATCAGCGCCTTCACCTTGGACAGCGGCGTTAAGTGGAACGCGTTGAAGATGTCGTCGGCCGCGGGGAAGATCCGGCGCGCCCTGTACTCGCTGACCAAAAACTTGCGCAGTTCCAGATAATAGGGTTTTTCAAATTCCTCTCCTATCGCGTCCAGCCAGTCATTCGTTATCTTCGGCATTTTTTTTCCTTTTCACTTAATACTGTGTTGTACTCGTTCATCTTGTCTTGTGTACGTTCATGTGCGTTACGACTGCACCTCGCTTCCCTGCCTTGACCGGAGCGAAAAGTCCGGTGCATATTTACAGCAGCTTTCAGTTCCGCAGGCTCTGGATCGGCGCCGGGATACGCCCGCCCCGCGCCACGAACACCGACGGGTCGGCCGTGCTGATCCCCATGACAGGCCCGCCCCCCAGCAGCCCGCCGAATTCGAGCGTCTCGCCGACCCCTTTGCCGATCGCCGGGATGATACGCACGGCTGTCGTCTTGCTGTTTACCATGCCGATAGCCGCCTCATCGGCGATCAGCGCCGAGATGACCGCGGCCGGCGTGTCGCCAGCAACGATGACCATGTCGAGTCCGACCGAGCACACGGACGTCATCGCCTCGAGCTTTTCTAGCGTAAGTACGCCCGCGGACACCGCCGCCGCCATGCCCGCGTCCTCGGACACCGGGATGAAAGCGCCCGACAGGCCGCCGACCGAAGACGACGCCATTACGCCGCCCTTCTTCACCGCGTCGTTGAGCATGGCAAGCGCCGCCGTCGTGCCGCAGCCGCCCGCGCGGGCAAGCCCCATCTCCTCAAGTATATAGGCAACGCTGTCGCCTACAGCCGGCGTCGGCGCAAGCGAAAGGTCCACGATCCCAAACGGCAGGCCGAGCTCGAAGGACGCCTCCGCCCCGACAAGCTGCCCCATCCGCGTGACCTTGAAAGCTGTCTTCTTGATGATTTCCGCGATCTCGGCAAGAGGCGCGTCCTTCGGCGCCTTTGCCACTGCCGCGCGCACAGCCCCCGGCCCCGAGACGCCGATATTGATGACGCAGTCCGGCTCGCCCGGCCCGTGAAACGCCCCCGCCATAAACGGGTTGTCCTCCGGCGCGTTGCAAAAGACCACAAGCTTGGCCGCGCCGATACAGTTCCTGTCCTTCGTGAGCTCCGCCGTACGAACTATTATCCCACCCAGCCGCGCCACAGCATCCATATTGATCCCGGCCCTCGTCGAGCCTATGTTGACGGAAGCGCACACGCGCTCCGTTTCGGCAAGCGCCTCGGGGATGGCCTCGATCAGCTGCTCGTCGCCCGGGGCAAACCCCTTCTGTACAAGCGCGGAAAACCCTCCGATGAAGTTGACCCCCACGCGCGCCGCCGCACGGTCAAGCGCCCGCGCAAACATGGCGGGGCTCCCGCCCGAAGCCCCCACGGCGAAAGCCACCGGCGTGACCGCGATGCGCTTGTTGATGACGGGGATCCCGTATTTTCGCTCGATGGCGTCTGTTACGGATACGAGCCTGGCGGCCTTCGCCTCGATCTTTGCCTCGATCCGCCCGCAGGAACGCGCGGCGTCCGAATCCAGGCAGTCCATCAGGCTTATCCCCATGGTCACCGTGCGGATGTCCAGGCTCTCGTCCTGGATCATCGTAATGGTTTCAAGGATATCGGAAGTATTAAGCATGGTATTACCTTCCCGGCAAATCGCCTGAAAATCTAGATCCGGTGCATGGAATTGAAGATATCCTCGTGCATCACATGGATCTTCATACCGTCCACGCTCTGCTCGAGCTTCGCCGTCAGGGCCGAAAGATCCATGTTGATATCCGTGATATCTATGAGCATCACCATCGCGAAATACTCCTTGAGCACGGACTGCGACGCCTCGATGACATTGGCGTTGGCCTCCGCGCAGGCCGTCGCGACCTTCGCGATGATGCCGACCATGTCCTTACCGATAACAGTGACTACCGCTTTCATATTATTTGCCCCCTCCTGTACTCTCTTTCCACTCCGCCTTATCCTTTATATTGCAACCGGCCTTATTCATCCCCCGTTTTTCCCGGCCCTGCTTCTTCCGGCTCCGCTTTTCCCGGCCCTGCTTCTTCCGGCCCTGCTTCTTCCGACCCCGCTTTTCCCGGCCCTGCTTCTTCCGGCTCCGCTTTTCCCGGCTCCGCTTTTCCCGGCCCTGCTTTTCCCTGGCGGCGCAAAGAGATCAGGATCCCGATGATGCAGACCCCCGCAAAGACCAAAAACGATATATGCATATCGCGTATGATTGCCGCCGGCGCGACATGCTCGATCGGCACATTCCCGATCACCGCGTTGATGATGATCGTCAGCACCGCCATGCCGAACACCTGTCCTACAGTGCGCGCCGTGCTCTGCACCGACGTCGCCACGCTATAGTCCTTTTTCGATACCGACCCGAGGACCACGTTTGCGTTTGGCGACGAGAAGAGACCGACGCCGAACCCCGTCAGAAGCAGCGCCGCAAGTATGTAGGCGAGCGGCGTCTGCCCGTCCAGAAACGCGAACATGAACAGCGCGCCCGCGCAGCATGCCATGCCTATCGACGCGATCGCCGCCGGCGACCTTTTGTCGGACAGCCTCCCTGCGATCGGCGACAGCACGATCTGCACGACCGGCTGCGAAATCAATATTATCCCGGACACGTCCGCGTTGAACCCCCTGGCGAGCTGAAGGTAGAGCGACATCAGGTACACGACCGCGAAAACCGCGGCGAAAATGAAGAGCGCCGCCAGGTTGGCCAGGCTGAAATCCAGGTTCTTGCTGAACAGCCGCACCTCGACCAGGGGCGCTTCCGTACGCGCCTCGTGCCTGACGAACAGGACGATGAGCACAATGCCCGCGCCGAGGATAAAGTACGACCAGATATTCTGGGCAAGCGTCGCCAGCCCGCACAAAAGCAGCCCCAGCGAGAGGACGTAAAAGACAATGCTTGAATAATTGATCTTTGCCTTCGTCTCCGGTTTTTTCTCCTTCGGGAGCCTGGTCATGGCCATGACGAACGCGATCAGCGCAAACGCTGAAATAGCAATGAATATCGCCCTCCAGCCGAATGTGTGTGTAATTATTCCGCCCACGACCGGCCCGCTGGCCGACCCGGCAAAGACAGCCGCGACCGCAATGCCGAGCACGCTGCCTCGCCTTTCGGGCGGGAACGCGGAGACAAGGATGGCGGTATTCGTCGCATAGATCATGGCGGCGCCTATGCCCTGGACTACCCTTAGCAGGTAAAACACCGGCATATTCGGCGAGAAGATATTCAAAAAAGAGGCGACGCAGATCAAAAGGATGCCAACCCTAAGGATCGTCTTCCTGCCGCGCATGTCCGCGATCCTGCCGAACGGGATCGCCAGGATCGCTGTTACCATAAGGAAGGAGAGCACGATCCATGAGAGGGAGGTTGCCGCTGAATGGAACTCGGCGCCTATGTGCGGGACGGCGATATTCAGCGCAGTCGCGGAAAACGGGCTGGTAAAGTTCGTGATCATCGCGACGGCCAGCGCCGCCCGCTGTATGGATTTTTGCGTCCTTACGTTATCTTCCATATCTATTCAGGCATGACAGTCTTGGGGACATGCGGCCGAGGGTTCAAGCCCGCAGATCTATCGGTCAGGCATGCGGCGTTCATACCCGAAGGTCCTCCTGTTCGTGTTTTTTGCCGCGCGTCATAAGGGCAGCCAGCGCCATGTCGGGCGGTACTTCCCCGTTCACAATGCGGCAGATCGCCTCCGTGATCGGCATCTCGACACCATGCCTCCCCGCGAGCGCGCGGGCTGCCTCCGCCGTCGGAACGCCCTCAACGACCATGCCTATCCGGGCGATGGCCTCCTCCGGCGGCACGCCCTCGCCTATCATTATGCCGCAGCGCCGGTTCCTGCTGTGTATGCTCGTGCATGTGACTATGAGGTCGCCTATGCCGGAAAGCCCGAAAAACGTCTCCCGCTTTGCGCCCATGCACAGCCCGAGCCGGGCCATCTCCGTTATCCCGCGCGTCATCAGCGCGGCCTTTGTATTGTCTCCGTAGCCCATTCCGTCGGATATGCCGGCGCCCAACGCTATGATGTTTTTCAGCGCTCCGCCGAGCTCAACGCCCGTCACATCGCCCTGGGTGTAAACACGGAACCTTTCCGTCATGAAAATACCCTGCGCCTCTTCGGCCGCTTTCAGATCCTCTGACGCGACCGTCACCGTCGTCGGCATCCCGTCAGCAACCTCTTCGGCGTGGGATGGCCCGGAGAGAACCGCGAAACGCCGCCCGGGGCAGGCCTCCGAAAAGATGGCGGAAGGGGTCATGAGCGACCCGAGCTCGATGCCCTTGGCGACATTGACGACAAAAGCGTCGTCGTCCATATACGGCGCCGCCGCCATAAGCGCAGAGCGAAAATGCTGCGTCGGCACGGCGGTAACGACAAAGTCCGCTCTCTTCACGCAATCCTCCTGCGTTTCCGCAGCCGTGACGAGGCTGTCCAGGCGCCGGCCCGGCAGATATTTTTTGTTCTCGCGGTCGTCCCTGATGCCTTCCAAAACCTCACTGTCGATGTCCCATACAGCTGCTTCTATGCCCTTGCCCGCAAGCAGGCCCGCGAGCGCCGTGCCCCAGCTGCCCGCCCCTATGATGCCGGCCCTCATTGCGCGCCTCCTTCCCCGCCATTGCCAGGCGCTTTTCCGCTTCCGCCACCAAGACTCAGCCGGGGCTCTTCACCCTTAAGCAGCCGCCCGATATTTGCGCGGTGCTTCCAGACGATGAGCGCAAGCAGGATGACGATCCAAAGCGGGAAGTAAACGTTGAACCGCAGGGGCCCCGTAAGGTAAGCGAAGTCTTCCCCCCGCGCCCCGCCGGCAAACACGAGCACGATCGCGGTTGCGACCGCGATCAGCACGGAGAGCGACACGCGCCGGAATATCGCCGTGAACAGGACAACTACAGCGAGCAGTATAAGCGCATAGAGCCACGACGCCGCAAGCAGCACCCCGAACGCCGTCGCCACCCCCTTGCCGCCGCGGAACCCGAACGCGGCAGGGTACATATGCCCGAGCACCACGCACAGCCCGCAAAGCATGGCCGGCGCATACGAAGCCAGGCCCCAGAGCATGGCCGCGTCATGGGCCGCCTGGTATTGTGACGACACCATCCCGCGCATTATTCCTTCATCATTCAGCCCGATCCTAAGGAATACCAGAAGCGGAAGGTAGTAGCCTGCCCAGCCCTTGACCACGTCGATACCGAAGGTGATCACGCCCGCTTTCTTGCCGAGCGAGCGGAGAGCGTTCGTCGTCCCCGCGTTGCCTGAGCCCTGCGCCCGGACGTCCACGCCCATGGCCCGCCCGAGCAGGATCGCCGGGTTGATATTGCCCAGGAAATAAGCGCAGACAGCCAGTATCGCTGTCGCGTACCACGGGATGATCCCAATCCCGAGGCCCGTAAGAAAATTACTCATCGCCCGAACCTTTCTCCTGAAAAAACAGGATTCATCGACGCTCCTGAAAAGAAAGAACCTCTCATCGCCCGGATCTTTCTCCTGAAATACTGGAATGTACCGGCGTTCCCGAAAAGAAAGGCTTACTCATCGCCCGAACCTTTCTCACGGAAGACAAAGCTGATCGGCGTGCCCAAAAACCCGTACACATCCCGGATGCGGTTTTCGAGATAGCGCGCGTAAGAAAAATGCAAAAGGTCCCTCTTGTTTATCTTGAATGAAAACAGCGGCGGCCTCACGCCGACCTGTGATACATAATATATCCTGAGCCGCCTGCCCTTGTCCGTGGGCGGCTCCTTCATCGCAACCGCGTCGCGGATGAGGCTGTTGAGCGGGGACGTCGGCACACGGAGCGCGCAGTTCGCGTTAACAGCCGAAACGGTATCGAGGACATTGTTCAGCCGCTGCCTGTCTTTGACCGAAATAAACACGTCCGGCGCATAGGACAGGAACGGCAGCTCCGCGCGCATCTTCTTGCGGTAGGCGTCCATGGTCTTTGTGTCTTTTTCGATCAGGTCCCACTTATTGACGGCGAGCACGACGCCTTTGCCGCTGTCGTGCGCGATGCCCGCGATCTTCTTGTCCTGCTCCGTGATTCCCTCGGACGCGTCGATCATCACGAGGCAGACGTCGCTTCGCTCGATAGCCGCGATCGCGCGCACGACGCTGTACCGCTCGATGCTCTCACTCACCTTGCTCCTGCGCCTGATGCCGGCGGTATCTATGAGGGTGAACTCTTCGCCGCCGAAGGAAAAGGGCGTATCGATCGAGTCCCGCGTCGTCCCGGGCGTCTCCGATACTATGACGCGGTTCTCGCCGACAAGCGCGTTCACAAAAGAGCTCTTGCCCACATTCGGTTTGCCGACGATCGCGAGCCGGATACGGTCGTCTTCCTCGCCATCCTCGCCATCCTCGCCATCCGCGCCATCCTCGCCGCCGCCACCGCCGCCACTTACGCCGCTGCCATCGCCGCCACTTACGCCGCCGCCGCCGTCAGCCCTTGTGCCGCCGCCACCGCCGCCTCCGGGAAGCCCCTCGATCATCGCGTCGAGCGCGTCGCCGAGCCCCGTCATATTTGCCGCCGATATCGGCAGGGGGTCCCCGAAGCCGAGCTCATAGAAATCATAAAAACCGTCCGGCAGTTTCTGGCCGTCGATCTTGTTTACAATAAGAAGCACCTTCGTGGATGTGCGCCTCAAAAGCTCCGCGACCTCGATGTCCTGCGACGTTACCCCTTCCTTACCGTCTACCATAAAGACGATCAGTTCGGCCATGTCCATAGCGATCATGGCCTGCTCGCGCATACTGGCAAAGATCTCGTCATCGCGGCCGTCGTCGATGCCGCCCGTATCTATGATCGCAAAGCGCTTGCCGCACCATTCCGCCTCGGCGTAGATCCGGTCGCGCGTCACGCCCGGCGTATCGTCGACGATAGAGAGCCTCGTCCCGACGATACGGTTGAAAAACGAGGATTTCCCGACATTCGGGCGGCCGACCACCGCGATAACAGGCAGCTTTTTCGCCATCAATATGCCCCCGAAAAGATGCTGTCCGCAAACCGGGCCGGGTCGAATAAGGAGAGGTCGCCGGGCTTTTCGCCGGTCCCTATGAATTTGATCGGCAGGTCAAACTCATCCGCGATCGTGATGGCGATGCCGCCCTTTGCCGTCCCGTCGAGTTTTGTCAGCACGACCCCGCTGACTCCGACCGCGCTGCCGAATTCCTTTGCCTGGCTGATAGCGTTTTTCCCCGTCGTCGCGTCGAGCACCAGAAGCGTCTCCCTGGACTCTTCCGCGTATTCCCGGCTCAAAACCTTATTCATTTTCTCAAGTTCGTTCATCAGGTTCCGCTTGTTTTGCAGCCTCCCCGCCGTGTCGCAGATAAGAACGTCGATCCCGCGCGCCGCCGCCGCGGAGACGCCGTCAAAAATCACAGCCGACGGGTCCGCCCCCTCGCGGTGCTTTATGACCGGCACGCCGACCCGCTCCGCCCAGACCTCAAGCTGCTCGGTTGCCGCCGCGCGGAATGTGTCCGCCGCCGCGACAAGCACGGTCTTACCTTCATTTCTGTACATGTGCGCAAGCTTGGCGATCGTCGTCGTCTTACCGCCGCCGTTGACGCCGACAGTGAGTATGCTGATCGGATAGGCCTCGCTCATGCGGAGCCGCTCCCCCTTGTCGACGAGCCCGGCGATGATGCCCCTGAGCCTTAGCTCGACCGCTTCCCTGTCGCTTATCCGCTCAAGCCGCACCGCCTCGCGCAGGGCGTCCACGATACGCATCGACGTCTCCATGCCGATGTCCGACGTGATAAGTATCTCCTCAAGGTCTTCGAGGAATTCCTCGTCGACCTGCGGCCGCATAAGTATCGCGTCACCGATGCGCTGCGCAAGTTTCCCGAAAAAGCCTTTTTTCTCTTCAAATTCCATACATGTGCCCTCAGTTCATGATCCCTTCTGTCCAGTGATACCCTCTGTCCAGTATGCCCTCTTTTTTGTAATTCTCATATTCCCTGCAACTTCTCTTTTCTGTAATTTCTCTTTTTTGTAACTCTCCGCTCTGTATTTTCCCTGTTCGCCCCTCTCAGTTCAAACTCTCGGCGAACCGCTCCGTCGCCTCGTCTCCAAGCAGCAGCGACAGCACGGACGTCACCCCCTGCTCCTGCATCGTGACGCCAAACAGCGCGTCCGCGTATTCCATCGTCGCGCGCTGGTGCGTAACGAGCGCAAACTGCGTGCCGGGAAAGCCCGCGACATAGTTCGCGAACCTGTGGATATTCGTATCGTCAAGCGCCGCGTCGATCTCGTCGAGCATGCAAAACGGGGTCGGCTTCGCCTTCAATATCGAAAAGAGCAAGGCGATCGCGATCATGGCCTTTTCGCCGCCGCTGTAGCTGTCTATGCTCGCAAGATTGGTCTTGCCCGGCGGGCTGATCTTGATGTCGATGCCGCATTCGAGCGGATCGTTTTCGTCCTCGAGCAGGACCTGCCCCTTGCCGCCGCCGAAGAGCAGTGAGAAGGTCTCGCTGAAAGTCTCCGACACTTTTTCGAAAGTCTCGCGGAATTTCTCCCTGCTGATCTTGTCCATGTCGTGGACGATATCCTGAAAATCCTTCATGGACAAAACGACGTCATCCCTCTGCGCGGTCAGGAATGTGTAACGTTCACTCGTCTCGTCATATTCCTTGATCGACCCCGGGTTCACCTCGCCGATCTCCTTCATACGCTCCTTGACTTCGCGGTTTTCCTTAATTGCCGTGCTCATTACGAAATCGTCTTTTTTGAATTCCAGGGCATGAACGTAAGAGAGCTCAAACTCGTCGAAGAGTTTTTCTTTCCACGTGGCAAGGCGCGTCTCCTGCCGCCCCAGCTCGACCTCCATGCCGTTTCTGGACGAGATCTGGGCGTCTATCCGGTCCAGCGAACGCGACGCCGCAAGCTCTTTTTCCTCGATTTGCGAGCGGCCCTCCGCCCTCTCGGCCAGCACGGTGGACAGCTCGCCGTCAAGCGTGGCCCTGGCTTCCGTAAGGGAAGCAAGCTCACCCGCGGCCGCCTCGTCGGGCAGCAGGGACGAAAACCCGTCCAGCCCCGCCCGTTCCGCCTTGAGCCGCTCAAGCTGCGCGCGCATTTCGTCAAGGTCGCCCTTCATGGACCTGAGCCCCTGATCCGCGTTTTCCTTGTCGCGTCCGGCCCCGGCAAGCGTCAGGCGCAGCTCCGTCGCGGCCGCCTGCGCAAGGTCGCTCGCCTCCTTGGCCGGCGCAAGGCCCGCCATCCCCGCTTCGATGGCTTCGCTGACTTCCTTTATCCTTACCGCCAGCCCGCCTATGCCGCTGCGCAGCCCGGCGATCATGCCTACACTGCTTTCGCGGTCCCTGCCCACGCCCTCAAGCTCTGCCCGGTTCTTTTCGAGGCGCTTGTCCAGCCCGGCAAGCATATATTCCGCGGACCTTCGCTCCTCCTGCACACGGATAAGCGCCGCCTCGGAGGCGCGCCGCGCCGCGTCATTATCGCGAATCGAGGCAAGCAGGCCCTCGTTTTCTTCCGTGAGCGCCTCCGCCGCCGCCCGCACTTCCTCCTCCTTCGCGCCGAGCCCCGCGATCTCTTCTGAAAGCCTGTCTATCTCGTTTCTGCGTTCGAGCAGGTTGGCGGTCCTGTTCCTGTACGCGCCGCCAGTAAGCGCGCCGGACGGGCTTATTACCTCACCTTCCTTCGTGACGATCCTCCAGCCCGTTTTGTTCTTCCTTGCCATCGCTATCGCGTCGTCGAGCGTTTCGGCGATGAGCGTCCTGCCCAGCAGGTAAGAAAAAACCTCCCCGAATTTTTTGTCGCAGGTGATGCGGTCGCTTGCGTAGCCCGCAAAACCCGGCGCCGTCTCAAGCCCGGGCTCGCGCGCAAACGCGTTGGCCCTGATCGTCCGAAGAGGCAGGAATGTAAGCCGGCCCGCTTTGTTTTGTTTCAGGTAATTGATGGCCTGCTTCGCTTCCTCTTCGCTTTCCGTCACGATGTTTTGTATCGCGGCGCCCAGCGCTGTCTCGATCGCGGCCTCAAACCCCGGCTCCGCCTTCATCAGCTCCGTCACGACGCCGTGCACGCCGGGCCGCTTTTCCTGCATGAGCGCGCGCACCCCTGAGTTATAGCCCTCATAATTGCTTTCCATCTCCTCGATGGTTTTTTGCCTTGAGGCCTTGGCCCCCTTCTCGAGGCGTATCGTGTCCAGCCTCAGCCTGCTGTCCGCAAGTAGCGCTTCGTTTTCGCTGTATTTCGCGTCAAGCGCGCCGGCCCGCTCTTCGAGCCCCGCCGCGGCTGCGGCCTTGCCTTCCTCATCGGCAGCGAGCGCGTCCAGGCGCTCCGCAAGACCCGTGCGCTCCGCCGCGCCCTGTGTGAGCTCGCTTTTAAGCGCCGCCTCCGTCTCGTCAAAATTTGCCGCGAGCCCCTCGCCCGAGGCAAGCTCAGCCTCCTTCGCCGAACGCTCGCGCGAAAGCTCAAACAGCTCGGCCTTTAGCTCGTCGACATACAGCATCATCTCGCTGTACCCGCCCTCCTTCGCTGCGGCGTCGGCAAGCAGCCCGGCGAGCTCAGAGGAGTAACGCTCAAGCCCTTCGAGGAGCTGCGCATGCCCGGCCTCAGCCGCCGCAAGCGCCTCGCCTCGCTCGCCGGCCCTTTCCGTAAGCCTGAGTATTTCCCCGTCGAGCCTAGCCCTGTCCTTCTCGATGCCCTTGATGCGCTCCTCCGTCAAAGCGGCCTCGCCCGCAATGCTCATGGAGCGCGCCTGGTTGCCGGCGAGCTTTTCACGCAGCTCCGTCGCCCGCAGCTCAAGCTCCATGTCCCTGGCCCTAAGCGCGGAAAGCCTTGTGTCCGTTTCCGTCTTTTCTCCGCGCATCCCCTCAAGCCTGGCGCCGGCCTCCTCAAACTGCACCTTAAGATCCCTGTTCTTGCCCTGGAGGTTTTCTATGTTCTTCAGCGTTATGTTGATCTCAAGCTCGCGGTAACGCTTGCTTAAGCCCTGGTGCTCCTTCGCCTTTTCGCTCTCTTCCCGAAGCCCGTCGATCCGCGACTCGATGTCGAAAATCAAATCGCCGAGCCGATCCAGGTTCACGCCGGCGTTCTCGAGCTTTCGTTCCGCCTCGGCCCTCTTGCTCTTGTACTTGATGATGCCGGCCGCCTCCTCAAAGACCTCGCGCCGCGACTCCGGCTTGTCGCTTACGATCTTGTCGACTCGCCCCTGCCCGATGAAGGAGTAGCCGTCGACCCCTATCCCGGTGTCCATGATAAGCTCGCGGATATCGCGGAGCCGGCACTGGTTGTCGTTGATGAAGTATTCGCTCTCCCCGCTGCGGAACAGCCGCCTCTTCAGCGCGACCTCCGAATAATCGATATCCAGAATGCCCGAGCCGTTGTCGAGTATGAGCGACACCTCGGCCATCCCTTTTGCGCGCCTGCTGTCCGTGCCCGCGAAGATGATCTCCTCCATCTTGCCGCCCCGAAGCGTTTTCGCGCTCTGCTCACCCAGCACCCACCGCATCGCGTCCGCTATATTGCTCTTACCGCTCCCGTTCGGCCCGACAATGCAGGTCACGCCTTCTTTGAATTCAATTACGATCGGATCCGCAAAACTTTTAAAACCCTGTATTTCAATCCTCTTTAAATACACTTAAGTCCCTCCAAAGCCATCTTTGCCGCCATCTTTTCGGCGTCTTTTTTCGTCTTCCCGGTCCCCGTCCCAAGCTCCCTGCCTTCACAGATCACTGACACGCGAAACTGTTTGGCATGGTCAGGGCCGCTTGCCCCTTTCAATTCATAGTGTATGTCTATGGAGCCTTTCTTCTGCATCTCAGCCTGAAGCCTTGACTTGTAATCCGCATATGTCCCCTCCCCCGAAAAAAACTTTATCCTCTCACCGGCCACTTCCGCAAAGAGCCTGCGCACCATCCCCCGCGCCGCGTCGGTCCCCCCATCGATATATACAGCAGCCGCAAGCGCCTCGATGGCGTCCTCCAGCACCGTGTCGTTTTCGCGCACATCGGTCCGGTCCGCCCCGACGCCGAGCCTAAGATACCCCCCCAGCCCGATGGACCGCGCGATCCTGGCAAGCCCCTCCGTCCGGACGAGCGACGAGCGCGCCGCAGTCATCTGGCCCTCGCTCATCCGCGGCCCGTTTTCAAAAATCAAAAGCGCGATCTCAAGCCCCATCACCGCGTCGCCGAGGTATTCGAGCCTCTCGTATGACTCGACCCCCTCGTCCTCGCACTCATTGGCGTACGACGCGTGGGTGAGCGCGGTTTCAAGCAGCTTCGCATCCCTGAAAGTATAGCCTATCCTCGATTCAAGTTCGGACCAGGCCTTCGGTTTCTCCATATTACCCGTCTTTCGTTATCCTTTACTCCCCATCGGGCAGCTCCGCCCCCGGCTGCGCCATTATCTCGTCCATTCCGGTCACTGCCTTCTCGATCTCCCCAATAACGTTTTCCTCAACATACGGCAGGGCCTTCAGTATCCCGCTCACCACGGCTTCGTGGTTTGACGACCCGTGGATCTTGATGACCGGGGCCTTGACGCCGAGTATTGGCGCGCCTCCGTATTCCTGGTAATTGAAGGCCGCCTTCATGGCCTTCAGTTTCGGCATAAGCAGCGCAGCCCCGATCTTCGCCGATGTGCTGCTCGTGAAATACTGCGTCATCAGGCCCATTACCGAAATGGCCATGCCCTCCGTCAGCTTCAGCACCACATTGCCAGTCATGCCGTCAGTGACCAGGACGTCGGCGACCCCCATGGGGATGTCCCGGCCCTCGATATTCCCTATGAAATTGAGCATCTTCTTTTTCCGCGCAAGTTCAAGCAGTGCGTAAGTTTCCCGCAGCGTCGCCCCGCCCTTGCCCGGTTCCGTACCCATATTTACGAGCCCGACGGACGGGCGATAGATGCCGAACACCTTTTCCGTATATATGCTGCCCATGGCCGCGAAGTACAGAAGCGAGCTGGGGCGGCACTCCGAATTCGCTCCCGCGTCGATGACAAGCCCTGCCGTCCCCTTCGACAGGAAGGGGTATACCGCGCCCATCGCCGGCCGCTCGACCTTGCCGATACGCCCCAGCAAAAGCAGCGCGCCCGTCATGATGGCGCCGCTGTTCCCGGCCGAAAGCAGCATATCGCCCTCGCCGCGCTTCACCATCATGAGCCCCTTCACCAGCGACGAATCCTTCTTCTGCCGCACCGCCTTCACGGGCTTATCCCCGCTCCCTATGACCTCGCTCGCATGCATGACGCTTATATTCTTCGCCTCATGCTCATGCTTCGCAAGCGCCTTCTTTATCTTCTCCTCGTCACCCAGGATGCATATCTCATGCTTCACAAGCTTCGACACGATGGCCGCGCCTTTTACGATCTCGCCGGGCGCGTTGTCCCCGCCCATTCCATCCAGTATTATCCGCATAACCGCCCTCCCGGCGTCCTGTCTCATACATCAAGTTAACAAAATATTTTACCATACTGCGGAACACAGGGGGGCGCTTCTTTTCACCGATTATTCTTATTCAGCATAAGACAAGAACACAGGGGGGACGGTTCTTTTTGGAACACAGCGGGGACGGTTCTTTTTGTGTTCTTGGCCGTTGCACACAACGTTTCGAATACTATCCAAACAACCCAAACTATCCCCCGGTTCCAGTGAAGCGAAGCGTAATGGCATGGAATTGCGATAAACGGCAGTTTTTTCTGTCAAACAGCCAAATAACCGGGCAAAACAGGCAAATCCGAGACGAAAACCGCCGTCTGCCGCAATTCCGTGCCATGTGACTTTATCAGCCTCCACCAAAAGAAGTTGAACAAGCAAACGGTAGCAATTTACGGGACAGAACGAACGAGGGAGGGAGGGAGGAAGGGGAGGGAAGGGAAGGAAGGGAAGGGAAGGGA
>Ga0082212_10004799_pt1 | contig 18666 bp, 14 predicted proteins | sample TergutNt197P3_FD_71548 | JGI IMG/M metagenome (GOLD analysis project Ga0082212, IMG submission 71548) | Neocapritermes taracua P3 segment gut microbial communities from Petit-Saut dam, French Guiana - Nt197 P3 | ecosystem: Host-associated > Arthropoda: Insects > Digestive system > Gut ...
CGTGGAGAGGAAGCTGCTTTTGGCCAGGGTGGCGGCCGTCGCGTGTTCCAGCGCGCCGCGGATTTGCAGAGACTGTTCAAAACGGTGTATCGCGTTGACCAGCATCAGGCCGGCGGAACTCAGTATGGTGACCTCGTCATGGGTATAGGTGCGCTCCCGGCGGCAGCCTCCCATACAGTAGACCCCCCAGAAGGTCCCTTTGGAAAACAGCGGAAGGGCGATGACAGACTTCAGCCCGAGGGATAGGAACAGTCCCTGATCCTCCTGCTCCAGCGCGGAAACAGGCCCGTTGATAGGTTCGCCGCGCCGAAGCGTTTCCTTCCGCGCCGCCCGGGCTTGAAATTCCGTCCCGAGAGGGATGGCCGGACATTGGCGCCCCCTTTCGGAAACCCATTCATGACGGAGGGTGCAGGCTTCGCCGTCCGGTCCGTTCTGCCATATCTGGGCGCGGTCCGCCTCCATGCAGGTGCCGATATGCCCCATCGCTTCCAGCAGCGACCCTTCGAAAAACGCCTCGCCGACCGGCACAAGCAGCAGCGACGCGATGCGGTTGATTACGTTGAGCAGTTCGTTGCGCCGCTCTATATGGCCCATCATCTCTTTCTGCTCGCGCAGATCCCGCGTATAGCCCGCGACAATATATTCATCCTTGTGCCTGACCCGCACAAGGGTGACTTCGGCCGGGATCGGCGTGCCGTCCGGCTTCCGGTGCATCCACTCAAACACGCAGCGTCCTTTGGCAAAGGCCTCTTGGACCCGTTCGGCGGCCAGTTCCCCGGACCGCCGGCCGCAGGGCTGGAGTTCGGGCGAAAACTCATGAAACCTTTCCAAATATTCCTGTTTGTCTTTCAGCCCGTAAAGGGCCACCCCCGCCTCGTTGCAGTCTATCGTGCGCAAATCCTTATCCCACAGCTGGCAGCAGAGCGGGGTCGAGTCGAGCATCAGCTTGGTAAACTCCTCCGCCCCTTCGAGGCGCCGCTCCATCTTTTTGATGTGGCGCAGATCATAAACAAATCCCAGTCCGGCGTATTTATCATAGTATTTTACCCGCACAAATATGAGTTCACAAGGGATCTGCTCCCCGGACAGGGAATGCCGCATACATTCGAATACCTGCTTTTCCCCCTCCAGCGTCCGCCGCATCCTCTGCGGAATGGCCTCGCTGGACAGGGCGCCGTCGGACAGATACTCCGGATATGTATCGAGATAATGCTCAAGATAATACTGCTTATCCACGCCGAAGATCCGCAGAACCGCGTCATTGCAGTCAACGGTGCGTAATTGATCGTCAAATATCGTCATTCCGATCGGCGCCGCGTCGAGCATGACGCGGCTCAACTCGTCATGATCCGCCGCGTTTCTCTCTATTCCGGCGCGCCCCTTGACATATTCATCGCCCTGACCCACATAAGCCCCTCCCATCCGCCTTACCTCTATAGTATACTCTTTATAGCGGCCCAAAACAAGCGTGTTTTTTTATCCCTACGGCAGCCGCGTCAGCGTCACGGACAGCACGCCGCCGCCGTATTCCACGGACGCCTCGTCGGTCATCATGCCGATCAGGGCCAGTTCGGAGGCGTTTTCCGACTCCCCGCCAAGCCCCCAGAAATCCTGCTCCATTTCCCGCTGCCTCGGCGCGTTCAGTTCTTTGCGCAAAAACGCCAGTTCCTCGCCGGAGAGACGGGCGGGGGACGCTTTCATCGCAAACAGGGTCCCTTCGCCCGTCACCTTGACGTCGAGATGGAACTCATCCGCGCCCTTCAAGTGGCAGTAGGAGAGCAGTTCGCTTGAAATCAGCATCTTCTTCTCGAATTCAACCTTCATTTGTCTTACCCTTTCTAAAAGCCGTAATCAGCGGCAGCAGGAACATCGCCGCGAAACCGGCCGCGAAGCCGTTGTTGTAGAGGTTCATCCCTCCGCTCAGATGCGCGGTGTGCATCGCCACCGTCATATGCAGAAACCCCGCCGCCGCGCCCCAGAGCCAGCCGAACTGCCCCGCGACCGGCGCGAGGCCGGTGGAGAACAGAACCGTTATCATTTTCACGCTGAAATTCTCGTCCCACTTGCTAAACAACACAAAAAGAAACGCGCCGAGCAGGATGGGAATCACATTCTTCAAATGCTTTCCAAAGCTTCCGAAAGCCGTTACGGTAAAGATTCCGGCGATGACCGGCCCGCTCAGCTGGCCGCCGAGCGCGAGGACAAGGGTGGTGGAAAAGGCGCACAGCGCCGCCATATTGAGGTATATACCGTTCCCATGATCGTAGAAAAAATCCGAAACCAGCCGCCCGGAACGCTTGAAAATCGCCGCGAAGCCGCGCAGGTTTTCCCTCGCGCTCCCCAGAAAGAGGCCGCAGCAAAGCAATCCCGCGGACAGGCTATACAGCCCGGACGCCAAAAGGATGTTGTTGCCCTCGCTTAGAATCCTGGCCGTTTCTATATCGAGGCCCGCGCTCTTCATGACCGAATAGGCCACCATGCAGATCAGGCCCCCGGCAAACCCCATGTTATACAGGTTATACCCGCCGTGCAGCCTCACCGCGCCCGAGGAGACCGAAGGGAAGATGAAGCCTATCAAAAACCCGAACAGAACGCCGAGGAGGATTTCCGCGGGGCGGCTGAATATCCCCAGGAAACTCACTTCGCTCACCGCCGGAGAGACGGTCGCCACAAGGAGCGCGGCCAGCGAATAGTTGGCAAACGGCGCTTTTTCATATTTCGAGAACAGCCACACGCCGACCGTGAGGGGGATCATGTTAAAGATATTCTTTCCGAAAAAGGCAAAGCCTGTGGTCAGCCACATAGCCATGACCGTCGCGCCGTTCGGCTTTATCTTCGAAACGGTCAGCATAAGTACGCCGGCGGACCCCACGAACGCCGCGTTCAGCAAGGTCGCGCCGATCCCGCCGACCGCGATGTAATCGGTGATGAGCAGCGATTTCGATCCGAGGATCCGAAGGAACCCGCAGAGCAGTTCCCCCGGGGATTCGAGGATAAACGCGGAGACGATAAACGCTATGTAAACCGCGAGCATGACGGTATAAGGCTCATACAGCTTTAAGCGGCGCCTGACTGCGTATGCCATACGGTCCCCCCTTTGCCCTCTCCCTCCATCATACCATTTTTCCGTCCGGTCCGCAAGGGGGCCAAACCGCCCGCTTGCGTCTTTTCTCCGGACATGATATACTGCGCACTATGGACAGGAAAAAATCACTGGTCAAAAACGTCGTCATATTCGGCCTCGGCACGTCCCTCTCCAAGCTGATGAGCGTACTGCTGATCGGCCTGTATACGGCGTATATCGCGGAGGACGACTTCGGATACTATGACATTCTCGTCACCGTGATCCTGATGGTGACGCCGATGGTCACATTGCAGATCACCGACGCCCTCTACCGCCATCTGCTGGAACTGCGCGATGAAAATAGCGAAACCGACGCCGCGCGGACGCTGTCCGGCGCGTTCGCGGTGGTCGCGGGCGGCCTGTCTCTGGCCGTGGCCGTTCTGTGCGCGGTCAACTCTCTGGCGGAGATCCGGATGGGCTGGATCCTGCCGGGGTATTTTGTCACGTCGGTCTTGCTGGTCTTTTCGCAGCAGACCGCGCGCGGCCTCCGGCGCAACGGGGTCTACGCCCTGTCCGGCGTCGTCTATACCGGCGTGATGCTGGCGGCCAACCTGCTCTTCATCATCCCGCTCGGGATGGGCGCGGAGGCCCTGCTCTTTTCGGTCATGATCGCCGATATAGTCGGCGTCCTGCTGATCGAACTCCGCGTCGGGGTATACCGCCGCGTCCGGTTTTCCCTTGTTTCATGGGCGCGGGTCAAGGAGATGGCCCGTTACAGCGTCCCGCTGCTGCCCCACGCGGTGATATGGCCGGCGATGATGGTCATCAACCGTGGCGCCATCCTGCATTTTGAGGGGCTGGCCGCCAACGGCCTGTTCGCGGCGGCGTCGAAATTCCCCGCCCTGCTGATGACGGTTTACAACATCTTCGGGCTGGCGTGGCAGGAAAACGCCATTTTGGAATACGGCTCGCGCGACCGGAACGAATACTACACGAAAACCTTCCGTATGTATATCCGGCTGCTGTCCGGCACGATTCTGCTGCTGCTGCCCGCCACCCGCCATATCGTCTCGCTGCTGCTCCATGAGTCGTATTACGAGGCGTGGCGGCTGATCCCGTTCCTCTATATGGGCAGTATGTTCCAGGCGTTTTCCAACTTCTACGCCACCGTCTATATGGGCGTGAAACGGACGGTGGGCCTGCTGGTTACGACGGTTCTGGGCGTCGCCGGCGGCGTCGCCGTCTGCCTGCTCGCCATGCCGCGTATCGGCGCGCAGGCCGCGTCGCTGGCGCATATGACGGCGTTTCTGCTGGCGTGGCTGATGCGGGTCGTCCACACCCGCCAATACGCGAAGATCCGGCTGAGTCCGCCGATCCTGCTGCTGACGGCGTCTTTATCGGCGGCTTATATCCACACCGTCTACCGCGCCGCGCCGATGGCCGACCTGCTGCTGTTTATCGCCGCCGTTCCTATATTCCTGTGGCTGAATAAGGATCTGCTCGTCCTGATGTTCGGCATGGCCAAAAGCATGTTGCCGCGAAAAGGAGGGGATCCTATGAAGATCACGGCGCTTCCCGAAGATAAGCAATGCACCGGCTGCGGCGCGTGCGTGAATCTCTGCGAACATCTCTCGATGAAGAGCGATGAAGAGGGGTTTTCCCGCCCCGCCGCGTCCGACGGCTGCAACGATTGCGGCCGGTGCGCCAAGGTCTGCCCCATTCTGGCGCCGCCGCCCGTCCGTCCCGCGCCGGAAACGGTTCTCGCCGCTTGGCTGACCGACGACGGCGCGAGGCTCGGCAGTTCGTCGGGCGGCTTTTTCCGCGTGCCGGCCCGGTATGTGCTGGAGCGCGGCGGCGTGGTGTTCGGCGCGGCGTTTGACGGGGATTTCCGGTTGTCGCACAAGGGCGCGGAAACGGAGCGGGACTGCGAAGCGTTTTATGGTTCAAAATACCTGCAAAGCGATACCGGCGCGACATTTGCCGAGGCGAAGGAAGTCCTTGACGGGGGGCGCTGGGTTTTATACTCCGGCACGCCCTGCCAGATCGCGGGGCTTTACGGCTATCTCGGCGGCGACCGGGAGCGTTTGGTTACCTGCGAAGTGGTGTGCAACGGCGTGCCGTCGCCCGGGGTTTTCGCGAAATACTTGGCGCGTTTGGAGGCTAAATACCGAGCAAAAGCCGTCTCCGTACGCTTTAAGGACAAGGTAAAGGGCTGGCATACCCCGCATTTTACCGTCGGGTTCGCCAACGGCAAACGGTATTCCAAGCCCGTCTGCGACGACGCGTTCGGGCACGGCTTCGGCGCGACGCTCTTCCTGCGCCCCGCCTGCGGCGCTTGCCCCTACGCCCGCCCGGAGCGGATGGCAGACTTCACGCTGGCCGATTTTTGGGGAATGAAACCGCCGCTGCCCGAGGGCGCGGGCAAAGGGGTGTCGCTGGTGCTGCTCAACAGCGAAAAAGCGGCGGCCCTGGAACTGCCGCCGCTGTACCAATCCGAAACGAGGCCCTATGCCGAGGCCGCCGCCGGCAACCCCCGCCTGTCCCGCCCGCTGAAGCACAATCCCAAGCGGGACGCGTTCTTCGCGGTGTACCGGACGCAGCCGTTTCGCAAGGCCGCCGCGTTTATCTTTCCGGTTTACAAAAGGGTCGGGCGTTGGGTGAAGAGACGATTTAATTCTTTAGTCCACCCTACATACCGCCCCAAGAGTGGCGGTAAATAAACGAAAAAGGCAGGTAATCAAAATGAAAAAGCAATTTTTATCCTTAGCCCTCGCGCTCATTCTCACCCTCGCATTGTTCCCTATGTCGGCGTTCGCCGTAGAGGGTGAACGCAACGCAGTCCTCTCCGATATTACCAACTACTCCGAAGTAATCCAACAGGCGGTAGAAGACGCCCGTCCCGAAGTGCGGGATTGGGTGCTTGCTAATATCGGTGTTCCTTATGGCTTGTGTGGTGAAACAGTAGACGCTTTTAATTATGACGTATTTGGCTCTAAACCTGTTCTTGACGCGGCGGTGTGGTCACGCCCCAATCATCATAACAATACTTGGACGTATATTGAGTATTTTAGTGGTATGGAGTTTGAATCGGGTGATACTCTTTTATTTGTGGCTTCATCTGGTATAGACGTGGCTATCATTGTTGCAAGCTATAAGGACGCGGGTTATTTTGTAGTAATAGAGTCGGGGCCAGCTCATACAAGTCCTGCGTTTTTATCAGAGTATTGGCGTGGAGAAGGTGGTCTTGGTGGTGACGCAAGAATGGAGGGTGTTCTGCGTCCCAATTTTGATAAGTCTCGCGCCAACAATCCCCTACCTGATTATGAAGCCCCCAACCTCGACACGGCTTCCGACTGGGCGAAACCCATAATCAACAACGCTTGTGAAAAGGGCTTTATCCCTGCTGACCTTATAAATCATTATAAATCAAACATTACTCGTAGTGAGTTCGCTTGGCTTGCTTTGTCTTGGCTGTCAATGGCTAAACACGGGAGTCCATCGGCATTTTGGGAATTGGAATTAGAGTACGGCAAAACTGACAGAGCATCGCATGAGTTCCGTGATACAGAGCTTTATTATATCCTCGTTGCGTATCGCCTCGGCATAATCAGCGGCACACAAGCACCCACAGCAACCACCCCGGGGACATTCAACCCCAACGGCAACATCACAAGGCAAGAGGCAGCCGTAATGATAGCCAACCTTTGCCGTGTTGCCAATCTTGGCATCCAAACCGTCCCCACTTCCGACTTCACCGACCTCTCAACTGCGGGAAGTTGGGCGCACCCGGGCATTAACTTTGTCCGCGCCAACGGCATAATGAGCGGCACAAGCACGACACCGCCCACTTTTTCTCCGTTGGGAACTTACACCCGCGAACAGGCAATCGTTACATTTTACAATATATTCAACAATGGCAAAGTCGAAATCCCTGACGGTTGGAACTGGTAGCCGTCCGTGCCTAACGCAAACTCCGCATTGGGACATGTCCATTCCGTACCGTCTGCTAAGTGACATTGGGCGGCAGCCCCTCCGCCGTACGGCGTATCTTGTCCAGATACGCCGCCGTCCGCGCCCGCTCTGTTTCCAAACGGGCCCGCACCGCGCCCCAGTCCGTTTCGCCCTCCGGATTCTCAATCCCCAGCAGCGAGAGCAGCGCCGTGACCCTTGAGGATTTCGCGTGGGCGGTTTCCACGGTGAATTTTTTCTCAAAGAGGATGGAAAAAGCCGTCCCGTGAAACGAGTTAGTGACCACGTGCCGCGCCCCGGCTATATATCCCAGCAGTTCGTCCGGCGAAACGGCCAGACGGCGGGATACGCCGGGGCGTTTTTTGTAGTATTTGTCGTCGGCCCACAGCACCGGTAGCCCGGTCTCTTTGCCCAGCGCGGCGGCCTTTTGCGGGATCGTATCGGACGGGAGCATGGTATACAGGAAGATATAATCCTTCTCTTTCGGCTTTTTGGCAATCCCCGTCCAGAAACCGCCGTCAAAGAGCAAAACCGGGTCGATATGCGGCTCGGCCGGTACATCCGTCTTCAGCCGGTTTTGTACAAGCGCCGCCCCCGACGCCTCCCGAAGCGAAAGGAACGGATAGCCGGATAAGCGCCGGACGTATTCCTCTTCCTCCGGCAAATCGTCCCGGCCAAAGCTGGCGGCGTAAGAGTATTTCTTACCGTCCGCGCCCGGAAAATCCAAAAAATACGCCCGGTCAAACCCGGCGCAGTCGGCGCTGAACACCTGATCGCTCCCGGTGACGAACGCGGTGTACGCTCCCGCGTCCGCGTTTAGCTGATCGATCGATAGATAGGGCCGGGAAGTCTTGATATACGAACTCACGAAGCCGTCAAACTTCCGCACCCGTTTGGCCAGCACCGGCCCCAGCACGGCGGCGCGGGCGGCGCATTTGAGCGGCGAATCGGGATAGAGCCTGTACGGATGATGCTGGCGCTCGATAAACGGGTTCCTATAGTCTATGACCGTATTCTCCATGCCAAGGCCGTCCATCGCCCGCGACAGCGCGAGGCATTGCAGCAAAGCCCCGGCGTTCAGCGCCCTGTGGAAGGTCAGGATCCCGTACAACGCGCCGCCTCCCCCGTTTCCTCCCCGCCGGACAGGATCAGTTCCCCATAGACGAGCAGCAGAACAAAATAGAATCCCCCGGTTACGCTGAATACCACATGCCCCGCGATCGCCGCGTAGCCGGCCGTGAGCAAAAGCCCCAGCATGACGCTCCATATCGGCAGCCCGCCCTTGCCTTTCAGTTTTTTCAGCAGGCGCCATACCTTGCGGGCATAGGGATAGAGCATGACGGTAAAGCCAAAGATCCCGTAGTAAAACAGCACTTCAAAGAAATCCATCTCGATGACTTTCAGCTGCGAGCCGCGCCCGACCCCGAAAATCGCGGTGAAATAACTCTGCGACCACTGCTCCCCCGCCCGGAACATGTAAAACTCCCGTCCGCTCAACAGAAGGCGGACGATCGGGTTGGCGTTGAGCAGCGCGTCGCGCTGATCCTCGTCTTCGATATAGAGAAAGAGGTTGTCTTCTTCTCCCCAAATATTCCGCATTCCGGTGATCGACTCAATCAGGCTTCCGGCCATTCCAAATACCGCCAGCAGCAAAAAGACAGCCGCCGTTGACACAGCCGCCTGCCGGCAGCGGCGGAGTATGTCCCGGTTTTGTTCGCGGCGGGCCTTGCGGAGTTGGTAAACGGCCACGAAAAACAGCCCCGCGAACAACGCCACAAAAGCCGTCTTGGTGCCTACCAGCAGCATCGCGTTGATAATCAGCGCCGGGGCGAACAGTCTCGGCCAGTTTGCCCTGTCCCGAAAACCGCCCGCCTCGAAGAAATCTGAAAACGTCACCGGCAGCAGCAGCATCAAGATCGCCACCGCTTCGTTGGCGGCATAGTAAAACCCGCTCGCGCCGCGCGGGCCGAAACGGTCCCAGTATGTGTAGAAACCAACCTTGAACGGCAGCATGGCCGAAAGGAGAAAACAGAGGATGATCGAGCCGGAGATCATCAGCGCCGACCAGGTGAAGACCTTGCGCAGCAGCAGGCGCGTCTCTTTGCTTCTTCCCCGCGCCAGCGAGGGGAAGACGGCCAGCGCCGCGATATTGTAGAGGAAACGGGCGGCGTACTGCGCGTCGTAGAAAAGGCCGTAGCGCAGGCTGAAAAACGCCTCGCCGTAGACGCTGAACAGCGCGGCCAGAAAGATCAGCATCAGGTTCAGCATCGCCTTGTGGTCCCGGATCAGCAGGATATAGCAGCACATGAGGCCCAGGACCCCGATCCGCAGCAGCAGGGTGGGCGTAAGCGCCGCCAGCCAGCCGGGCGGGCGGACCCCCAACTGGCGCAGCGTATACAGATAGATCCCGTTGATGAGATCCAAAACCGGGTTGGCGAAAAGGTAAAAGAAGAAAAAACGCTCCAGCCTCTCCGTCCACCGCCCGCGCACATCCATTGGCCAAAACCTCCTCGGCTGTCTCGTGCCCCAGCATATCACGCGGGCGGCGCAATGTCAAATTGAAAAGCAAACGTGCCGCTCGCGCCCTTTTTCCTACCGTTCACACCGCTTCCTACCCATTCCTTTGTCGAATTTTGTTATACTGTGTCGAATCAAAACTATTTTAGAAGGAGGATTTTGACATGCGAAAACAGACAAGACGGTTGACTCTGGTCTTGGCGCTGGCTATCACGCTGGCATACATCCCGGTAACGCATACGGTTTCGGCGGAAAGCGGGGAGGAGCCGTTCCTTGTGGCAAACGAGGCCGACCTGGGCAGGGTCGGCTCCGAAACCGGCGAGGGCGGCTGGACCCTGAGCGCGCGTTACAGGCAGACGGCGCATATCACGCTGACAAGCCCTCACAAGCCGATCGGCACGGAAGAAACTCCGTTTGACGGCAGCTACGACGGCGGCGGGTATACCATATCGGAGATGACCGCCGGCGAGCCGGGCTCCAGTTATCAAGGCCTGTTTGGCGTCATCGGGGTGGGCGGCGCGGTGGAAAACGTCGGCCTGGCCGGCGCCCGCGTCATCGGGATCAACTGTGTCGGCGGCATCGCGGGAAGCAATTACGGCACGGTGCGCAACTGTTACGTGACCGGCAGCGTCGAGGGCGAATCGGACGCCGGCCGCATGGTGGGCGGATACAGCATCGGCGGCGTGGCGGGTTACAACGAAGGGGAACTGGCGGACTGTTACGCCGCGTGCGGCGTCGCGGGACTGAACAGGGCGGGCGGCGTCGCCGGCCGCAACGGAGGCACGGTGAAAAACTGCGTCGCGCTGAATCCGTATGTCGCCGCCGGCGATACGGCCGCCTCGGCGGGACGTGTGGCGGGGGCGCAAACCGTTGGCGATACCCTTGAAGGCAACTACGCGCTAAAGAGCATAACGGTGACGGCAGACGGCCCTTATACCGCCAAAAGCGACCCGTTTGGCAAAGACGGCGGGGATATCGCCGAGGCCGACGCGGTAAACGGGGACTGGTGGATAGGCACAGCCGGCTGGGATTTTGAAAACGTATGGGACATTCGTGACGGTTACCCGGAACTGCGCCCCGGGCCGGAAAGCGGCGGCGAGGATGACAGTGGGGACGGCGGCGGCGAGGACGGTAACGGCGATCCCGGCGGACCTGACGACGGCGGCGGCGGGCCTGACCTCCCCGGCCCCGGCGAGGACTCCGCCGCCCCGGTCATCACGGCGCGGGACTGCAAAACGGGCTGGGCGCGGGCCGGGTTCTCCGGCAAAACCGAACCTCCGAAGGTCGAGGCCGTCTTCGACCTTGTGGCGGAAACGGTGACCTGCGCCTTTGACGGGACCCCGTTCGCCGGATACGCCGTCAACGGCAAATGGGCGCGTTACAAAGCGGCTTCCTTTCAAAAAGCCCTTATGAGCCTGCTCAACAGCGGCGGCATACTGACGGTCGCCAGCCAAATGGACAAAAACGGGAAAAGCCCTTATAAGGGCGCCGGCGGCGAACCGCCCGCCTATACCGTGGAGTTTCCCAAAGTGGAAGCGCGGCCCAAGGGACCCAAACTGGGCGTTTATTACGGGCCGGACGGCGGCGCGGACGGGTATCCCGGTTCATGGGGCCTCTCCGAGAACGGCAAAAAGGCGCTTGCCCTCAACGGCTACGTTTACGCCGAACTGCCCGGCGGCGTGAAAAAACCGGGCGAGGGAACCGAATGGGCCACGTTTGGCGAAGAGGGTATCAAGGTGAAAGAGACGGGCGCCGGCGAAAAGCAAGACAAAACAGTCTACTATATCAAGAAAGCGGCGGCTGTCGAGGGTACCGGCGCCGCGGCCCGCTATATACCCGCCGGAAAGATGTTCAAGGTAACGGCGCTGTCCACGGCCAAAGCGCCCAAACTAAAGGCCGATTACAAGAAAGAGATGCTCCGGGGCAAAGCGGGTATCTATATCAGCAACGTCAGTTTCACCGCAAAAGGATTCGGGATCTCCGGCAATCTTGACCGCGGCGACTGTTCCGGATACGCGTATACGCCGCCCACCGGGAAAAAGCCCGCTTCCCAAAAGCAGCCGGTCCTGCTGGCCCCGCGCGCGGCGGCCCCTTCCGGTTTCCCCGGCTCCGTTGACGCCGAAAAGGGCAAGGTGACGCTTTGGCCGGAATACGAGGCCTTTGATCCGGTCAAAGCCAAATGGGGCCAATGGCCGAAATTCGTAAAGCCGGGCGGCGTCATTCAGGTTCGCGCGAAAAACACCGCCAAGCAGCAGAAAAACGGCGTATCCACCGGTGAGGCGGCCGGTTTCGCCGCGCCGTTTGCCGTGACGGCGGAAGGCGGCAAAATCAGCGCCGTCCGCCCGGCGCCCGCCGGATAACGCCCCTTTTCTCACAACCCGGCGGGATTCGTCCCGCCGGGTTGTTTCGACATCTCCCTTGTGCTATAATGGAGATGGGCAGGTGGAACTATGGCGGATTTTTTACGGCGGAAACACCGTCTCTGGGCGGAGATCGACCTTGACCGGCTGACGGAGAACTACATAACGGCGCGGGACACAAGCGGGAAAATCATGCCGGTCATCAAAGCCGACGCCTACGGCCACGGCGCGGTGCAGACCGCGCTGACTCTGCGCGCCGCCGGGGCGGACTTTTTCGCCGTCGCCACCCCGGAAGAGGCGCTGCAGCTGCGCCGCCACGGCGTGGACTGCCATATCCTTCTGCTTGGCACGGCGCCCGTTTCGCATATCCCCGCGCTGGCGGCGGCCGGTATTACGCTGTGCGTCCCCGATCTTGAGACGGCCCGGCGCTATCAAGAGGCTCTCAGCGGCAGGCCGGTCAAAGTACATATCAAATTCGACACCGGCATGACGCGGCTTGGGCTGCCGCCCGGCGCCGTTTCCGACGCTCTGGAAATCGCCGCTGCCCTCCCCGTTACCGGGCTGTTCACCCATTTCGCCGCGGCCGACGACCGGTCGGAGGACGAATTTACCCGCCGGCAGTCCGACCGCTTTATGGCCGTCTGCGGGGAACTGCGCGCGCGCGGGCTGCGCGGCGCCGTCCTGCACAGCGCCAACAGCGCCGCGCTGCTCGCGCATCCGTATACACGCCTTGATTACGCCCGCCCCGGGCTGATGCTTTACGGATACTCGCCGCTGAAAGACGGGAACGGCGGCGGCCTGCGGCCCGTTTTGTCGCTTTATTCCTCGATCATGCAATGCCGCGCCGTTCCGGCCGGCACGACGGTCAGTTACGGCCGGACGTGGACGGCGCGGCGCGACAGCGTGACGGCGACCGTCCCGGTGGGATACGCCGACGGGCTTTCCTGGGGGCTTTCGGGCCGCGAAGGGGCGTTTATGCTGGTCCGGGGACGGCGGGCGCCGCTGATCGGGCGGGTCTGTATGGACTTTTGCGTCCTTGACGTGACCGATATACCCCACGCGGCGCAAGGGGATTTGGTCACCGTTCTGGGGGACGGGATCGACGCCGCCGACCACGCCCGGCTGTCCGGCACGATCCCCTGGGAGGTATTGTGCTCGGTCGGGCGGCGCGTCCCGCGCGTTTACCGGCGGAACGGACAAGTGGTAGAGGAGACGAATGATATTGACAGACTTTAAGCTGGCGTTTGGAACAGGCGGTTTGCGGGGGATCCTGGGCGACGGGCCGGACCGGATGAACCTGTACACCGTCGGGCGCGCGACGCGGGGCGTGGCGCAATGGATGGGCGGCCGCGGCGCGGCGGTGATCGCCTATGACACCCGCCGGATGTCAAAAGAGTTTGCGGAGCATACCGCCCAAATCCTCGCGGCCAACGGGGTCGCGGCGTATCTGTTCCCGCGCCCGGTACCCACGCCGGCGCTGTCGTTTGCCGTGCGGCGTTTACAGGCCGGCGCGGGGATCTGCGTCACCGCCAGCCACAACCCGGCGGAGTATAACGGCTACAAGGTTTACGGCGCGGACGGCGGCCAGATCACCGACGGCGACGCGGCGGCGATTTCACGGCGGATTCACGGCGGCGGGGACAAGCCGTCCGCGGACGCGCAAAGCGCGCCCCTACAGGTTCCGGACAGCGTGCTGACCGATTATCTGAACGCGGTGGAGGCGCTGCGGCTGACCGGCCGGCCCTGCGGCAACCTCCGCGTGGCCTATACGCCGCTGAACGGCGCGGGGCTGGAGTGCGTGACCGAGATCTTCCGGCGGATCGGGGCGGATTACCGCGTCGTGCCGGAGCAGAGGGACCCGGACGGCGATTTCCCCACCTGCCCCAAGCCCAACCCGGAGGAAGACGCCGCGCTGGCGTTGGGGTCAAAACTCTGCCTTGCGGAAAACTGCGACTTTCTGCTGGCCACCGACCCCGACTGCGACCGGGCGGGGGTATCGGTCAACCAGAACGGGACGATGCGCCGCCTGACCGGCAACGAAGTCGGCGTGCTGCTGCTGGAGTATATCATCCGGTTGCGGAAAGAACCCGGCGTGGCGGTGAAAACCATCGTGACGACGCCGATGGCGCAGGCGGTCTGCGACGATCACGGGATTGAACTGCGCAATGTGCTGACCGGGTTTAAGTACATCGGGGAACAGATCGGCCTATTGGAACGGGACGGCGGGGCCGGACGGTTTCTGTTCGGGTTTGAGGAGAGCTGCGGGTATCTGTCCGGCGCCCACGCGCGGGACAAGGACGGCGTCAACGCCGCGATGCTGATCTGCGATATGGCGGCGGACTATAAACGGCGCGGCATGACGCTGGCAGACGCGATCGAGGCGCTGTACCGGCGCTACGGGCGCTGGACGACGCGGCTGCGTTCGGTTGAGGCTGGCCCGGAGATCGCGGACAGGCTGCGGCGCGTCCCGCCCCGGACGGTCGCGGGGCGTCCCGTATTATCGGTGACCGATTACCTGGACGGGGTCGGCGGCTTGCGGGCCGATGTGCTGGCGTATACGCTGGAGGACGGGACGATCATCGTGCGGCCCAGCGGAACGGAACCGAAAATCAAGGTTTATTATTTATTGAGGGGTACGGATGATGACCAAATCGACGCCGATTTTCAAAGACTATATCTGGGGCGGGACGCGCCTTAAAACCGAATACGGCAAAGTAACCGATCTGGCGCGGGTCGCGGAGAGCTGGGAACTGGCCGAAGGCCCTGTTTTGATAAAGCTGATCGACGCGAGGGAAAGCCTTTCGGTGCAGGTGCATCCGGACGACGAATACGCCCGCCTCCATGAAAATGGGACGGGCAAGACCGAGATGTGGGTCATTCTCGACGCCAAGCCGGGGGCGTTTGTCTATTTCGGGTTTAACCGGGAGATAGAGCGGGCGGAAGCGCGCGAGCGGATCCGGAACGGCACGCTGACCGAGACGCTGCGCGTCCTGCCGGCGCGCCCCGGCGACGTCGTCTTTATCCCGGCCGGGACAATCCACGCCATCGGCGCGGGGATCCTGCTGGCCGAGGTGCAGCAGAACTCCGACCTGACATACCGCGTCTATGATTTTGACCGTATCGGCACAGACGGCAAGCCGCGCGAGCTGCATACCGAAAAAGCGCTCGGGGCGCTCCGCTTCGGCCCGGCAAGCCCCGCCGCGCCCGGCGCCCGCGTTTTGACCGACGGGCCTGACTTTCGGCTGGAACGGCTGACCGAAAACAGATATTTCACCACCGACAGGCTGACCCTGTCGGGACGGTACAGCCAAACCGCCGGCACGGCGTTTTCCGTCCTCTGCGCCGAGGGCGACTGCGCGCTCGGCGACGGCAGGGAGACGCTGCACCTCACCAAGGGCGACAGCGTGCTGGTCCCGGCCGGCCCGGGAGAAGCGGCGTTTTTCGGGATCGGCCGGTTTTTGCTCACCCGAACCGGCCCGTGATATAGTCGTTTGTCCGCGGGTCGGAGGGGGTTTCGAAAACCTCCGAGTTCGGACCCTCTTCGATCAGCCGCCCCATCAGCATGAACGCGACGCGCCCGGAGACGCGCCCGGCCTGCTGTACGTTATGGGGCGCGAGGATGATGGTGAACTGCTTTTTCAATTGCACAAGAGAGTCCTCTATCTTAGCCGTGGATATGGGGTCAAGCCCCGAGCAGGGCCTGTCCAGCAGGATAACCTCCGGCTTCAAAGCCAGCACCCGCGCGATGCACAGGCGCTGCTGCTGGCCGCCGGACAGGCGCATGGCCGGCATTTTCAGCCGGTCTTTTATGTCGTCCCACAGCGCCGCCGCGCGCAGCGCCCGCTCAACAATGTCGGTCAAAACACCCTTATTTTTGACGCCGCCCAGCCGCGGCCCGTACGCGATGTTGTCAAAAATCGACATCGGAAGGGGCGTCGGCACGTCGAAGACCATCCCCACCTTGCGGCGCAGCTCCGTCACATTGACGGCGGGGCTGTAGACGCTTTGGCCGTCCAGCAGGACCCCGCCCTCCACCCGCGTCCCCGGGGTCAGGTCGGTCAGGCGGTTCAGCGTGCGGAGCAGCGTGGTGATCCCGCTGTTGGCGGGGCCGATCACAGACAGGATCTCGTTGGCGCGGACGTCTATGCTGAGATTGTCGATCGCCTGTTTTGCCCCGTAGTATACATTCAGGTCTTTGATTTCTATCTTCATCTTACCGCCCCTTCGCCACAAACCGGTTGACCAGCATATTGGCCACGACATTGATGAGGAATATCAAGATGATTAAAAGGGCGGCCGTGCCGTAGGCGTTGTCCATCGAAATGCCTTCACTGGCCAGGATATAGAAGTGGACGGCCATCGTCCGGGTGGGAGAGAAGATTGAAGACGCCATCCGCAGCGCCGAGCCGGCTGTTAAAATAACGGCGGCCGTCTCCGCGACGCAGCGCCCCAAACTCAAAATGACGCCGTTCGCGATCCCTTGCAACGCCGACGGCAGCACCGCTTTGCGGATCGTCTGCCACTTGGTGCCGCCCAGAGAGAAGCTGGTTTCGCGGTAGGAATCGGGGACGGCGAGGATCGCCTCTTCCGACGTGCGGATCACGGTGGGCAGGATCATGACCGCCAGCGTCAGCCCGCCCGACAGGACCGACCATCCCATATCCAGATAAATCACAAAGAAGAGCAGCCCAAACAGGCCGTATACGATCGACGGTATGGCCGCCAGCGACTCCGCGCTGAAACGGATGATCCGGGTGACGATATTTCCCCGGGTATACTCCGCCAGATAAAAGGCCGCGCCGATCCCAAACGGCACCGCGATGACGACGGCCACCAGAGAGACCAGGACCGTGCCGGCGATGGCGGACGAAATGCCGCCTTCGCGGCCCATGCTGCGCGGGATCTGGGTGAGGAAGTCCCAGCTGATGAACGGCAGGCCCTTCAGCAATATATAGACGATGATGGCCACCAACACCGCCAGAACGGAGAGGGCGGCCGTCCAAATCAACGCTTTGGCGGCCTTTTCGCTTGTGCGCGGATTCATTCTCATATACCTATGACCTCTTCCGGGTAAGATACTGCGCCACGGCGTTTAAGATCATGATAAGGACAAACAGGACGATGCCTGTGGCGAAAAGGGCCTGCTGGTGCTGACCGGAGGCGTATCCCATTTCGATGCCGATGTTGGTCGTCAGCGTCCTGACGGGGTCTAAGATGGAGGCCGGCATGGCGACGGCGTTGCCCACGACCATGATGACCGCCATTGTTTCGCCGACCGCGCGGCCGATCCCCAATATGACCGCGGCGATGATCCCCGACTTGGCCGACGGCAGGACCACGGAGCGGATCGTCTGCCAATGGGTCAGCCCCAAGGCGAGCGCCCCCTCCTTATAATGGCGCGGAAGGGCTATGATGCTCACCTCGGAGATGCTGATGACGGTCGGCAGAATCATGATGCCTAAAATAATGGAAACCGCCAGGATGCTGAGGCCCGGCCCGCCCAGATACGCGCGTATGAACGGGACGATGAACATCAGGCCCCAGAAGCCGTATACCACAGACGGAATGCCGGCCAGAAGCTGGATGGCGGGCCGGAACAGGTTCCTGAGCCGGACGGGCGCAAATTCCGAGAGAAAAATCGCGCAGCAGAGGCCGACCGGAACGCCGATCACCGCCGCCCCCAGCGTGACGCAGAACGTGCCGGCGATCATCGGGAATATCCCGTATTCGCCGTGACTGGGCGCCCAAGACATGCCGAATATGAAGTTCAGCAGGCCGACCTCCCGGATGACCGGCACGCCGTTGAGGATGATGAAGACGGTAATGACCGCCAGCGCGGAGATCGACGAAAGCGCCAGCAGCAGGAAGATATACCCCGACAGATTTTCTTTTTTCATCCGTTGTCTCCTTCGATCAGCCCTTCGTTTACCAGCATCCTCTGTCCCGCGTCCGAAAGGACATAATCAATAAACTCCCTGGCGGGGCCGGAGGGTTCGCTTTGGGCGACAAACAGGAAGGAACGGAACAACGGGTAGCTGCCGTTGACGACGTTCTCCCTTGTGGGCGCGACGCCGCTCAGTTGAACGGCCTTGACCGGCTTTTCCCCGATCTCCACCAACCCCAGCGAGATAAACCCGATCGAGTGCGGGTCGTCGGCGACCAACTGCCGCACGGCGCCGTTGGAATCCTGCACTATTGCCTTGGGTGTTATCGTATCTTTTCCCATGAGCAATTCTTCAAAGGCGCTTCGGGTACCTGAGCCCTCCTCGCGGGTAATGACATGTATCTTCGCGTCATTTCCTCCCACTTCGCTCCAGTTTTTTACTGACCCCGAATAAATATCGCATATCAGCGACAAAGACAGGTCGTTCACAGGGTTGTCGGGGTGAATAATCATGGCAAGACCGTCTTTGGCTATCTCAACCGACCAGAGGCTTTGCTCGCTTTCTTTAAGCGCGCGCGACGACATACCGATGTCAGCAGTACCCGACTGAACTGCTGTAATGCCCGCGCTCGAACCTCCGCCTTGGACGTCGATCTCGCTTTCAAGGTTTTTAAGCGCATACTCCTCGGTCAAAATTTCAGCGTATGGCTGCACCGAAGTCGAACCGGCAACTATGATGAGTTTGTCAGCTCTGTTTGCGCAAGCCGACAAAAAGCTCGTAAAAAAGACCGATATCACTAAACCAGACAAGAATTTTGCATATTTCATTTACTTTGCCCTTCTCTCAAACCCCGTTCGGACAAAATCTATCC
>Ga0082212_10004800_pt1 | contig 18662 bp, 11 predicted proteins | sample TergutNt197P3_FD_71548 | JGI IMG/M metagenome (GOLD analysis project Ga0082212, IMG submission 71548) | Neocapritermes taracua P3 segment gut microbial communities from Petit-Saut dam, French Guiana - Nt197 P3 | ecosystem: Host-associated > Arthropoda: Insects > Digestive system > Gut ...
CGTCGCTCGGCACCGTCGCGCTGGCCACGCACCATATCTGTATGAGCGTTTTCGCGCTCTCCTTCATCAACGGCGAGGCGTTCGGCATCGCCGCGGCGTCGCTGATGGGGCAGAGCCTGGGCGCGGGGCGTCCCGACAAGGCTCTGCGATACGCCAAAAGCGCCCGGCGGATGGGCATGGCGGTCTCCCTTTGCATCGGGATCGTGTTTTTCTTCTGCGGGCGGTACATAATATGGCTGTATAGCGACGACCCGGCGATTATAGCCATGGGAACCGATATTTTCAGGATCATGGCCGTCATCATGCCGTTCCAAGGCTCGTCGGTCATCGTATCCGGCGCGCTGCGCGGTGCGGGCGACACCCGCGCCACGTCGATGATCATGCTGGTCAGCGTGCTGATCGTGCGGCCGCTGGCGGCCTATCTGCTGGTGTTTGTCGTCCCGTGGGGGCTGACGGGCGCGTGGGCCGCCATCCTCATCGACCAGCTTCTGCGCAGCGGGCTGACGCTGCTGCGGCTCAACCGGGGGAAGTGGAAGTTTATCAAGGTGTAAAAACTTACAAATATCTATGCAGCTTCGTCAACACGTTTTCCATGTCAATCGGTTTCCCGATATGGCCGTCCATGCCTGCCGCAAGGCATTCCTCAATATCGCTTTTGAACACATGCGCGGTCATCGCGATGATGGGGAGCTCCCGGCGCGCCGGCAGGGCGCGTATCCGCCGTGTCGCCTCAAGCCCGTCCATTTTGGGCATTTGCACGTCCATGAAGATCAAATCGTATTGATCGGGCGCGGCGGCGACCATTTCATAAGCCTCCAGACCGTTTTCGGCGCAGTCTATCCGCAGTCCCGTGCCTTCCAGCAGCGCGATCAAAATCTCACGGTTAATCTCCATATCTTCCACCAGAAGGATTGATTTTCCGGTAAACAATCCTTCTGTCCCCGAAGGTTTATCGCCCGCGGCAGGGCCGTTGGCAAGCCGGGTACCGATCGCTTTGGGGACGCGCCTCATCCTCACGGTGAAGATAAACCGCGCGCCTTGGCCCAGTTCGGATTCCACCCAAATGTCTCCGCCCATCAGTTCGACGATGCGCTTTGAGATGGAAAGCCCCAGTCCCGTGCCGCCGAATTTGCGGCTTATGCCGCTGTCCGCCTGTTCAAACGCGCGAAACAGTTTATTCTTCTGCTCGGCCGACAACCCGATCCCCTGATCGGTCACCTCTATCCGCAATTCACAGGTTTCCCCGTCTTCACGCGCCAACGAGGCGTCAAGCCCGATCTCCCCCTGTTCGGGCGAGAATTTCACCGCGTTTGACAGAAGATTTAAGATCACCTGACTCAAACGGTGGTCGTCGCCGATCAGGACGCGCGGTATGCCGCCGTCAATATCGGTCGTCAGCCGCTGGTGTTTTTCGTCCACGCGGAAGGTGATGATGCTGATGACCTGCTGCAGCATCCGCTCGAAGTTAAACTCAACGGAGGCCAGTTCCAGTTTGTGCGCCTCGATCTTCGATATGTCCAAGACGTCGTTGATGACGTTCAGCAGATGGACGGCCGCGTCTTCAATCTTGTTCAGCGCCCGATCCTTGCGTTCGGTATCGCCGGCGTTTTTGCCGATCGCCGTCATGCCGATGATCGCGTTCATCGGCGTTCTCATTTCGTGGCTCATATTGGCCAAAAAGGAGGATTTGGCCCGGTTGGCGGTTTCCACCGCCGCCTGCTGCTTCACAAGCCGCTTTTGCGCGTTGCGGCTTCGGGTAAACAGGCCCAGGATCAGGACCAGCATCCCCAAAGACAGGACGATCGCGCCGATCAGCCAAGGGCGCTGCGCCGCCATGATCTGCACTCTGTAGTCGTACGTTTTGGTGATCCATTGATCCACGGTCACGTCCACGTCGATCACCGAAAGCGCCTTATCCACAATGGAGCGGAGGACTGTCTGCTCTTTGTTATAGGCAAACGCGGATTCATAGAAGTAGTTGAAAAAATAATTGGCTTTGTAGCCTGAAAAAGAATAATAGTTCGCGTATAAAAGCAGCTTGGTTTTGGATACCATCACCAGATCCGCTTCATCCCGTTCCAACGCCGCAAACCCGCTATCCACGGTGTCATACACCGTTGTGTTGACAGCGCCCGGAAACCAAGCGCGGAACATTTCGGCGTGGGCGGTATTTTGGATCAGGGCGATCCGCGCGTTCGGGATCTCGGTTACGGTCACATTGGGGCAATCTATTTTCGAGACGAGGGCGTACTGATCGGCCAGGATCGGGTTCTCCGCCCATATAAAATACGGCTCCCGTTCCTTCGAACGGATCAGGTCGGAGAAAATATGCGCCCGTCCGTCGGCCAGCATGGCCATCAGTTCGGACATTTCGGTATACCGGTCGTTTACGATCTCGAAGGTAAGCCCGGTGATTTTCCCCACTTCGTCCAGCAGGTCGATGGTGATGCCGTCCCATTTCTCCGTATGGGTATCGTAAAAGACGATGGGATAATTGTAGAACTGCACCGCCAGCGGGACCGAAACGGAGCCGCGCAGATAGGCGTGTTCTTCCTCGGTAAGATTGAGCAGAAACCGGTTTTTACGATACGCCTCATAGCCTTGGTTGTACAGACGGTTCAGCCAAGGTTCCGCGCCGTTTTGCAGCGCCTTTGTCACAACCGATATGACCGGTTCCAGGCGCGGATTGGCCGTCGCCATTGAAACCGGGCTGAAAATCAGCGGGAGAAACGCCTCGGCATATATGTCGCCGTACCGGTCAAACGACAGCTCCTGCGTGCTTTCATTCAGAAAGACGTCGATTTCCCCCTGTTTCAGCGCCTGATAAATCTCTTGTATATCGCTGTAAAGGAGGATCTCGAAGGTGCCGTCTGCCAGACGGGACGTCACGTCCTCAATGGTGGAGGTCCCCTCCACAAACCCATACCGTATCGTTTCGATCTCGGAAAGGGGCGCGCTGCCCGCGATCCGGAACTGATAGACCGAACGGGTCGCAATGTCCTCTGTCATATAGAAAGCCCGGCGGCGTTCCTCGGTGGGCGTTATATCCCCGGTAAAGGATACCTCATACCCCGTGAATTTCTCAAGAAACTCGCTAAACGAAATGTGTTCCGGCACAAACGGGATCTCAAACAGCTCTGTCAGCCATTCGCAGAACAGGGCCGAAAACCCGCTTAGATTCCCATATGTATCCGTAAACGCCTCGGTGCTCGGCGTCATGCCGTATACAAAACGGTCAAACTCGCCCCGCAGCGCTTCGATCGCGCCGATCTCCGCGTCGGTCACGCCGGGAATATCACGGAACGAATCAAACGGGGATACGGCGGCGTGACCGTGCGGCGGCGGAGCGGGACGCCCCGCGCTGCCGCCGCAGCCCGAAAGCCCGGCCAAAACAATCATAACAGCGAACGCAACGCTGATGGTTCCGCTAAGTTTTCGCATTTGCCAGTTCTCCTTACACGTGTACCTCATTGTAACACGTTCGATAGCCCGCCGTCAAGCCACAAACGCCCCCTCCGCGCGGCTACACGCCGGCGGCGTACGCGAAAACGATCCCGGTGATGACGCCGTCCCTGAACGTAAAGACAAGGCTGCCTTGGCCCGAGGCGTATGTATATTGCCCGCCCTTTTGCGTATAATCCGTGCCGTACGCCTTTTCCATGCTTGCGGCAGACCCGCCGATGTATACCTTCCCGGGCGTTGAAACGCTGTCGTCGGTCAAAACGACGGAGAGGATGTATTCCTCGCCGTTTTCGGGGTATGTCGTCAGTTCAAATCCCGGATAGAAATAGGTGACGTCCAGCCCCTCAAACGCGCAGCTGGGGGCTTCAAAACGGCCGCGCGGCTCGGGCAGGTTTTCCAAAACCGGTTTGGCGGGCGCGCAGACATAGATCTCCTGCCCGTACGCTTCAAACGGAAACCCCTGCGAAGAGGGGAGGGGCCCCTCCGGCTTCCCGGGTCCGGGGTCCGGCCCGTCCGCGGCGCAGGCCGACAAAAACAGTAGCAGCAGAACCCATAAACTCTTCTTCATCGCGTTCATTCCCTTGTCAGTGTAATCACGTTTCCAACCGCCTCGATCTCGGCGGTTTGGACGGCTTTCAAGGCATGATACCGTTCCGTCTTCTCCGCCCAGGCCGCCCCGGCGGCTTTATCCCCGCGCAAATCGTCCAGCCCTTGCAGCAAACCGCCCAGATAGACGGACATTTTCTCGGCGCCCCATAGGTTTAAGTGCAAGCCGCCGTCATAGGTGTCGGCGGCGAAATCGATGCCGATCTCGTCCAGCTTCTCCAGCGCGTTGATATAGACCAGGCCGTGCCGTCCGGCATACTCCGCCATCTGCCCGTCCCACTCGGGATACCAATAAGGATACGGCGCCGGGGCCTTGAACAGGATCAACTCAATGCCGTTTTGCCGGCAGAGCTTTAGCGTCCTGTCAAGATACGCCCAGCAGACTTCGCCGAAGGCGTGATCCGGCAGTTCTTGCGGCGTGGGGAGCCGCCCCATCGGCTTGACGTCGCAGCGCATCATATACCCGTTGAACGAAACGCCGCGCTTGCCGAAGATATACCGCCAATCGTCGGCGGAAACCTCTTTCCAGCGTTCGTGATAACGCAGCAGCGGGATAAAATAAGAGGCAAAACTCTCTCCCTCCGTCAAAGACGCCCTGACCGCCGCGACCTTCGAGGCGGAGAATCTCATGCCGTCGAGCGTCAGCCGGTTGTAAGCCTCCGATTGCGGCGTGTCATATTTCATGCCGAAGACGCTGAGGATCACGGCGTCCGGCGTCTCGTACCGCAGGGTATCCTCCAGCAGATAATACGACTGCCAGATCAGCTGCTGGGGCGAGCCGCGGATGAACGACGTATATCCGTACGCCTCCCAGAGGGTCACGGGCGAGATGCTTTCGTAGGCCTCGCAGTCGCCCAGGATGATGATCTGGTGGTTTTTCTCCGATTGGTAGTATTCGGCGATCAGCGCGCCCTCATAAATACCGGACATATATTTGGGCGTCAGCAGCCGGCCGGCCCCAAACAGCAGCGCGGCAAAGAGGAGAACGCACAGGATATAGGTCCCGCGCCTAGAACCGGGTGTAGATAAATTGTCCGGCGTCATATCCATATCCATACACTCCAAAGATCAGTATCCCGCCAAACAGAAGGAGGCAGAGCAGCAGCCTTCCGGCGGGGCGGAGCGAGAAAAACCAGCGGCGCGGGCGCTCCCGCCCCGAGGCGGCCAGCAATAAAACGCCCGCCAGCGCCGCCAGCCAGTCGGCCCGTCCGCCCCCTAATGAAAATGATTGCCATCTCCAGGGGGTGAAGATACTCCCCACCGCGCGCGCCGTCGCCCCGACCCCTCCGTAAATATCAAAACTGCGGATGAAACCCATCAGAAGGAAGGTTCTCACAACGGCAAACCCTTTGTACCATGCTGTTTCGCCAACGGCGAAGCGGGCGTGGAAGCGCTTATACAGCGGCCGGCATTCCTGTGAGAGGACGATCACAAACCCGTTGGTAAGCCCCCACGCGATAAAGCGGGGAGCCGCGCCGTGCCATAGCCCGGTGGCCAGCCAGGTGATGATCGTTGCGATATAGACCGGAAGCCGTTTGCCAAAACCGTTTCCGAAGAGTTTGCGGCTCAGACGGGAGAAACGGCGCATGGGTTTGCCGACCGAGAGCGGGTAAAATAAGTAATCACGGAACCAGCTGCCCATGGTGATATGCCACCGCCGCCAGTATTCGGCGATATTGCGGGCGTAAAAGGGCTTGTGGAAATTCTCGGCCACCGCGACGCCGAACAGCCGCGCCGCGCCGGCGGCTATGTCGATCCCTCCGGTGAAGTCGGCGTACAGCACCACCGCGTAGAGCAGGATGTTCAGCAGGGCGTATCCGCCCCGGAAGGTCTCCGGATCGCCCGACATCAGTCCGACCGCCGCGATCAGGCGGTCGGCGATCACCAGCTTCTTGAAAACGCCCCACAAAATCCGCCGCAGCCCGGACGAGAGGTTATCGGCCGATAGCCTGTTGGGCGTATAGAGCGTCTTGGCCAGGTCGCCGTGGCGCGAGATGGGGCCTTGGATCAGCTGCGGAAAAAACGAGACAAAGAGGGCGAGTTTAGCCGGGTTGCGCAGGGCGGCGGTTTTCCTCCGGTAGACGTCGAGGATATACCCCGCGCTCTGGAACGTGTAAAACGAAAACCCCAGCGGCATCAGCAGCCCGAACGCCGGAATTTTCACCGCCGCGAGCAGGCCGATATGGAGGGTCAGCCAGATCGCGGCGATCAGGCGGCTGCGTTTTCTGCCGAGCAGGCGCGAGAAGAGATAGGTCGAGGCAACGGTCGCCAGGAGATAGACGATAAACCCGCTAAACCAATAGAAAACCAGGCTGCCCAGCAGCAGCAGGACCCAGCGGGCTCCCGGCGGCGCGAGATAGTAAGCGGCCAGCAGCGCCGCCAGAAAAAGGGCAAAGGCAACCGACGTGAAACTCATCGCAAACGCTCGATCAGCGCGAACAGCGCCGCCGCCGAGCGGAAATTCTCCGGCACGATTTCCTCGGCGGGAATAGCCACGCCGTAAGCGCCGTCGACGTCGGCGACAATGGTCACGACGTCGAACGAATCCAAAACGCCGCCGCCGATCAGGTCGCCGCAGGTCAAAAAGTCAACATCCGGGTGCAGCCCCGAGAGGATCGAGAGCAGTTTTTCCATAATCAGCCTCTTTCGCGCCAAATCTCTTGCAAGGCGGTCCTGTCGGTCTTGCCGTTGGACGTGAGCGGAAGTTGTTCGAGCGGGATGACCGCGCCCGGGATCATAAAGCGCGGCAGACGCTCTTTGCAATGGGCCAATACCTCCGCGGCGGAGGGGGTTCCGGCGGTGAACAGCGCGATTATCCGCCGTTCCCCGTCGTATAGGCAGGCCGCCCGCGCGACCCCTTTGAGAGAGGCGGCGGCCGCTTCGATCTCGCCCAGCTCGACGCGGTGTCCCCTATGCTTGATCTGATGGTCGCGGCGGCCGGTGAAAACCAGTTCGCCCCTTTCGTTATACGCCCCCATATCCCCGGTGCGGTAGATCAGTTCGCGGGTGGACGTATTCAGCGGGTTTTGCGTGAAGGCCGCGTCGGTTTTGGCAAAATCGTTGTAATACCCCGGCGTCAGCGGCGTGCCGGCGATGCAGATCTCCCCGTCCAGCAGCAGAACGCGGGTATTGCGGAAGGGCCGGCCGATCGGGACCGGCTCCCCAGGCCCCAAATCCCGCGTCACTTCATACCAGCACGACATTCCGGTGCATTCGGTCGGGCCGTAGAGATTGAAAAAACGCGCGCCCGGAAGGGCTTTGCGCCACAGGGAGAGTTGGTTTTGGGGAAAGACCTCGCTCCCGAACGCCACCGTCGTCAAATGCCGCGGCGGGTGTTTTTCCAGCGCCCCCGCGCCGGACAGAATGGTCAGGGCCGAAACCACCCAGCAGATCGTGTTGATTTTGTGTTCGTTCAGATAGTCAATCAACCTGACCGGGAAGAGAAAGAGTTCCTTCGGGATCAGATAAGCCGCCGCGCCGAATTTCAGCGCGGGGTATATCTCTTTTAAGCAGGCGTCCACATAGAGCGGCGTCTGGCTGCCGAAAACCGTCTTCTCCGAAAACCCCAACACCTCGGACAACCGCTCGATATAGTCGATCACCGAACGGTGGCAGGCCGCCACCCCTTTGGGCTTGCCCGTCGAACCGGAGGTGTAGACGATATACAGCAGATCGGTGTCGATGGCGTCCCGCCGGACCGCTTCCAACGCCTCGCCGTCAGCCTCCGTGCCGGTCATCCCGGCGTAGAGAAAGGCGTCGCCGTTATAGTCCAGCGAGTCCAGCAGCGGGCGCGTTTTCTCCTCGTAAATAACGGCGGCGGGGCGTAAATCCTCAAAAATCCCCTCGATGCGGTTTCGCGCCATCTCGGGATCGACCGGGACATACGCGCACCCGGCGCGCGCCGCCCCGAAGAAGGCCGCCGCGGTATCGGGCGAACGCCCCATCAAAACGACGACGGGAACCCGGCTGTGTCCGGCTTGCAGCAAAAAGGTCCCAACGGCGCGGGACAGACGGTCAACCTCGGCGAAGGTCAGGCCGTTTGTCCCGTCGGTGTAGGCTGTTTTCTCCGGGAAAGGGGTCTGATCCAGATACTCAAGGACATTCGTCAACAACCATTCCCCCCGCTATTTTAATGCAGTGTCTGGCATACAGTTCCGAAGCGTCGAGCAACTCCGGCGTTCCCGGCGTTCCCCTGTACGCCGACAGTTCGGTGCAGGCCAGCAAAATGGTATGTACGCCGCGTCCGGCGAGCCGGCCGGTCAGCGAGCGGAAGAGGTCGTGATCGGGCGGTTTCCCCGCTTTCACACCGTAAATCAGCCGCATGACCGGTTCCTGATCGTCCGGAAGGACCGGACGGACGCCGTGCCGGGTCAGCACCGATTGCAGACGCCCGCTCGCAACGGTTCCGTCGGTCGCCAAAATCCCCAGCGAGGACGCCGCCCCGGCGCCCTCGGCGCATACCAAGTGCATGTCCGGCACGGGCCGGCGCAGCGCCCCGGACAACTCGCCGTGGAAATGGTGCGCCGTCATGCAGGGGACGGCGATCACGTCGGCCAGCGGCTCGAGCGCGCGGCATACGGCCAGCAGCCCGTCCAGCGGGCTGACGCCGCTTAACCCGCTTAGGTACGCGCTTCGGTCGGGTATTTGCGGCGCGCTGTAGAGGATCAGTTCGAGATGCTCCTGATCGGACGGCGCCCGGGTCAGCCGCGTCAGCTGCTCGTAGAAAATAACCGAAGCGTACGGACCCATCCCCCCGGCAATGCCGAGTCTTTTTCTCATGGAACCACCTCGGGGTATAAGTCCGTATCGTATGTATAGTAGGTGCTGCTGCGCCCTCTCAGCAGGGCGCGCGCCTGCGACTGCGTGAAATAGAAGCCGTCGCCGCCGCTCTCGTGCGGCGTCGCGTCGAAATGACGCCAGCCCTCGCCGATGTTAATCAGGCTCCAGTAGTGCATGGCCCTCTGCCCCGGGATGCGCTCAATGGGGATGTTGTCGATCCCGGCGCGGGTCAGGAGGATCTCGCTGACGGCGTAATACACGTAGCAGTCGCCCGTCATATCCCGCAAACCCCGGTAGGCGGCGTAACAGGGATCGTCCTTGACGCTGCTGTTGATGTAAATCATGGTGTCTTGTACCCATTGGTAGACGGCGAGCGCTTTTTCATAGAGCGTCATCTCTTCCCCGATAAAAACGCCGTCTATGGTTTCGCCCTTGACAAAGATACGGGCTAAAATCTCGTCGGCCATTTCGTCCACCTGTTCGCGCGTCGCCGCGAAAACGGTCACCGTCCCTTTGACGGCCGTCTTGTTGCCGCTGGAATCGGCCGCCGAATAGACCACGGGATACACCCCTTCCGTCCGGGTGTCCACCGCGCTGGAATCGACAAACAACTCAACCTCTTCGTCGCGGTTGTCGGTGACGGTGACGCCGGAGCGGTAGGCGATGGTGTCGCCTAAGAACATGGATTTATCCAGAAGCCCGGTGATCTCGGGCGGTTCGGTATCGCGCAGAAGGGTGAGCGCGGAGGCAATCACCGTTTCGTTGCCTTCGGCGTCGGAGAGCAGGATGAAAACTTCCTGTCCGCCCTCCCGCGGACGGCCGGGCGGCGCGGCAAACGTCACCGTCACCTCCGTCCGGCCGATAACGTCCGTCACAAACTCTTCGGGGAAAAACTCCTCGTCCAGCCACTTTGTCACATGGACCGGCACCGCAGCGGGCGGATCGGGTATGTCCGCCGCGCCGGGCCGCGCTTCGCCATCGGGCGCTTCACCGGCGGCGCCGGACGGCGCCCGGGAGGGGGGCGGGGAACTATACGTCTGTTTCGGGGCCTCGGAGGGGGCGGGGGGGGCGGCTTCGGAACCCCCGGTCAAAACGGTCAGGGCAAACAGCGATAAGGCCGCGAACCCGGCAGCCAAACCGATCATCAGCCCTTTCCGCTTTGCCAGACACCAACACCGCCAAACTCTTATACTGCCTTCATACTGTATCATGAAACAGCCGCCGTTGTCAATTGACTTTCCGCCGGCCGGCATTTGCTTTTCAACAGGGGAAAACTATGGTAAACTAATCGTGATGATGAGAAACGGAGGGAAAGCGATGAAAAGAAACGCCGCGGCAAGCAAGCGGCCCGCGACGCCCATCCCGCGAACGGCGGCGCCCCTGTTCGGCCGGGCCATGCCGGTTCTGTTGAGCCTTCTGCTCGCGGCCTGCGCGGCGTCCCCGGCGCAGACCCCGTCCGCCGGGGAGATTCCGTCCCCAAAGGCTTCCGGCTTTGCCCACGATTACGATACGCTTACCTACGCGTTGGTGTGGAGCGACGAATTCGACTACGAGGGGCCGCCCGACCCCGGGAGATGGGGCTATGACGTCGGAGGATCGGGCTGGGGCAACAATGAACTCCAGTATTACACCGACGGCGGCAACGCGTGGGCGGACGGCGAAAAACTCATCATCGAGGCGCGCGCGGAGCCAAAAGGGAACCGCGCCTATACATCGGCGCGCCTGACTACCATAAACAAAGGCGACTGGCTGTACGGAAAAGTAGAAGTCCGCGCCAAGCTGCCGGGCGGCCTCGGGACATGGCCGGCCATTTGGATGCTGCCGACCGACTGGGAATACGGCGGCTGGCCGCACAGCGGGGAGATCGACATCATGGAGCATGTGGGCTATGACATGGGGCGCGTCCACGCCACGGTACACACCTCGGCCTACAATCACATAAACGGCGCCCAAAAGAGTAGCGGCGGGACGCTTGTGGAGGATGTGACCGGGACATTTCACCTGTATTCCGCCGAGTGGCTGCCCGACCGTATCATCTTCCGTATCGACGATGAAACGGTCTATGAGTTTGACCCCTCGAAGTATACCTCCCATGTCACCTATGAGCAATGGCCCTTCGACAAGCGCCACCATCTGCTGATAAACATTGCGCTGGGCGGCGACTGGGGCGGCGCGCGCGGGTTTGATCCGGATATGCTGCCCGTTGTGATGGAAATCGACTACGTGCGCGTCTATCAGTCGCCGGAGATCAACGCGTTGGCCGGATAGGGCGCTATTCCAGGAATTGGCCGATAGCGTCGCAAATTTCATCAAAATCACTGTGCAGCAAGAACTCCGAAATTTTGCCAAGCAGTTCCTTGGCCGGCGGCGGCCATTTCGTTTTTCGCAGTTCCGCCAGCGCCGCGCCGGCGGCGCTTCCGTCGTACTCCTCACAGGCCGCCTTGATGGCGAGCAATGTCTCTTTCAGCGGCGCCGCGTCCGCGCCGGGTTGCGGCCCGCCGGCGTCCGAATCTTCGCCCGGCGTGAGTTTATCGATCAATTCTTGAAGAGAGATCAGGAACCCGGGCGTTTCGGACTCCAACGCCGCCAGATTCCCCTCGCGCCCCGCGGACTCCAGTTTCAGCGCCGCCGCCGACAAATCCGCCTCCCCGATGTTCGCGAGAGCGGATTTAATACCGTGGACGTTGATGACATAGGTTCGCAGATCCTCTTCGCCGCCATAGCTTTTCTTTTTTGCGATGCCGTCTAGGATATGAAGGGCCTTAACGGCGTCACGCACGAAAATCTCCGCAAAATACGGGTCGGCGGCCGGCGGCGGCGCGGCGCCCGCGGTTTGCTCTTCCTTGACCGCCGCCTGCTTTCTTGCCTCCTCCACGGTTTCCGGCGTCTGCTTGTCGCGGATCAGCTTGTTCAGGACGGTATTGAGTTGGCGGACGTCTATCGGCTTTGATATAAAGTCGGTAAAACCGTTGCCTAAGAATATATCGGCCTGTCCGACCACGGCGTTGGCCGTCAGCGCGACGACGGGGTGAACGTAACCCATCTTTCTGATGATTTGCGTCGCCTCCATGCCATCCATCTTGGGCATCATATGATCCATGAAGATGATGTCATACACGTTGCCGGCTTTGACTTTTTCAATGGCCTCATAACCGCTGGCCGCCGTGTCGATCGATAAACCGTACGGGGTCATGAGTCCGTTGGCGACATAGATATTGGTCTCGACGTCGTCAACGATTAAAACCTTTCCGTAGGGCATCGGCTCATGGATGAGTTGAACATGCTTCATCTGCGACCTGCTGTTTGCGCGGAACTGCCGCAGGCTATCGGCCGTTTCCTTGCCCAGCGTCTCCCCGCCGGCTCTGCCCTGCGACAGGCGTACGGTGAATACGGAACCCTTGCCCGGTTCGCTCTCTATGAGGATCTCGCCGTTCATCATGTGTATCAGATTGCGCGTGATGCTCATGCCAAGCCCCGTACCCTCGGTTGTACGGTTGGCTTCCGTGTTGAACCGGGAATACTCGTCGAACAGCTTCTCCACCTGCTCTTTTGTCATCCCCTGCCCGGTATCGCCGACACGGACGGTCAGCGTGATTTCATCCTCATTTTGGCCCTCGTCGGCAGAAACTGAAAGCGTAACCTTGCCCGCGTCCGTATACTTGAACGCATTGGAGAGCAGATTGTTAAGGATCTGTTTCACGCGAAGTTCGTCGCCCAGCATCCGCGCGGGCAGGTTTTCGTCCGCATAGAGCGCGAACTCGATGGGCTTGCTGCCGATCCGCATCATGTTCAACTGCGCCGTATCGCTGATAAGGCTCGCCAGTTCGTAGTTTGCGTCGATCAGTTCCAGCTTGCCGGCTTCAATTTTAGAGAGGTCAAGGATGTCGTTGATAATCCCCAGAAGCATATCGCCGGAGGCATATATCTTTTCGAGCGCGACACGGATGTTTTCATCCAGGTTTGCGTTTTGGAGCTGGATATCCGTGATGCCGAGGATGGCGTTCATCGGCGTGCGGATCTCATGGCTCATCGTGCTGAGGAAGTCGCTCTTTGCCTTGCTGGCCGTTGTCGCCTGTTCCAGCGCGTCGGTGAGTTGCTCATTCATTTTGCCGAGCTGGATAGACTGCCCATGGCGGGTGATCGAATTTACCAGCATCAAACCGGCGGACGTCAGCATATTTACCTCGTCGTCTGAAAAAACGCGTTCCCGCCTGCCGTCGTCAACGCAGGTTATCCCCCAAAACTCGCCGTGGGAGAACAGCGGAATCGTGAGCGTGGATTTTAAGCCGATGGATTCCATCGCCTTCCTGTCTTCCGGTTCCAATTGCGAGACCGGCCCGTTTATGCTGCCGCCCCGCAGGAGTATTTCCTCCCACGCCGCGCTGTATCGCAGCCTTGTCCCAATCGGAATGACGGCATTATTTTCGTTATGGGAAGCCCAGTCATGTTTAAGGGCGTAATAAAGGACGCCGCCGTCCGTTTCATTCTGCCAGATTTGAACACGGTCCGCGTCCATGTAGCTGCCGATCATATCCATGCACTCTAACAGCGATTTCACAAAACTGTCTTCATTCACCGGCGCGAGCAGCGCAAACGCGACTTTATTCGTGATTTCAATCAACTCGCTGTGATGCACGGATCTCTTCTCCATCTTCCTGTGTTCGCGCATGATGACCAGGCCCACGATGGAGATGATAAGGCTTACAAGCATCGTTACAACAAAATCCGTGCGCCTTATCCGTTCAATCGCGTCAATGATTTTATCAATATCCTCATAATAATTGCCGGTGCTGATATACCACCCGTAAGGCTCATATTTCAGGGTGTAGCCTCTTTTTAAGTACGAACCGCCTTCGTCTCCGAGTTTGCCGAAGTAAAAATCTGTGTAACCGCCGCCCTCGTTCCCTCTCGCGATGAAGCCTTGGATCAGGTATGTACCCTCCTGATCTTGCAGGTCCCATCGCATCGCCCCTTCGTTTGCGGGGTTATAATGGACCGCGCAAAACCCGTCGGCCATATCGGCCCAAAAATAACCGTCGTCTTTTTTATCCGGCGCGCTGTTGTAACGCGCGTCGCGCACCAGCTTTTCGGCGGACTCCATGGCGGTTTCTTCCGAAACATATCCGTCCAAATACAATTGGTGGTTGATCTCCAAAGAACTTATCAGCGTTTCAACCGCGATCCGTATGTTGCTGTCAAATCCGTCTTTGACATACGTGACCTCTTGTGTCAAAGCTCTGTTCAGGTTGAAAAGCGACAGCGTGGAAAGAATGATTACAAAGAGTATAATCAGCCCTCCGATCGGGAGCCTCGCTTTTCGTTGCCGTCCCGACGTCCGTATGAAGCGGTTGCCGTTTGATAATCCCATAATCACACCTCATTTTTTGGCAGCCAATCATAACCCGTCGCGTTGATTCGCCGTTTGCCTTTCCGCATTTTCTCTTCACAGAAACCGGCCGACCGCCTCCGCGACCTCGTCAAAGTCGCTGTGCAGCAGGTGTTCGGAGATGGCGCCCAGCATCTCCCTTGTCTCATGCGACCAGTGCTTTTCCTTCAGTTCCGCCATCAGATCCTCGGCGGCGGCGGCGTCAAAGTCTTCGCACGCGGCGGCGACGGCCCGCAGCTTTTCGCGCAGATACGCCCGGTCTTCCTCCGCCGCGCCGACGCCGTCGTCCTCCTCCTTCGGCGTGATCTCCTCCACATAGGCCCGCAGGGCGGTCAGGAACGCCGGGGTCTCGGCCGTGACAAACTCGAGGTTGCTCTCCCGCCCCCAGTGTTCCAGTTTCAGCGCGGCGGCCGAGAGGTCGGCTTTGCCGATGTTGGCCAGCGCGCTCTTCATCCCGTGGACATGGATGACGTACGACCGCAACTCCTCCGCGCCGTATGTCCCGCCGGCGGTGATCTGTTCCAGCGCCTCTAGGGATTTGCGCGCGTCGCGGGCGAAGATGGCGGCAAACTCCGGATCGACCGCTTGCGGCTGCGCGTTTTCGGCGGCTTGCTCCCGTTTGGCCTCCGCCTGCCGCCTTGCCTCCTCGATGACCTCCGGCGGCTGCTTGTCGCGGATCAGCTTGTTTAGGATGACATTGAGCTGGCGGACGTCGATCGGCTTGGAGATGAAGTCGTCGAAACCGTTGCCCAGGAAGACGTCGGCCTGCCCCGCCACCGCGTTCGCGGTCAGCGCCACGACCGGGTTCCGATACCCCATTTGGCGGATCTGCCTCGTCGTCTCCACGCCGTCCATCTTCGGCATCATATGATCCATAAAAATGATGTCGTATACCTTGCCGCTTTTGAGTTTGTCGATCGCGCCGAACCCGCTGTCGGCCGATTCGATCTTCAGCCCGTACGGCGTCATAAGGCCCTTGGCGACGTAAATATTCGTCTCCACGTCGTCCACGATCAAAACGCTGCCGTACGGCATCGGCTCCCGGGCGATCTGCACCCGCTTCATCTGAGCCCTGCTGCTTGTACGGAATTTATGCAGGTTGTCGGCTATTTCCTTGCCGATCACTTCCGCGTTGACCCGCCCCTGCGGCAGGTTTACGGTAAAGACGGATCCCTTGCCCGGCTCGCTTTCGATCAGGATCTCGCCGTTCATCATCCGGATCAGGTTGCGGGTGATGCTCATGCCCAGCCCGGTGCCTTCGGTCGAGCGGTTGGCTTCCAGATTGAACCGGGAATACTCGTCAAAGAGCCGGGCCACCTGCTCCTCCGTCATCCCCTGCCCGGTATCGCTCACGCTGATGACCAGAATGACGTCCTCTTCCCGGCTGTCCGCCGAAACGGAAAGGGTGACCGTACCCGCCTCCGTGTATTTGAACGCGTTGGAGAGCAGGTTGTTCAGGATCTGCTTGACGCGCAGTTCGTCGCCCCGCACCAGCACCGGCAGATTCTCATCGACCGTCAGCTCAAACGCGATCGGCTTGCTGCCGATCCGCATCATGTTGAGCTGCGCGGTGTCGCTGATCATGCTGGCGATCTCGTACTCGGCGACGACCAGCTCCAGCTTGCCGGCCTCTATTTTGGAGAGGTCGAGGATATCGTTGATGATGCCGAGCAGCAGATCGCCGGAGGTATAGATCTTTTCCAGCGCGTCTCTGACGCTTTGGTCGAGCGTGTCGTTTTGGAGCTGTATTTCGGTGATGCCTAAAATCGCGTTCATCGGCGTCCGTATCTCGTGGCTCATGGTGCTCAGGAAAGCGCTCTTCGCCTGATTGGCGGCCTCGGCCGCCACCCGCTGCCTTTGCGTGTCGAGGATGATATTTTTCGTTTCGGTAATATCGACCAACGCGCCCGCGATACGGAGGGGGAAGCCGTTTTCATCACGGATGGTCTCGCCGGTAGCGTGATAATACGCGTACTCGCCGTTCTTCTTTTGCAGGCGGAAATCGGTGTCATAAGGCGTTTGGCCGGACCGGTCAAAAAAGTGCGCCGCGAAAGCGGCAAACGCCCTCTCCCTGTCGTCGGGATGGAACCGGTTGGCTAAAGCGAAAATTGTGTTCGGAAAATCGTTTTCGTCGGAAAACCCCAGCATATCGCGGACTTCCTGCGACCATGTGAGCGTGTTTTCGTCGCTTACCGGGTCTTCGACCGTGATTTCCATATCCCATAGGGCGATTTTGGAGGCGTGGACGACCAGTCCGAGCTTGGTCAGCTGGAGCTCGTTTAACCCTCTCGCCCGCGTAAGCTCCATCTCCCGCCGGTGGATGTCGGTCATGTCAAACACATAGGCGACGATGGCAAAGCTGCTTTCATACGGGATCCGGATCAGCTCCACGTCAATGTTCCGCGTCACGCCGTTGATCACCAGCTCCGTCTCGAACCGGGAAACGCCCTCTTTCGCGGCGGTCATAAACCGCTGCGGCAGCGGGACGGAGGCCCGTCCGTCCGGCTGGAAGGCCGGGATGCTCTGGATCATCCGCTGCGTGAACCCCGCGAGCATCTCTTTTTTCGTTTGGAACCCCATAAAGGCGACCGCGGCCGGATTGCAGTCCACCGCGCTGAACCGCGCGTCAAACAGCACGTTGATCTGCGGGTTCGCTTCAAACATCGCCGAGGTGGTAAACTTGGCCGCGTTGATCTCCCGCAGCATCCGCTTGTATTCCCGCAGATCCCGGAAATATGCCGCGATCAGCTCCTTGCCCTTGTGTTCCACCCGGACCAGCGTGACCTCCACCGGGATCGGCTCCCCGTCCAGCGTCTGGCGCGTCCACTCGACCCGGAGCAGCCCCTCCTCAAACGTCCGGTCGATCATCTCCCGGAGCCTGTCCTCCGAGCGGACGCCGTCGGGCTGGACCTCCGGCGTGAGGTCGAAATACCGGTCTATATACTCCTGCTTGCTTTTTAAGTTGAAGAGCTTGACCGCCGCCTGGTTGCAATCGACGATGGTCAGGTTTTCGTCCCAGAAATGCGCGCCCATCGGCATCGCGTCCAGCATGATCCGCATCCGCTCGTCCGCCTCGCGCATCTGCTCCATATGCGCGACCTGCTCCCGGGCGGCCATGCTGTCCTCATGCTCCGTCTTCGCGTCCTCCATCGCCTTGACAATGCAATTGATCGGGATGTTCACGCCGAGGGCGATCTTCCGCGCCATATTGCGGCATGTGTCGCTTCCGCAGGCGCCGCAGTCCACCGTCCGCTTCGTATCGTCGTTTTTTTCCAGCAGCGCGAAGGCGCTTTCAATATCGTCCTCCGTGATCTGGGGAAACGGCGTCATCACCGGCCGGTATTCCCGCATAAACCGCTCGAGGGCGAAGGTCTCGTCGTATTTTTTGTATAAATCGTCGAAATACCGCCGCTCCCGGCTGACGGTGGCCGTTTGCCGGTTTTGGTCCATCACCCTGTTGATCTTGAAGATATTGGAGGAATGGGAGCAGGCCGTGCCGATGTTGCAGCCCTCCTGGCAGTTCAGCACGTCAAAAACCCGGGGCAGCGTCTCCTCCGGCGACCCGGCGTAGGTATCCAGCATATCAAAGACCGAGTAGCCTTCGGCTTTGTCGATGCTTTTCTCCTTCCCCAGAAAAAACTCTATATTCTCCTTCAAGCCGCCCGGCATGGGGAAGAGGGAGCCGAGGCCGCTCTCGTCATGGTCGAAGCCGGTCCGCTGTTCCGGCAGCTCGATCTTGTTTTCCTCAAGATACTCTTTTAACCGGGCGAAGGTGATGTTGTAGCCGGTCAAGCCGGTGGCCCGGAACTCGTCGGCTTTGGCCACGCAGGGGGACAGGGCGGCGAGGCGGTCGGTAACCCCCGCGTATTCCTTCATATAGACGGCAAGGCTGGCCATCGGGCTTTGCACCGGGGCCAGGTTTTTCAGCAGGTCGGGGCGGTACATCTCGCAGTAGTTCACAATGACCGGGCAGGGCTGGGTGATCAGCGGCCCCGGCCCGTTCCGCTCAATGTGCCGTACATACCCCCAAATGCAGATATCGGCCCCCAGCGACACGTCGTAGAACTTGTTGACGCCGAGCCGCTTGAGATAGGTAAAGAGATTCTCCCACTCCGGCAGATTGGTCCGTATGGCCGGGGCGGCGATGACCGACAGCGGGACCCCCTTTCGCAGATCGTCAAAAAAACGCTCGGTATCATCCTGATAATACCTCGCGTTGTGTTTGCAGGCGGAGAGACACCGGCCGCAGGTGATACATTTCTCATGGTCGATCTTCACCTTGATATGGCCGGCTTTGTCCTGATAAGTAATATTGGCCGTCTCCATCGGGCATTCCCGGACGCACCGGTTGCAGCCCGTGCATAAATCGTCTTTTGTATTGATAATGTCCGACATGTGCATCTCCTCCGCTATACTCTGACCGCTTCAA
>Ga0082212_10004801_pt1 | contig 18661 bp, 12 predicted proteins | sample TergutNt197P3_FD_71548 | JGI IMG/M metagenome (GOLD analysis project Ga0082212, IMG submission 71548) | Neocapritermes taracua P3 segment gut microbial communities from Petit-Saut dam, French Guiana - Nt197 P3 | ecosystem: Host-associated > Arthropoda: Insects > Digestive system > Gut ...
GGCAGGTGTGTATGGGGATTACCAGAGAGAGAGAGAGAGAGAGAGAGAGAGAGAGAGAGAGAGAGAGAGAGAAGTAATCAAGCAGTTACGAGGCTGACGCCTGCTTTCAGTTCCCAATTCATCCCGCTTCGCGGTCTTTTCCTCTCATGTTCTCCCTTCGGGAGTTCTTCCTCCTCGCTCGGCATAGCCCACAAGTGGTCTCTGCACTCACTCCTTCGTCAGTTCTCCATTCTCAAACGGATACTGAGCCTGTTGAAGTATCAATTCTCAGAGGTTTTACGTATCAACCCTATTTTTCTTGTAATATCACGTCTGTCCCATGGATTGGGGCGGGCGTTTTTTATTCATACCAATCAAAAAACAGTTTCTAACTTTTTATTTACTTAATTTCATTTTATGATGAACACAAAATTTTTTACGAGAGGCATTTTTGCCTTACTGACCCTTGGCGCGGGGATGTTTCTGACAGGTTGCCAAGGCAACATTGACCCCATTGATCCCCCCGTGATTCCCTCCGACCCCGTTTCGGACATCGTCTCCAACATGGTAACGGTTCATAGCAAAACCTTTGAGATGGTTCCCGGACGTAACGTTACCCTGAGTACCTTCTACATGAGCAGGTACGAGGTAACACAATCACAGTGGTACGCCGTGATGGGAACCAAACCCTCCTATTCTACCGGCGACAATTTACCGGTAGATCGGGTGAGTTGGAACATGATTGTAGGGAGTGCCGGCGCCACCATGGTGATAGACGGGATGACCTATTACGAGGATGGTTTTGTCTATAAGTTAAACCAACTGACAGGGAAAAAGTTTCGATTGCCCACAGAGGCGGAGTGGCAGTTTGCGGCAAGCGGCGGTATTTGGAGCATGGGCTACACCTACAGCGGCAGCAATACGGTAGATGAGGTTGCATGGTACAGCAGTAACAGTGGCGGCACGACTCATCCTGTAGGGACCAAGGCACCCAACGAATTGGGGTTATACGACATGAGCGGGAATGTGCGGGAGTGGTGCTATGACGCTTGGAGCAACCCTCTTGCCACGGGATCCTTTACCAACCCCGTAGAAATTGGAACTTCAGGATCCGACCGCGCGGTTCGCGGCGGCGGTCGGAGTTTCTCTGCGTCCCTTGCCCGTGTCTTGAGCCGCGACTACTTCTCGCCCGGAAACATCAACGTCTCCTTTGGCTTCCGTCTTGCTTGCAGTGCAAATTAGCAGGCAGGGGAGTGAGTTTTGCAGGGGCGCCGCGCTGCGACAGGCTGCGGAGCAGGCTGAACAGAGAGCGGCGTCCTTGCAAAGCAGGGTATCCTCAAAAACAAGCGTCCGTATCCTATTGTGAGGGTACGGATGCTGTTTTTTATCTCCCCAACTGTCTCTTTGGGAATTGGGAATTGAGAATTGGGAATTGGGAATTGAGAATTAGGAATTAGGAATTGGGAATTGAGAATTAGGAATTAGGAATTGGGAATTGAGAATTAGGAATTGGGAATTGAGAATTAGGAATTGGGAATTGGGAATTGACGAAGGAGTGAGGGTGGAGATCTCTTGTGGGTATGTCTTGGTCGGAGGGCATCCAAAGCCGTCTGACAACAGGTATAAAATAAATTTCGTAATAAATGTAAACGGTTTCTGAGAAAATGTATTGATTTCTTCATATTTTGTTCACATAAATGTAACAATCGCCCAATACTTTTGTCCCATTATGCGGAACAGAAGCATTGGGCGGTTTATTTTTCTTTTCTCCTTTTTTTCAATGATTTGGAGTGGAGTTGTTGCCCAGACCATCAGAGGAAAAGTAGAGGAAGCCCTAACAAGGGAGAGCATTATCGGCGCCACCGTTGTACTCAAAGGCACACAGACAAAAATGGCTGTGAGTGGTTTGGACGGCTCGTTTTCTATCCCTTATACCGGCGCTTTTCCCGCAACCATCAGCGTCTCTTTTTTGGGCTACGTGCCTCAGGATATCGTAGTTGAAAATAGTACGCCCCTTAGGGTTGTTTTGGAAACCGACCGCGTCTTTTTGAGTGAAGTAGTGGTGGTGGGCGAGAGCGGAGGGCGTACCGACAACAGCGCCCGCGCCATAGAAAAATTGGCTATGAATGTGGTCAATGTGGTGAGCGCCCGTACCATCGAGGTTTCGCCCGATATGACAGTGGGGAGTGTGATTGCCCGCGTGTCCGGCGTTACCGTAGAGCGAAACAGCAGCGGCGAGGGGCAATATGCCCTGCTCAGGGGGATGGATAAACGATATAACTATACCCTTGTCAATGGAATAAAGATTCCGAGTCCCGACAATAAAAACCGTTTTGTGCCCCTTGATATTTTCCCCTCGGAGTTGCTCGACCGGTTAGAAGTAACCAAAGCCCTGACGGCAGATATGGAGGGAGACGGCATAGGAGGCGCCATCAATATGGTGATGAAAGACGCCCCCGTATCAACCCAGTTTACGGCAAACTTGGGCACCGGCTACAGCGCCATGTTTTTTAATCATGATTTTCAGAGTTTTAATTATAGAGCGATAGACAAAAAATCTCCGTTGGAAAAATACGGCATCGGCTACGAAAGCATTGTAAAGATGCAAGATTTCACCTTGGCAAACCTGCGCCTCAAAGAGGGAAGGGCGCAGCCCAATATAGCAGGCGGGTTTTCGTGGGGCAAAAGGCTCTTTGGGCACAGGGTGGGGGTGATGCTCGCCGGAAGTTACGCCCAAACGTTGCGTGGAACCATCAGCGATATTTATACCGATGTTATTGAGGTCGAAACGGGGAAACAAGCCGTTAACAGGCGCTATTTTTCGACCTTGCAAACCCGATTGGGTACGCACGCCAAATTGGACTACCCCATTGCCAAGGGGCATAAATTATTGTGGTACAGTGCATGGATGGATTTTGGCGCGATGCAGGTCAGGGATTCATATTCCACGAAAAATCACTCGGTCAGGTTGAGGTATAACCATCAATCCATCATGAACACCACTTTAAAAGGATTTCACACCCTTTGGGGCGAAACATTCACATTGGACTGGTCGCTCAACTACGGAAGCGCATACAACGAAACGCCCGACAATGTCATCCTGACCTCTTTGGTACAGAGCGTCGAAAGCATCCAGCAGGATCCGGGAGCGACAAGGCGTTGGGAACACAATTCCGACAAAGACAGGGCGGCATACATGAATATGCAATTCACTCCAAAAATTGGACAATCAACGCTCTATATTTCAGCCGGAGGCATATTCAGAGATAAAGAGAGAAAGAGTTATTTTGATATTTATACCTTCCGTCCTTTTGACCCCGAAAAGGAGATCAACCCGCGCGAGTTGGTAAAAGGAGTCGATTGGAACAACTACGACGAGGTGAAATTTGAGTTTAAAGGGGTGGATCCCACAGACCCCCTAAATAACAACGCTAACGAGCGCATTTGGGCGGGGTATCTCAGTTCAAAATGGACCATCAACAGGTTGCAGGCGATTGCCGGAGTGCGTTACGAACATACCGATCAGGGATACGACCTGATATACGAATCTCCTGTTGCCCAAAGTTCTAACCGACAGGTTTATGGCGATTTTCTTCCAAGCATCCATTTGAAGGTTGGGATGTATACAAACGCCAACCTGCGCCTCTCCTATTACAAGGCAATCAACCGCCCCAGTTTTTTTGAGATACTGCCCTATCAGATGGTCTTTGACGACTATACGGAGCGGGGTAATCCCGAATTAAGACGCGCCATTGCCCAAAACGCCGACCTGCGGGTTGAATTTTTTCCCCGCCCATCGGAACAGTTTATGGCAGGCATCTTTTACAAACACATCACAGACCCCATAGAGTATGGATTTGTGCAGCAGGGGAGCGCCACTTTTTACTCCCCCGTCAATAATGGAACAGCCTATAATTATGGTTTGGAGGTTGATGTAATCAAATACTTTAATTGGTTGGGCATAAAGGCAAACTATACCTTTACGCAATCTCGGATCACTACCGCCAAAAAGTTGTATGTGCCGGAGTCGGACGATCCCGAGAGAACGAGTACCGTACCTATTGTAAACCAAACCCGCCCCCTTTTTGGACAGGCGGCGCATGTAGCCAACCTGTCGCTCTTGTTGCACGCTCCGCGCAGCGGATGGGAAGCCCAGCTCTCTTTTTCCTGTACCAGCAATCGTTTGGTGGTGGTCTCTCAATTTTTCAACGACGACATCTATCAGTCGGGGTATATCCCGATTGACGCTTCTGCCGAAAAGAGGTTCAAAAATGGGATTACCCTCTTTGCCAAAGCCTCCAATTTATTGAACTCGCGTATGGTGCAGTATGTTAAAATCAATAGAATGAATGAGAAACGCGACCCGCGCCTGTCTATGCGCTACGGAGGCGTATTGGACAGAGAGGAGCAGTATTGGCAAAGTTTTACCATCGGAATCAAATATAAACTATAAAAAACTAATAACTAAATTTAACACAATGAAAAAACGATTTTTCGGACTTGTCATGGCAGCAGTTGCCGTGATTTCGGGTTGTCAAAAAGACGATGACGACAAGAACAAAACCAATGAATTAGCCGGTATTACCCTTACGGAATCTTCCGTAGCGCTCAAACCCGGCGAGTCAAGTGCAGCGCTTACGCTGAACTTTTTTCCGGCTGACGCCGATAATAAAAATGTAAACTGGACATCGTCCAATGCACAGGTGGCTACGGTGAACAATGGGGTGATTACCGCTGTGGCTGTGGGCTACGCCACCATCACCGCCACCTCTGCCGCCAACTCCTATTTGAAAGCAACCTGCGACGTGTCCGTGGCATGGGAAACCAAAACCGTTTCGGGTAATGTAGAGGGCGTCTGGAGCAAAAACACGACCATAAACGTAACGGGGCACGTGATTGTTCCCGAAGGCAGATCGCTCACTATCGAAGAGGGTTGCGAGATTATTTTTGCCCAAACCACTCCCGGTATCGAATTTTTGGTGGACGGCAATCTCTATTGCAAGGGTACTGCCGCCCACCCCGTCCTTTTTTCGGTGGCTCCGGCAAAGCGCATCCCCGGCAATATTTTTGAAGGTCTTTGGGGAGGTATCATATTTGGCACTACCAGCAACGAAGCGGTGATAGACTATGCCGTTATCGAATATTCGGGCAGTACGATTACCTCAGCCTCTCCCTCTTTGGCGTATGGATACAAAATAGCCGCCGGCGATCCGCAGTGTACCATCCTTGGCGGCAAAATAGGCGGCAAGTATGTGATTCAAAACTCCATATTGCGGTATTGCGTCGATAATCCCTTCTACCTGTGGGGAGGCGATTACATTATTGCCAACAACCTCATTGTGGCAGCCGGTTATACCGCTGGCGGAGACGCGATTGCACCCAAGTCGGGTACCAAGGTCGATGCCTGCTTCAATGTCATTTTTGCTCCCAACACCAACGGTTTAAAACTCTCTTCATCAGGCGAAAGCGCTACGGTTCCCCAAGGGATTGCCCGCAGCTACAACAACACGATTATCAATGCCGGATGGAGGCGCAACGGCGACAAAGGCGGCAGCATCTATGTTGAGAAAGGGGTACTTGCCTCCGTGTTCAATAACTTGATGGTTAATTGTAAATTTATGGCGCAGGTGCCAACGTGGAACAACCCCAGCCCCTCTAACGGCGCCGATCAAAATTCGATTGTTGACTACAATTTCTACTGTTCCGGTTCGCAACGGAGCATCCTCGCACAGGATAACCCCAACTACATGACGGCGTTCGCAGGCTACACATTTCCCAATAACAATTATTGGCATGACGGACGTTTGGATACCCCGGTGATTGATGAACACTCCGTGGTATCGGCATCGGCAGGCGATGCCAATACCGACCCTAAATTCTTGAACTACGGATTTAATACCGTTCCGCTGCATCAATACGAATACATAGAGTCGTGGGATTTCCGCGTAGCGGCAGACTCCCCTGTACTGACGGGTGCACAAAGCAACTTTTCGGGTGCATGGACAGGATTCTTTGTAACCAACGGACTGATGATTGGCGGCGTAGAGTATAAATCGCCCGCTCCGGCAGCCCGCTTTGGCGCTAAGGGAACCAATTAAGGAACGGTTTCCAAGAACGAAATATTTTTAGTATGTGAAACCTGTTTCGTACCTTTGTGCGGAACAGGTTTTTATATAAATAATTAAAAATGAAAAGGATAGTTTTATGGTGTATATTCCTTGCTATTGGATTAGCAGGGTGTAAATCAGTCCAATCTGATAACGAAATCACCTTCCTCGTTGCCTCTGATATGGGGCGGCGAGGAGTTTCTGAGCAGCAAAATATTGCCAATTTTATGGGACGTTCTGCCCAGGAAAGCGGCGTCCATTTTGTGGCGGTTGCCGGCGACCCCATCCACGACGACGGCGTACAAAGCGTTACCGATCCTGAATGGAAACACAAATTTGAAGAGATATACACCGCCCAATCGCTGCAACGATTGCCGTTTTATGTGGTTTCGGGCAACCATGAGTACCGCGGCAGCGTACAATCCATCCTCGACTATGCTCGGTTGAGCGAACGCTGGAGTGCTCCGGCAAGGTATTATACGTTGGAGCGTCCCCTTGGTAAGGGGAGGCAAAAGGCGCTGTGGGTATTTATCGATACCACGCCCCTCATTGACAAGTATCGCGAAGGAAACCAATACTCAGACGCAGGCGAACAGGATATTGAGCGCCAACTGTTTTGGCTCGATTCGGTATTGGTTGCCTCCCATAGTCGCTGGAAGATCGTCATTGGACACCATCCCGTCTATGCCGATACCGACAAACCGGAGTACGAAAGAACCGATATGCAGGAGCGCGTGGGTAAGATTTTGGAACATCGGGGCGCAGATGTGTATATTTGCGGACACATTCACAATTTTCAGCATATTAAACCACAAGGGAGCAATGTTCATTATGTGGTCAATTCATCTGCCTCGCAATCGCGGGTAGTGGCGCCTGTAGAGGGGACTGTCTTTTGTAATGCCGACCCGGGCTACTCCCTGTTTAGGGTCTCTGCCGACACGTTGCGCTTCTTTTTTATCAACCACCGAGGCGAAACGGTGTACGAACAGACCATTACAAAAGCACCTTTTTAAACCAGAGTGCATACACAGGGTCAATAAAAGAGACCTCTTTGTTTTGAATATCAATAATTTCGGCATTCAGTAAATGCTTCTTTATTTTTACGACGTTTGCCGAAGTACCGAGTCTGTACTTTTGTAGCATCTCCATAGAGGTCAGGTTTGTCTGATCGCCGGAGGCTATCGCTTTGAGAAAATGGAGTTGAGTAGCCGACATATTTTCTGTATCGCGTTGATAAAGAATGGCATTTTGGGAAATCATATCGTCTAATGCGTGGGCATAAATAGATTCATTAACGGCATCAGATGTTTTGCCCCAAATCAGGTGCGACAGTTGCTGAATATAGTAGGAATGCCTATCCGTATCAAGGATTATCTGCGAAATAAATGGGTCGTCAATTCTTTTTCCACTACATTCAAATTGCTTTTTGATAAAGGGACGCCAGTTGGGTTCTATGATTTTTCCCAAATGGATCATATCGCCAAACCGATAAAAAGGCATGGATTGTCGCTCGAATAACTCTTGCATCATGTGGAATTTACTTCCATAGAGGCAATAGCAGGCAGTTTCGTGTTTTTGCCACACGCTGCGCAGCAATTTTTGAAAGGCGAGCGAGTTGCTAAATGCGGCAATGTTTTGAAATTCATCAATACATACCACCACCCTGACCCCTTTGGCTTTTGCAATTTTTTCCGGTAAATCTAATATTTCGGCTGCGTGTTGCTGCAATTCACTCCAATCAAAACGAATAGAAAACTCGTGCTCAGGGTCAACGCCCATGGAAATTTTGGGCGTAATTTGCTTGAGGAAATCTTTAAGGCTTTTCAGGCGCTCTTCCCAGTACGACGAAGTAGCCATGAGCACGGCTTTAGTATAAGCCGTATAGAAATCAGGCTCACTGCGTAACGAGAAGGCATCCAAATAGACTATGCGTATCTTCTTTCCCTGTACGCTTTCTCCGGTTTTTTTTACCAAAGACGATTTTCCCCAACGACGTGGAGAAATCAATACCGTATTGATGCCGTTTTTGAAGTTGGTAGCCAACCGTTGTGTTTCGTGCTCCCTGTCGGTGAAGGCGCTTCCTGTAACCATTCGCCCAAAATAAAAAGGATTTTCCATCGTCGTTTTTGTTTTCAGGCAGCAAAGGTAAGTACAATTTTAAAACTTACCAAATAGTAACTTACTAAATGGTAAGTTACCGATCGGTAACTTACCATTTAGTAAGTTTTGCATTGAGGAGCGTTCTTAGAAACAGTTTCTTATGGGTTGGTGAAATCTACATCGTAGTAAATAAGACGTGTATCTCCGGAAGGTAGCGTTAATGTTCCCTCAAGTTTGATGACTACCGTTTGTCCCGGGTGCAGGGCGGTGGTGTCGCCGGAACCTGTATTTACCCTTATTCGCAAGGTATTACCGGAAAGTTCCACGCGGATATTTGACGGATTTTGTGAAACAATGCGCCAAGAAACTGCGCCACCAAAAGGAAGCGATGGGTGGGGCAACTCGATTTCTTGGAGATTGCCATTCTTGGTGCCGGTTGTTACATCAACAGGTCCAAAGGGTTCGATGGCATTACGAAACTCATCTTCAATAATATCCAACCTGTCGCTCACACTATATACGTGCACCTTAATCGTTACCGTTACCGTAACCCAAGTGGTGGGGGTAACATCTCTGACTGCAACATCAAGGTTGAACGTTAAATCTTTGTTCACGTCTGCATCACTCTCCTCAAAATTATCAATGTAAGTGATAATATCCGCGATGGACCACGGCAGCCAGCCGGAAGTTCCGGGGAGTTGATAGAACAGACCGCCGGGGGCTACGCCACCGGAACCGGTAACGGTGGTTAGAAAACCATTCAAGGTGGCATAGTCGCCTTGGTTCACGGTAAAGTCTGTGCTCGTATCAAGGGTGTTGGTATTTCCGTAGTACGTAGCGCTTTCAATGGTAAGGAAAGGAACTTCGCCCGGAGTCTCGCCTGACGCAGAGGTGGGTGATTCAAAGTTGGTCTTTCCGGTGTAGGTGATTCGCACACCTATTTGCTCCCCATGGTCGGCAGCGGATACCGTGTATGACGTGCCCGTTCCAATGGATACCGATGGCGCTCCTACATGGTACCAGTGGTAGGCTGTGTTTGCAGGCACGGTGGAGGTAAGTTCAAGAAGGTGGGTACCGTCTGCATGGGTTGCCTTTGCATACAATACATCAGTTACTTGAGGGGTAGAGACCGAAGTACCTGAAGCATCCACAACCTCAACATTTGTCAGCGAATTTAAGACTACAATCCTGAGTTTTACAGTAACCGTAATAAAGGCGGTTGTGCCGTCGCTCACAAATACCACAATATCGAGGTTATTACTGCCCGGTGTGGTAAATGTATTTTCTAAATAGGTGATTATATTTGCGATAGAAGTGGCTCCCCATGAGTAATCAGTTCCGGAGGAGCCGATGGAATAGCGGACGCCCCCGCCTGCGCCGCCTGCGCCCTCAATGTCGAGCGCATTCAACAGGGTGTAGTCGCCTTTGGTTATGGGCACAGAGGTCAGGTCGAAATTTGCGCCGGCATAGAACGTTACGGGGGTAAAGGATGGAATGGAAGGAGTGGTGTTTATGGTCAAGTAGGGAACGACCATGGTAGGCGCAGACGTTGCAGAGGAGGCATTAATCAGATCCGTGTCGGGAAGAGTTACTTTTACACGAATTTGCTTTCCGGCATCAGACGCTTTTACGGTGTAGATACCCGTACCGTCTCCAATATTCGTAGAAGCATCATCTGCATGATACCAAAAGAACGGATTGGCTCCGGGTACAATATTCGTTCCTGCCCCGAATGTACCTGCATCCCAAAGCAGAGAACCATCCGTAAGGGTTGTCTTTGCTGCCAGCACATCTCCCACCATGGGAACGCCAAGGGTTGTTGGCGCGGAAGTGTTGTCGTTGTAGTCCATAATCTCAACGACGTCAGCCATTAACGGTATCACAATATGAACAACCACCGTAACCTGAGCGTACTCCGTTGTACCGTTTCTCAGGGTGAAGACAAAGTCGTAGTCTCCCTCGGTATCTATTTCGTTCTCTATATAATCGATGATTATGTCATTGATGGAACTGCTCCCCAACCACGCTTTTTCGCTGCCATCGGGAAGTTCAACCCAAATCGTTCCCCCTGCGCCATCAATGCCTGAAAGAAGCCCCACCAAATCATTCGAAGCGTCATTGTAGGGTCCTCCCTGTTTTATGGGATTTCCGGTACCTGTCCAATGGCGGGTGGCAAGAGGCTGGACATCGTGATAGGAAATACCATCTACTTTGAGAAAAGGGACAGGCGAGTCGGCTTCCCACGTGTGGCTACCGCCGTCGTAGATTCCACTCACTCCCAAGGTAACTTCAACACAGATTGTCTTTCCGTCGTCGGCTAACACCGGTTTGTAGAAGTGGTTGCTACCCAAACTTGCTCCCGGATTCTCTTTTTGATACCAGTTGAAGGTGGTGCCTGTGGGAAAAGGAGAGGATGCGCTAAGCCAAGTGGTGCCATCATTAAGTTCAAGGTGTGCGTAGATGGTTTGGTCATAAAGGGGTGTGGTTACCAAAGTGGTTCTTGCATTTTCCTCTAAATAGACATACACTTTGTTGAGTTGCAGCGTTGTGATTTCCAATGTAACCACCACCTTAACAAGGATATTGCCCCCGCCGTCTTCTACCGTGATCCATAACGAGTAATCTTCATCGGGGTTAGAGGGGTTGGTAGGGTTGTCATACTTACCTTGAGGCAGCGTGCCTATGTACGTCTTCACACTAACCAAATTGGGATCCCAGAGGGTTGGACCTTCTCCTGTTCCCGGAATATAGAACTTCAGGTCTCCCCCAAAGGCTTCCACATCGTTAAGCGCTCGCTCCAAGAGCGTATATGTACCTCTTGCAAACGCGCTTACAGTATAAATATTTGCATCTCCCCCAAAAGTGTGCGCGTTTCCGTCCGAATCGGTAATCACCATATAGGGCACCGTTTTTTCGTCTGCTATCCAGTCTAAATAGGATCCGTTAGCCACTTTGTCCACGCCGGTGAGCGTAACACGCACCGCAAGGGTCTTGCCTGCTTGGGTGGTGGATACATCCAAATACTCATCCGATGCAAATACGCCCACCAAGTTATCGGGATAGGTGGCATTCTGCTCTTCTACGTAGTACCACTGGTAGGATGCACCGGTGGTTCCGGGTACAATAATATCGCCTTTGTCGAGCTTCACAAAAGCCCACAGCGTTTGACCATAAGCCGGTTCCGTAACCTCGTTTGCAATGGCGTCATCTTCATCATCAAGCATATAGACTCGCTCCATGAGTTTTGCGTCTTCAGGCACAACGGTTATTTTCAAAGATACTTTGCCGCCGTTAGCAGCCTTAAAGGTGATCTGAAATGTGCCAAGCGTGGCAGGCGGGGCAATAGAGATGGGAATACCTGCGCCGGGGTTTCCGTTCATTGGGTTCACCACCCCGGTCCAGCCGGAAGGAGTTTCCACGATCCAAGGAAGTGAACAGGTAAGATCAATAATTTGTGCGGGACCCCCAAGGCGAAACGTCAAGTTACCCGAAGAGATGGCAATAGCCGAATTATCACAGCAGATTTCTCCCTTACAGCCGGAAAGTAGAAATCCGGAGAGGGCAATGGAAAGAAAGAGTAGTTTTTTCATTGTAATTAAGGTTTATTGGTAAGGTATAAATGATAATGGTTAAAGGCTGATTATTAGAAAGAACACATAGAACTGCAAAGAATTTGAGAAGCCAAATATACAAAAATTTTAAATAAGAATAGATATTAGTTGATGGTTTTAGAAACTGCTTCTCGGAATCGGAAACAGTTTCTTAGTAGATCCCCTCTACAAGGCAGACAACATATACCGCCACACCCTCTTCGCGCCCAATAAATCCGAGTGATTCGGTGGTGGTTGCCTTGATGGAGATGGCGGTTTGGGGTAGCGCCAAGAGTTGGCTCAGGGTGGCGCGCATTTGGGGGATGAAGGGCGCTATTGTGGGAGTTTGCAGACAGAGGGTGGCGTCTATATTGACAGGTTGGTAGCCGGCTGCGTTGATTAGGGCAAGCGTGCGGGAGAGGAGAATTTTGCTGTCAATGCCTTTATAAGCAGGGTCTCTATCGGGAAAATGTTGCCCGATGTCGCCCAAAGCGGCGGCACCCAAGAGGGAGTCGCAGAGGGCGTGTATCAAGACATCCCCGTCTGAATGGGCAATAACGCCTTTGGTGTGTGGAATTTGAATACCGCCCAAAAAAAGGGGGAGTCCGGGCGCCAATTTGTGGACGTCGTATCCGTTTCCAATGCGCAGGCGGGTCGTGGGTGGAGAAGGGGAGTGTTTCACATGGTCAAAGGTAGAGGTTTGTCGAAAAAGTGGGCAGAACTTGGGAAACTGTTTCTGGGTGTAAAGGTAGTAAAAAAGGAAAAAAACGGTTAAAAAGAGAGCGAGAAAGGGAGGCTAAATGGATGTCTGTTGCTCTTGCCTTATAATTTGCACCACTTTCTTGGACCTTACCCTTACGCCAAATTCATAACAGTAGCGTATTTGTTTTCTCCTGTTTATCACCTCTATAGAAGTGCAGTAAGGCGTAAGAAAGCCCTTTTCCTGCAACCTTTGCAAAGGTACCGTCAAGAGGTTTTGGGCGTAGAAATCGAACAGAATCTTTCGGTTTCGTTTTAGAATTTTATTGATGTGAAGGATCGTTCCGTTCTGTTCACGTCCTTCTTTGTTGTGGTACCCGCTCCTGCAAGCATCGTCACAGAATCGTTTGTCATTTCTTCCCGCAAGCGGGGCGCCGCACATCTGACATTGCATCATGGTAGCCTATTCGATTTAGTATAAGTAATCCGTTTCTTGAAACACTCCGTTTCTTGGGCAAAAATAACACTATTCTTGAAGAAATAAGTGGTCTTGCAGAGGGGGGCACACACCAAGTAAACGGATATATACGATTTTAAATATTTTACATACGAATAATTTGATAAACAGTTTATTACTTTGCGTTTAAATAAATTTAAAAACCAATATTTTTTTGCAAAATGGAAAGAACAGTAAACAAAGCGGAGATTGGGGGGTATATCGGTGCCGATCCCAAAATTACCACCTTTGAGGATGGAAGACAAGTAGTGAAGTTGGTAGTGGCAACAGAAGAGTCGTTTAAAGACCGTGGAGGAGAGTGGAAGCAGGAGACAACTTGGCACACGATCATTGCGTGGAGTGGCAAAGAGATGCCCCCCTTTGTCGAACTCAGAAAAGGGCAACGTATCTCAGTACAAGGGAAGATCAAAAACAAATCCTTTGAAGGGAGAGATGGACAAATGCGTTATTTCCACGAGATATTAGCCTTCTCCATAAAGATGGATACAGAAACAGGGGGCGCCTGCCTTCCCGATGCTGTTCGGGAGGAAGATTAAAGTACCCTACCATTTTCTGCCAACATCTTTGGCGTTGTCTCTAATTCTTGCAGGTGAATGGAGCGCCAAATAGAGGGATGCATCAGGAGGGTGAAAAGCCGCAATAGAGAAAAATTGCTACATTTGTGGGTCAATACGTACAACGATGTCTCGTCAAATCTTTCTCACAAATACGTTTTCTAAGCAAAAAGAGCCTTTTACCCCCCTGCATCCTCCCCTTGTGGGCATCTATGTGTGCGGTCCCACCGTATATGGAGACCCCCATCTGGGGCATGCCCGACCTGCCATCACGTATGACGTATTGGTGCGGTTGTTTCGCTACCTGAACTATAAAGTGCGGTATGTGCGGAACATTACAGATGTGGGACACCTTGAAGATGAGATGGGCGAAGGCGAAGACAAGATTGCAAAGAGGGCGCGGTTAGAGCAGTTAGAACCAATGGAAGTTGTTCAATATTACACACTTCGTTTTCACGAGGCGATGCGTTTGCTCAACACCCTCCCCCCCGATATTGAGCCTCGCGCTTCGGGTCATATTATCGAACAGATTGAACTGATTAAAGAGATATTAAAGTCGGGATTTGCCTACGAAAGCAATGGTTCGGTCTATTTTGATGTGGAAGCGTACAGCAAAAAACATCGCTATGGTCGTCTCTCCGGCAGGGTCATAGAAGATTTGCAGGCAAATACGCGCTCTTTGGATGGGCAGAGCGAAAAACGCGCTCCTTATGACTTTGCGCTTTGGAAACGCGCTTCTCCGGAGCACATTATGCGTTGGATCTCTCCTTGGGGAGAGGGCTTTCCGGGTTGGCACGTAGAGTGTTCTGCCATGAGCGCCAAATATCTGGGCAATGAGTTTGATATTCACGGCGGAGGATTGGATTTGCTCTTTCCTCATCATGAGTGCGAACTGGCGCAAAATACGGCTGCCCGCGGTTCGGGCGGCATACGTTATTGGATGCACAACAACCTTATTACCATAAATGGGCAAAAGATGGGCAAGTCTTTGGGCAACTTTATTACCCTCGAAGAACTCTTCACCGGTGCCCACAGGTTGCTGACGCAATCGTTCAACCCCATGGTGATTCGCTTCTTTATCCTTCAGGCGCACTACAGAAGTACGCTTGATTTTAGCAACGAGGCGCTGATGGCGGCAGAAAAGGGACTGAAACGATTGCAACAAGCAGCAAAAGCAGCAAGAGGATTGGCGGTTGCCAACGTAGGGGATGCCACCATTGCTCCCTCCCAAGAGTTGCAGAAGTTTTGTGGTGCGGTGTTGGATGCGCTGTGCGATGACCTCAATACCCCCATAGCCATTGCACATCTCTTTGAGGTGGTGCGTTGGGTCAACGGAGTCGTTGATTCAAAGACGGCTCTCCACCCCAATGACGCCGATGTGTTGAGTACGCTTTTTGGTGCCATACTCGGAGATGTCTTGGGATTGCGTGAAGATGAAGCCAATGGAAACGGCGGGGCGCTGCTTGGAGGCGTTATGGAACTTGTGCTTGAGGTGCGTGCTCAGGCAAAGGCGCGAAAAGAGTACGCCGCCAGCGATGCGATTCGCGATCGGCTGGCGGCGTTGGGAGTGGTTATCAAAGACACCAAAGAGGGGACAACTTGGGCGGCGTCTATTTGAGGTGTTTTTTCAAAAAGCCAAACATGGTTCTATTCCATTGAATAGAGTTTTGCGCCTTCAATATGTGGTGGTTTTCGTCAGGAAAAATCAACATCTCCGCCTCTACGCCCAAAAGTTTTGCAGAGTTAAAGGCAGCAAGTCCCTGCTCGACAGGAACGCGGAAGTCGAGTTCGCCATGGGTGATTAAGATGGGCGTATCCCATTTGTCCACCAACAAGTGCGGGGAATTGGCGTAATGACGAATCGCCACGGGGTTCTTATCCCAGGGCGCCCCACCGTTGTCAAAGTGGGTAAACCAAATCTCCTCGGTGGTCATATACATGTGGGTTTGGTTAAAGATACCGGCGTGAGCCACAAAGGCGTTAAACCGTTTGTTGTGCACGCCTGCCAAATAATAGACACTGTATCCGCCGTAACTGGCGCCTACAGCGGCAATCCGGTTATGATCCACAAAAGGCTCTTTTTTCATATGGTCAACGGCACTCAGGTAGTCCTGAATATTTTGACCGCTATAGTCTCCACTAATTTGCTCTGTCCACTCTTGCCCAAAAGCGGTAGTTCCCCTGCGGTTGGGCAGAATGATGATATACCCTTGTGCCGCCATCATGCGATAGTTCCAACGGGTGGACCAACTCTGGCTGATGGTGCCCTGAGGTCCCCCCAGACAAAAGAGAAGGGAGGGATATTTTTTGGATGGATCGAATCCTGGGGGATACATAATCCAAGTGTGCATACTCTTTTTGTCGGTAGTTGGTATCCAGCGCTCTTCGCATTTGCTCTCTGCCAACTGATCCAATATGTGCTCGTTCTCGTATGTGAGTTGCCGAACCGCTCCCGATTGGGGGTTGATAGATACGATTTCGTTGGGGAATTGCATGGAGCGATACATACTGATGAGCAACTCTCCGGCTTGTTGCACCCCGCCGAAGTCGGTGAGCCCGACCGTGAGTTGACGGATGGCATTTCCCGGAAAAGTTACCTGATATATGTGGGTAAGGGCGTTGGCGCACGAAGTAAAGTAGAGGCTCTGCCCGCTACTGTGCCAGCTGACGTTGCCAATGTTGTAGATGAAGTTTTTGCTCAATTCGGTCTTTACACCCGTTTGAAGGTCAATGACAAAGAGGCGTTGTTTGTCTGCTTCGTATCCATCCCGCTCCATGCTGCTCCATGCAATATAACGTCCGTCAGGAGAGAAAACGGGATTTGTATCATAACCCATCATGCCTTGAGTTAAATTTTTGACCTCTTTGGTAGCCAGCGTGTAGAGATAGATGTCGGTGTTGGTGGAGCGGGTATAAGCCACTCCCGTGAGTTTGCGGCAGGAGTAGGCGATTTGGGTACCGTCAGGACTCCAGGAGAGTTGCTCTATCCCGCTCGTGGGAAGTGCCGGACACTCATAAGGTTCCCCTTCCAGTATGTCAACCACATTGGTGATTGCCTTTCCATTGAAGTCGCCTACAAAAGGATGGGGGATCTCCTCTACCCATTCACCCCAGTGACGGTACATTAAGTCATCGGTAAAGCGTCCTGTTGCCTTGGGCAAATCGGGATGGATCTCTGCCGGCTTCCTAACAGAGGGGATGTTGCCGGTAAACAGCACTTTCTTTTGATCGGGGGAGAGGGTAAAGGCGGTTATTCTTGGAGAAATATCGCTGATTTTCACTGGGTTGGTCCCATCCGGATTCATCAGCCAAATTTGCCCTCCCGATAGATAGGCAATTTGGGTGCCGTCATTGTACCAGCGTGCATTCGATTCGTTTCCGGAGGTGAATGTGATTTGTCGGTTGTCGGTGCCATCCACATTCATGATGAATAGTTCGCGGTTACGTCCGTTGGTGGTCCAATCGAGGTAGGTAACGCCGTACAAAACTTTGGTACCATCGGGAGATACCTGAGGATCTGATACTTGCCCGAATTGTTGTAAGATTTCCGGAGTGAGGATTCCGTTTTCAATTGTCGGAAAGTGTTTTCCGATAATGGGCTCGTCGATTTTTTCGGACGAGCACGCTCCGGCTGCAAATAGGGTTGCTGCCATAGTGATAGTAGAGAAGAGGTTTTTCATATATGAGATAAGTTAAGATTCAGACCGTACAAAAATAAGATTTTTTTGATAACGCAAAATGATTATCTTTGTGCGTTAGTTATCTCTATTTAAATATCAAATATTTACAAAAATAAAAGATGATGAAAAAAATGATTACACTCTTCGCCATCTCTTGGGTCTGTCTGTTGCAAGCCCAAACGCCTTCCCTCAAGTTGCGGCTTCAGGAGAGGGAGACATACACCATGCAAATTGAACAGAACTCGGATATTGTGCAATCCGCTATGGGACAAGAGATGAAAGTAACATCCAAGGTGCAAATGAGCAGTTCGTACAAGGTGATGGGAAGACAGGATGGTAAATGGCTCATTGAGGCGCGATATTTGGAGGTCAATTCTCGGACGGTCGCGCCCACAGGCGATATTTCCTTTGGTTCCAACGCCGAGCATAAAGACGATATTTCAGTTGTAATCAAGGCGATGATTAAGGCAATGGTCAACAAACCGTACACCGTTTTGGTTACTGATGCGGGAGAGATCGTCTCTGTAACGGGGTTGGACGAGATATTGGCGGAGATGGAGTCCGATTTGGCATCCCTCCCAAGGGCAAGGAGGAGAACAGCGGAAGACCAAGTAAAGGCTGGTTTTGGCGCCGAACCCACCAAAAGCCTGATGGAGATGTGTTTTATGAAAGATCCGGAACGCGAACTCAGAGCCGGACTCGTGTGGACGACTCGCGATACCACTGTGGTTGGAGAGAACAAAATGATTGCTGATTATCAGTGCAAAATAGACAACCTCGACCAAGAGGCAATTCACACCTCCGTAACAGGTACCATACAAACAGACCGCAACAGTAAACCAATCATAGCCAATGGAGCGGAAGTAAAGACACAGTTGGACGGCTCAGTAAGGGGGAAAAATTTACTCAACCCACACACCGGCTGGTGCATCGAAACCGAACAACTCTACGATATAACGGGTTATGTAACCTATTCAATGGGAGGAAATACAATGGATATTCCATTGAAAATGACGGTGAAGGCAACAATCAAAAAGTTGTAAGCGCTCCTTAAAATAAGAGGCTGCTCAAAAAGAGTGAAATGTCAGAACAATATGGCTGTTCCAAAAAAGTGGCAAAGTACAAAGCCTTGAGGTTGAAGCATACCACAACATACTAACAGTATGTGAGGATTGCCGAAACCGATAAAATGCCGTGGTTTGCCACTTTTTGAACAGCCTCCTGCAATCAGTATCCAAGCCCTATGGGTATTTCTAATACCCCAATCCCCAATCAATTCCTTTCTTGGTGGCGGGGACGCCCTCTTTGATCCATACAGGCGCGGGGGCTCCTTTAAGGAAGTGGTCAAAGAATTGCGATAAGCGGATACTCAGGTCTTTACGATTTCTGCGCTCCACTAAGTTGTGGTCTTCGTCGTTATACTGAAGCATCCATA
>Ga0082212_10004802_pt1 | contig 18660 bp, 20 predicted proteins | sample TergutNt197P3_FD_71548 | JGI IMG/M metagenome (GOLD analysis project Ga0082212, IMG submission 71548) | Neocapritermes taracua P3 segment gut microbial communities from Petit-Saut dam, French Guiana - Nt197 P3 | ecosystem: Host-associated > Arthropoda: Insects > Digestive system > Gut ...
AATTGCATGTATTTTGCTGAAAACCCAATTGTAGTTATCATATTTTCCAGTAAGCTCCTATTGATTCGCCCTGCGTTATATTTCAAAATAGAGATATAATAAATCTGCGAAAGCAAGAAGAATGGAGCTACATATGAAAATCTATAAAATCTACAGCCTCTTAGGTTTGTGCTATGTCTATAGCATGAATCCAGTCGAACATGAGTTAATGGAAGAAGTCGAAATCAAGTTATCCGACGGTTATCATGAAATTATTCGTAAAAATGGAACTCGCGGAATAACCGGTCCGGGCGGCTGTATTGCGACAATGTTTTCCGGTCCGGATCCAATGATATATATGCATGATAAAAAAGGCGGCAGCTACCATACCTTTCAATTGGTATAATTTCGCAGCCAAAACAATACTTCCTCCAATTTGCAATTCATTCAAAATTATAGTACCTTAGTTTTGTTGCAAAAAATTGGAGAAAAAATGAAAAGCACAAAAGATATTCATTTTGCATTTAGGCAGACCATACCAGTTATGTTAGGTTACATATTTCTTGGCACCGCTTTTGGCCTGATGCTAAATGATGCAGGTTATCATTTTCTTTGGGCCTTTTTGATTAGTACTGTAGTTTATGCCGGAAGCATGCAATTTGTCATGGTAGTGCTTCTTTCTGGTGGGGCAGGATTACTTTATACTGCGATGATGACTTTATTTATAAATGGGCGTCATATCTTCTATGGTCTTTCGTTGGTTGAAAAATTCAAAAAGATGGGGAAAAGCTATCCTTATATGATTTTTTCCTTGACTGATGAGACTTACTCGGTATTATGCCGCACGAAAATACCAAGTGACCGAAATGAAAATAAAGTAATGCTATATATTAGCCTTTTGAATCATAGTTACTGGGTGCTGGGATCGGTCATTGGGGGACTGGCCGGGCAATGGATTGGTTTTAATACGACCGGCATTGAGTTTTCAATGACAGCTCTTTTTACCGCAATCGTAGTTGAACAATGGCAGGAAAAAAGCAATCGTTTATCGATATTTATTGGTGGATTTTCGGCCATCTTTTTTTTGCTGGTACTAGGCCCTGACCGCTTTATCATGCCGACACTAATGCTATCAGTATTTGTGATATTGCTCATGAAAAAATATCGTATGCCGGGTGAGGAGGAACGCAATGATTAATATCTCACACTCTCTTGCCATAATTTTCGTTGTTGCCCTGTGTACGATTTTCTTGCGCGCAACTCCTTTTTTGATATTCGGCGGGCGAAAGGTGGTACCGGAATGGGTTCGCTACCTTGGCAACTATTTGCCGGCGGCGATTATGACGACCTTGGTTTTCTATTGCCTTCGAAATATTGATTTTTTAAGAGGAAACCGTGGAATGCCGGAATTAATAGCGGCCAGTCTCGTGATTATTCTTCATACATGGAAAAAAAATATTCTGCTAACAGTATCAGTCAGTACAATTTGCTATATGATTATGGTGCAACTATTGTTTGCTGCTTGACAGATATAGGCTCTTCATATAAATTAGAGTTAGATGAGCCACACTTTAAGCAGTGTAGCATTGAGGTTGATAGATGTCAGACAGTTTATATGGTCGTTTGCGGGAACTTGCCGAAAGCGACTTATATGCGTTTCATATGCCGGGACATAAACGTAATTTGGACTGGTATTCAATGGATATCAGTGAGATATCCGGCTTCGACAATTTGCATTTTTCTGAAAACATTCTCCTCGATGCACAAAGAAAAGCGGCCGATTTATATCAGGCAGATGAGACATTTTACCTTATTAATGGCAGTACAGCCGGTATTTTAAGTGCTGTTTCGGCAATCAATAATGGAAAAAAGCTTTTAATGTCCCGTAACAGCCATTTTTCGGTATATCATGCTGCTTACTTAAATGGCGTGGCAATAGAATATTTGAATCCATTATCTGATGCTGTAACCGGAATATCGCAGGGGATTTCTACTAAAGAGGTCGTAGAGAAACTAAAAAATGATCCTGAGATTGGTGCGGTTTTGATTACTTCGCCGACCTATGAAGGAATCATCAGCGACATCGCAGGAATTGCCAATGTGGTGCATGAATATGGTGCATGCCTGATTGTTGACCAAGCACACGGCGCACACTTTGGTTTTCATCAGGCTTTTCCTGAAAATGCTGTAAAACAAGGGGCGGATATAGTGATCCACAGCTTGCATAAGACATTGCCGGCCCTGACTCAAACGGCATTGCTTCATGTGACCGGGACGCGGATTGATCGAAGAAAGCTGAAACGGTTTTTGCGTATCTATCAATCAAGCAGCCCCTCGTATCCATTAATGGCAGGAATCGAGCGATGTCTTGATTTTGTAAAGGCAAAAGGCGAAGCGTCGCTTGATGAGATGCTGAAACTAAGGGAAGAATTAATTGACCGAACCAGTCAACTGCATCATTTCAAAATCAAACAAGTGGATGATCCATGCAAAATAGTCGTTGTTGCCAGAGGTTTATCGGGAAGTAAATTAGGCCAAATCTTGCGCGAACGATATCTTTTGGAAATGGAAATGGCGGCCGATAATTATATTATAGCTATTATTACGATGATGGAAAAACCAGAAGGTTTGAAGCGTTTTGCTGATGCCTTATGCGAGTTAGATAACCAGCTGCCTCCTTTCGTAGAGCAAATTCATTACTTTACAAAACCATATCTGCCGGAAGCAGTTGTTACGATTAAAAAAGCCTATGATGGTGAGGCAATAAAGATACCGCTTAGTGAAGCGGAGGGCTATATTGCCGCCGAATTCGCTTTTCTTTATCCTCCGGGCCGGCCATTAATTGTGCCGGGAGAAAAAATAGATCGCCATATGATTGACTTGCTTCTAAAACAAGGAGATACCTTTTGGATATTAAGGTAAACCAGGTAAATCAACCGGCACAGGTTGACTATAAGGGTCAGGCACCGCCGGCCGATGGAACATTCAAATTCACGCTTGCCAGTCATGTGAGTGAAAGTGAGCTGGCGGTCAAATTAACCAGCCTGATGGAACAAATAGCGGGTCAAGGTGAACGTTTGGCAAAAAAACGTGATATCAAAGATATGAAGCGTTATCGCGGTTTGATCAAGGAATTCATGAATGAAATTGTCAGCCGTTCCCATGAATTTACGCGTGAAAATTATCTTGACCGACGCGGAAGGCACCGTGTTTATGGGATTATCCGCTTGGTTGATGAGACGCTTGATGAGTTGGCAAGGGAACTGGTAAAAGATGAGCAGGATCACTTGAGTATTCTCAACAAGATTGGCGAAATTCGTGGTATGTTACTTGATATATTTACTTGAGCACTCTCGGAAACTCCCTTGTACGCATATTTGCGGCTGATAAGAGTTTCCGAGAGCACTCACTTAAGAAAAAGAGGTATTGCCATGGCATATTTTAATGATATCATTGGTCAGGAAAAATTAATTGAACATCTTACCACCGCAATTTCGGTGGATAAAGTATCCCATGCTTATATCATAAATGGTGAGCGGAGCATGGGCAAGGAATTTATTGCCAGAATATACGCGATGGCGATTCAATGCGAAAGCCTGGATGATAATGTCGAACCGTGTCATGTTTGTCACTCTTGCTTGCAGGCTCTATCTGGTAATCAGCCTGATATTATTTTTCTGACTCACGAAAAGCCGGGCATCATCAGCGTTGATGATATCCGCCGCCAATTAAATTCTGACATTGGCATTATGCCCTATAAAAGCAGCAAAAAAATATATATTATCAGTGAAGCGGAGAAAATGACCCCGCAAGCGCAGAATGCACTATTAAAAACACTCGAAGAACCGCCGCCCTATGCTGTTATTATTTTGCTAACGGCGAATGCGGACACTTTATTGCCTACCATTCTGAGTCGTGCAATTATCCTGAATATGAAACCGGTATCAGATGCGAAAGTAAAAAAATATCTGATGGAAATAATGGAGATACCAGATTACAAAGCAGATATTAGTGTTGCTTTTGCCAGGGGTAACATCGGTAAGGCCAGATTGTTGGCGACAAGCGAAGAGTTTGAGAAGGTCAAAGACCAAGCAATTAAGCTATTAAAAAATATTGGCGGTATGGAAATCAATGAAATCATTGCCGCTATCAAGATGATTAATGAGTATAAATTTGAGGTAAGTGATTATCTTGATATTTTGGCGATATGGTACCGCGATGTCCTTTTATTCAAGGCAACGCAGGATTTAAGTAATTTGATATTTAAAGAAGAGTATCATTATATTAAGCGGATTGCTGATACCTGTACTTACGAAGGAATAGAAGAGGTGATTGAGGCATTAGAGAAAGCAAAAGCAAGGCTTCAGGCGAATGTAAATTTTGAGCTGACGCTTGAGTTATTGCTCTTAACGATAAAAGAGAACGAATCATAACAAATTTTAAAACACCAAAAAGGAGAAAGAAGTAAAATGACTAGAATAATCGGCGTAAGATTTAGAACGGCTGGAAAAATATATTTTTTTGATCCCATGGAGCTTAGTATCAAACGGGATGACCATGTGATTGTTGAAACTGCCCGTGGCGTAGAATATGGCACGGTAGTCGGTGATATCCGCGATGTTGAGGATTCAAAGGTTTTTCAGCCGCTTAAGCCGGTATTAAGGATTGCGACTGAAAAAGATGATGAGCAAGAAAATAATAATAGGCAAAAAGAAAAAGAAGCTTTCAAAATATGCATAGAAAAAATTAAAAAGCATAATTTGGAGATGAAGTTAATCGATGCAGAATATACTTTTGATAATAATAAAGTACTTTTTTATTTTACTGCTGATGGGAGGATTGATTTTCGTGAATTGGTAAAAGATTTGGCAGCAGTTTTTAAAACAAGGATTGAGCTGCGTCAGATAGGTGTCCGTGATGAAACAAAAATTACTGGCGGAATCGGAATCTGTGGGCGCTCTCTTTGTTGCCATACACATCTATCTGAATTTGTTCCGGTTTCGATCAAGATGGCAAAAGAACAAAATCTTTCCCTTAACCCAACCAAAATATCCGGTGTATGCGGACGCTTAATGTGCTGCCTCAAACATGAAGAGGAGACATACGAATATCTAAATCGGCGCCTGCCATATGTGGGTGACCAAGTCACAACAAACGAAGGTACGAAGGGCGAGGTGGCAAGTGTTAATGTTTTAAGGCAGCTCGTAAAAGTAATTGTTGAGCTGGGTGATGAAAAAGAGATACAAGAATTTAAAGTTGACCAACTTCAGTTCAAGAGCAGAAAAAAACACAAAAAAGAAGCTGTTTCAACGCAAGAACTGGCAGAACTTGAAAAACTTGAAAAACAAGAGAAGCAAGAAGAGAAATCGAAATTAAGCGATAGTTGACAATCCTATACCATAAGACTATAATTTATCGATAGTATGTTTATAAAAGGAGAAAAATCATGTTAGCAAAAGTAAAAGAAATTATTGGTGAGCACCTTAATATCGAAGGCATTGAAATTACTTTGGAGACCTCTTTTAAGGATGACCTTGGTGCTGATTCACTCGACTTATTTGAGCTGGTCATGGCTTTTGAAGAGGAATACAGTATTGAGATTCCCCCCGAAGAACTTGAAGGCGTCACAACCATCGGTGATGTGTTGGAACTTATGAAGAAAAAGATGTAACTATGCGTAAAAGTGGAATCCTGCTCCCTATCACCAGTCTTCCCTCCCACCACGGAATTGGCTGCTTTTCAAAAGAAGCATACGATTTTGTTGACTTTTTGGCGGCTGCCGGACAAGGCTATTGGCAGATTCTGCCACTTGGACCGACCGGATATGGGGACTCACCATACCAATCCTTCTCAACCTATGCCGGGAATCCTTATTTTATTGACTTAGAAGATTTGATAAAAAAGGGATGGCTTCTAAAGTCTGAGTTGAAAAAATATGATTTTGGCTCAGATTCTAATTATGTTGATTACGAAAAGATATATCGTTCTCGTTTTAAGGCCCTTCACGGTGCATTTCTAAAAAGCCAGATTGATAAAGATAAACGATACCTTGATTTTGTCAAAAAAAATAGCTACTGGTTAGATGATTATGCGCTTTATATGTCGATAAAAGACGCACAAAAAGGCAGGGCCTTTAGTGAATGGGACACACCACTTAAACTCCGTGAAAAAAATGCAATGAATCAGTGCCGGAAAAAATACAAAAATGAAATCAAATTTTATTGTTTTCAGCAATATCTTTTCTATGAACAGTGGATGAAGTTGAAAAAATATGCCAATGACAACGGTATTAAAATTATTGGTGACATTCCAATATATGTGTCCTTTGATTCTTCAGACGCCTGGGCGAATCCGGAACTTTTCCAATTTGATGAAAACTTGCAGCCGATCGGCGTTGCCGGTTGTCCGCCCGATTATTTTTCGATTGACGGCCAGTTATGGGGTAATCCGCTTTATCGCTGGGAGTACCATGAAGAAACCGATTACAAATGGTGGATTAGCCGAATTGCTTATTGTTTTGAGCTATATGATGTTGTACGAATCGATCATTTCCGCGGCTTTGATGCCTATTTTTCAATTCCGTATGGTGCGCCCAATGCCCGCAAAGGTAAATGGATGAAAGGTCCCGGTTATCAAATTTTTAAGGTAATAAAAGATGTCTTGGGAGAGAAAGAAATCATTGCCGAGGATTTGGGCTTTCTTACCCCCAGTGTTCTAAGGATGGTAAAAAGAACCGGCTATCCGGGCATGAAAATATTGCAATTTGCTTTTGATTCCCGTGAAGACAGTGATTATTTGCCTCACAATTATCATAAAAATAGCATTGTTTATACCGGTACACACGATAACGACACAATCGTCGGCTGGTTAAAGGTTTTGAAAAAAACCGACCGTGATTTTAGCCGTGCATATCTTGCCCTTGGTAAAACCAAACGTGCAATGTGGCATTGGGAATTTATCCGGGCGGCACTGGCCAGTGTATCTGACCTTGCCATCATTCCGCTGCAGGATTATCTTGGGCTTGGCTCGGAGGCGCGGATCAACATTCCTTCCACAGTGGGCAATAACTGGAAATGGCGGGCATCCAAGACAGCATTTACTAAAGAGCTTGCCGGGCAAATATTAGAGATGACCAGACTCTACAAACGATGAATAGCGACTATTCCGCGAGCGTAGCTGTAAGTCATAATCATATCTAAATCCCCACATTCATACAATGAATCAATACCTTATTTTAGGAGCGCCCTTATGCTCAATTACATCTGGGCTTTTATGTTGATGATTGGTATTATTTATGGTGCTTTTACAGGCCAAATGAAAGCAATCACTGATGGTGCCTTAAATTCTGCCGGTGAAGCGATTACACTTTGCATCACGATGCTGGGAGTGATGGCTTTGTGGTCAGGGCTGATGGAAATAGCCCGTGCCTCAGGGCTGATAGCCCGCATGACCTTTGGTCTTGCCCCCTTCATTACGTTCATGTTTCCGCGTATTCCGCGTGAGCATAAGGCGCGCGATTATATCTCCACGAATATCATCGCGAATATTTTGGGACTTGGCTGGGCTTGTACACCAGCCGGCCTAAAAGCCATGGAAGAGCTTAGCAAACTGGAAAAAGAGCGGACCGGCCGTCATCAAACGCTCGCAAGCAAAGAAATGTGCACTTTTTTAATTCTTAATGTATCTTCATTACAGCTGATTCCCGTTAATATGATTGTCTATCGTACCCAATATGGCAGTGCGGATGCAACAGCGATTATCATGCCGGCCATTCTAGCGACACTATTCAGTACGATTATCGCAATCATTTATTGCAAATTAATGGAGAAGCGGCCATGTTAAACGTTTTAGCGAATATATCAAGCATCATTATTCCGGCAATTATTTTTTATATTGTCGCCTACGGACTCATTCATAAATGTAATGTTTATGAAGTTTTTATTGCCGGTGCCAAAGATGGATTTAAAACGGTTTTTGGGATTATGCCGACCTTGGTTGCCTTGATGGTCGCTGTCGGTGTACTGCGGGCATCAGGATTCCTCACCTTTTTTGGAGAAATGGTTGGAAGCTTGACGGATTACATTGGATTTCCGGCTCCGCTGGTGCCGGTCGTTTTTGTCAAGATGTTTTCATCATCGGCGGCGACCGGACTGGTTTTGGATATTTTTAAAAACTATGGGCCGGATTCCCATATTGGTTTAATTACCTCCATAATGTTGAGCTGCACGGAAACGATTTTTTATACGATGTCCGTTTATTTTATTGCCGCCAAAGTCACAAAAACACGCTATACCTTAGCTGGTGCCTTGATTGCTACTTTGGCAGGTTTGTTTGCCAGCGTTATTTTAGCGGGGTATATGTAAATAGCGTCGCAAGCGCACGCCTAACGTCTGCTGTCGCAGACGCCGAGAATTGCTAAAGCAATTCTCCTGATACTGTACATAGATGCAATATTTGTCGTAAAAATCTTTTGATGTCCCTCCTAATTCTGACATATGGTGAAAGTTATTTCAGTTATAATATGATACTGATGGATCCGGTATATATCTCTTGCAGAAGCCTTGGCCGCCTTCTAGCGGAGAGATAGCGGATCGGTTAGGCCGATTAGGCCACAGCGCCGGAAAGAGATATGATACCAGATCACCAACATCGTAAATTTAAGGAGCAATTTTATGAAAGAAAAAGAAACATTTGCAAATATTTTACCGGAATATGGCCGGAGACGTCTTCTCATGTTTGCGGATTCGATTCGCGAATTGGCGACATCATTTAGCGAAATGGACAAGCCTTTGGAGGATGTAAGCGAAACATCACTGGAAGAGTCAAGTCAAGATGATCGTGGTGATGTCCTGTGGCAGAGGCGCATGCAAGAAAATAAAGTCCTGATGGCCAATCATTTGCAGGAGATTGCCGGGATTATGTCCCACGTAGCCGAAGAATCCCGCCGCTTTTCGCCAGTCAATGAAAAGAGTTATAAGCAGGTGTCGCAGGCGCTAAAAGGCATCAATTTGCAGCTAAAAAATGTTTATATGATGGAAAACGAAAGTGGTTTTAGCGAAATTTCCTTGCAGATTCGCAGTATAAAAGCTGGTTGCGCGATTACTGCTGAAGAGATAGGGGATGTCATCTCGGTTGTATTGAATAAAAAATTGACCGCATCAGTCAATAACCCTTTTTTTATTGACCTCGATTGGAAAACATTTTACTATATCGAGGCACCACGTTTTCATGTTTTGACAGGGGTAGCTTTGGCAGTGAAAGAAAATGAAAAAATTTCTGGTGATAATTATGCTGTCTTTGAAACCGAACCAGGCGCATATTCGATGGTTATTTCTGATGGGATGGGGTCAGGAAAAAAGGCCTGCCGCGACAGCCAGATGATTGTTGAGTTAATGCAGAAGTTCATGGAAGCCGGTTATCAAAAGGAAATGGCAATTCAAATGATAAATACGGTTCTTTTGGCGGGGCCGGAGGCTGGTAACATGTCGACGCTCGATTTTTGCACAGTTGATTTATATTCCGGATTTTGTGAGCTTTTAAAAATCGGTTCTGCCCCAACCTATATCAAACGGGAACATTTGGTTGAGCGGATTTCAGCGGGTAATCTTCCGCTGGGGATTTTCAATCGCCCGGATATGGAAGTAAATCGGCGGCGTTTACAAGATGGCGATTATATTATCATGATTTCTGACGGGGTGCTCGATGCTTTATCGCAAGGGATTGGTGAAGATATGATGTCGGAGCTGATTGGCGGGACAGATTTAAAGAATCCCAAAGAAATAGCGAATGCAATGCTTAAGTTTTGCATTCGCCAGAGTAAGGGAAAAGTGCGGGATGATATGACAATTATTGTATTAGGGCTCTGGAAGAGCTAAACAGCGGTTACTATTCACGGCAAGCCGCAAACAGCAACACTTGACACACTCCGACAATTATGTAAAGATAAATCAAAGCATGGATTATTTCTTTATGTACAATCGGGTCAAAGCATATATCGCGCAAAATAAGATGATTGAGCACAGTGACCATATCGTTGCCGGGATATCGGGAGGTGCAGACTCAGTTTGTCTTTTTTTTGTATTGCTTGATTTGCAAAAAGAAATTCCTTTTACGTTGGAAGTAGTTCATGTGAATCATAAATTACGTTTGGAAGCAGAGGCGGATGAAGCTTTTGTTATGGATTTATGTCAAACCCACAAGATTCCATATCGAATATTTACAAAAAATATTGCAGAATTGGCGAGGCAGCAGGGAATCTCAATCGAAGAAGCAGGGCGCGAATATCGCTATGAGTGCTTTCGTGAAACGCAAAAAGTGGCCGGCTCAGGTAAAATTGCTGTTGCACACCACTTAAATGATCGTGCAGAAACGATTTTATTTAATCTATTTCGCGGCAGCGGTTTAAAGGGCCTAACGGGGATACGGCCAGTTCGTGATAATATTATTCGCCCCTTATTATGCTTGACAAGGGATGAAATAGAAGAATATTTGAAAAGAAAAAACATCCCTTATTGCACGGACGATACGAATCAAGAGGATATTTATACCCGCAACCGCATTCGCCAGCATATTATCCCTTTTGCGTCTGAGGTAAACTCGGAGGCGGTCAGGCATATGGCAAAAACGGCGGATTTGGTTTGGGAAGCGGAAGATTTTCTTTATAAGCAAGTCGAAAAAGCATTTGCGAAATGTGTTATTTTTTCCGACAAAAAGATTTCAATTGATTGTGTAGGGTTAAATGAACAGGATATATTTATAAAAAAACGGATTTTATTTATGGCAATAGAAAAACTGCTTCCTGGCCGGCAAAATATATCGGCTTGCCATATAGAAAGCTTGATCGGCCTAACGATTATTGGCGGCAGTCAGAAAATAAACCTTCCGCAAGGATTAATTGCGTTAAAAGAATATGACACGATTGTCATAAAATTCGCCGATGAATCGCCGGTTTTATTTCAAGACAAGAAAGCAAACGCGGATTTTTCTTATGTAATCAGAAAAGAAGAGCAGGGAATAAAAATCCCCAACTTGGGTGAAATGTCTTGCCGGACATTTTTATATCAAAAAAATGAAAATATTCCGCAAAAAATGTATACGAAATGGTTTGATTATGATAAAATAACCTCGTGTGCCCTTTTCCGATCTAGGAAGCCAGGTGATTTTCTTATCATCAATCAGAAAGGACAGCATAAAAAATTAAAAGAATATCTAATCAATGAGAAGGTACCAAAAGTAAAACGTGATGAAATGCCTGTTTTAGCAGATGGGTCGCATATCATTTGGGTGCCGGGTTTACGCATCAGTGAGTACTATAAAGTCACCGATAAAACCGAGACGATTTTAGAAGTTAAGATATCACTGTAAAATTCAAAAGAGGAGAACTATGTCTGAGAAAATTAGAGTCATGTTATCAGAAAGTGAAGTGGACAAAAGAATTCATGAAATTGGCCAGCAAATTAGCCGTGATTATGCCGGTGGGCAAGTACATCTAGTATGTGTCTTGAAAGGCGGCGCATTTTTTATGTGTGAGCTTGCAAAGCGCATTACAATTCCGGTTTCCCTTGACTTTATGTCTGTTTCCAGTTACGGTGGCGCCACAGCTTCCAGCGGAATTGTTCGAATTGTAAAGGATCTGGACGAATCATTGGATGGGAAAGAAGTCATTGTGGTAGAAGATATCGTTGATTCGGGACGTACCCTAAATTATTTGCTAACGCTTTTAAAAGAACGCAAACCGGCCAGTTTAAAATTGTGCACATTATTGGATAAACCTGATCGCCGGGTGGTGGATGTGCTTGTGGATTACACCGGATTTCAAATTCCGGATGAATTTGTTGTTGGTTATGGACTTGATTACGATCAAAAATATCGTAATTTGCCTTATATTGGTGTTGTTGAATTGTAGGAGGATTTATTTTGAAAAGCAATCGGAGTTTTAGCGGATATTTTGTAGTTATTATCATTTTGGTTTTAATAGCTATCTTTATCAGTACCCAAAATGGGGGGGAGGGCGATTTCACCCGTGGTGAACTAAGCGAGGCTTTGGCTCGTTCAGAAGTTCTCAGTGCAACTATTCAACCATATCAGCAGACCCCAACCGGTGAAGTGCGTATCATTTTACGTAATGGCAATCGAAGAATCATGTATGTTACCGATGTCCAAGAAATGGAGCAATTTATTATTAGCTATGGCATGATTCCCGAAATATTGAAAGTACCATCTGACAGCTGGTTTTTAAATAGCATTTTACCGATTTTACTTGCTGTCATTATTATTGCCTTCTTCTTCGTCATGAATAATCAAAATGCCGGTAATAGCGGCAACCGAATGATGAACTTTGGAAAAAGCCGGGCCCGCTTGGCTGATCATGATGGAAAAATTACCCTAAAAGATGTTGCCGGGCTTAAGGAAGAAAAAGAAGACCTTGAAGAGATCGTTGAATTTTTGAAAGAACCGGCAAAATTCGCGGCTCTCGGTGCACGGATACCGAAGGGAATTTTGTTGGAGGGTGCGCCTGGAACCGGGAAGACCCTTCTGGCAAAAGCAATTGCCGGCGAAGCCGGAGTCCCATTTTTTACCATATCCGGTTCGGATTTTGTTGAGATGTTTGTTGGTGTTGGAGCTTCGCGTGTCCGTGATTTATTCGAAGAAGCAAAAAAGAATGCTCCCTGTATCATATTTATCGATGAAATAGACGCAGTTGCCAGACGCCGTGGAACAGGACTTGGCGGCGGCCACGATGAAAGAGAACAAACACTCAACCAGCTGTTAGTTGAAATGGATGGTTTTGGCGTAAATGAAGGAATTATCGTCTTAGCGGCGACAAACCGTGTTGACATACTTGATCCTGCCATTTTGCGCCCCGGTCGTTTCGATCGTAAAATTTCGGTTAATCGGCCTGATATTGGCGGACGCGAAGATATTTTGAAGATACACGCCAAAAATAAACCTTTAGCTGAGGATGTTGATCTAAAGCAGGTAGCCCAGACGACGGCCGGGTTTACCGGAGCGGATCTTGAAAATTTATTAAATGAGGCGGCAATCAAAGCCGCCAAACAAGATCGTGCTTTTGTTGTGCAAGAAGATATCAAGCAGTCTTTCATCAAAGTTGGGATTGGCAATGAGAAAAAAAGCCGTATCATAAGTGATAAGGAAAAGCGTATCACCGCATATCATGAAGCAGGTCATGCAATTTTATTCCATGAGCTGCCCGATGTCGGCCCGGTTCATATCGTATCGATTATTCCAACCGGTTTCGCCGGCGGTTATACGATGCCATTGCCAGAGCGTGATGATATGTATACAACGAAAAGCAAAATGGAACAGGAAATCATGGTTAGCCTCGCCGGACGTATCGCCGAGGAGTTGGTCTTTGAAGATATTACGTCCGGTGCTTCCAATGATATCAAAAAGGCGACCGCGACCGCCCGTGCCATGGTTACTAGATTTGGCATGTCTGATAAAATCGGCATGATAAATTATGCTGATGATGACAATGAGGTTTTCATTGGCCGTGACCTTGCTCATACAAAAGGACATTCTGATGATATGGCTTATGAAATTGACCAAGAAGTAAAAACCATTATCACTGCTTGCTATGAAAAAGCGCGCGAGATTATTAAAAAACGCCGTGATATTTTGGATGCCTGTGTAGGAATCCTATTGGAAAAAGAACGAATTACCCGCGAAGAATTTGAAGCATTATATGATCCGATTTAAGTTATGCTGAAAAAGAAAGAGGATAACTATGGACTTCAGCAAAAACTTTCGTGCTGAGCAAAGCAATCACTATATATCAACCATGCGTCCGCTTTTTAACCGCCGTGCACTCTTTAGTGACATGACGGAAGATTTTGTGACGCCAATGGAGCCAAACACATTTGGTCAAGTCAATATCAAATTCCGGACTGAAAAGGATAATGTTGACAACGTTTATTTATGCACGGACTCAGATAAGCTTTTAATGTCGAAGGCCTATTCAGATGAGTTATTTGATTATTATGAAATAGATATCCAATTAGAAGACACACAGTTTTCCTATTATTTTGAAGTGCAGGCAGGGAAATTATCCTGCTTCTATGACCGACGAGGGGTTACCCAGGAACTGCAACCCCATTTTATGATGCGGATCATTCCCGGATGCAAGACGCCGGATTGGGCCAAAGGTGCAGTGATGTATCAGCTATATGTTGACCGTTTTTATAACGGCGACCCATCTAATGATGTTCTTACCGATGAATATGATTATATCGGTGCCAGGAGCATCCGTGTTGATGATTGGCACAAATATCCTGACACAATGGGGGTGCGTGAATTTTATGGCGGTGATTTGCAAGGTGTTATTGATAAACTTGATTATCTGGAGGATTTAGGAATTGATGCCATTTATTTTAATCCGCTTTTTGTCTCTCCCTCCAATCACAAATATGATATCCAGGATTATGACAGCATAGACCCCCACATTGGAAGGATTCCGTTTGATGAGGGTTGCCTTTTATCGGAGGAAGTGAAAGAAAACCGTTTTGCTACCCGCTATATCAATCGCGTTACGAACAAAGAAAATTTGGATGCAAGCAATATGTTTTTTGCCAGGGTGGTTGAAGAGGCACATAAAAGAGGAATAAAAATCATCTTAGATGGCGTTTTCAACCACTGTGGGTCTTTCAATAAATGGATGGACAGGGAACGAATATATGAAAATGCATCCGGATATGAAAAAGGTGCTTATGTTGATGGGCATAGTTCTTTTCGCAATTACTTTAATTTTATGGGCAGCAATGAGAATGATTGGCCATAAACGGAAAATATGATGGGTGGTGGGGACACGACACTTTGCCGAAGCTTAATTATGAAGGTTCCCGGGAACTTTTCCATTATATTATGAATGTCGCCGCGAAATGGATTTCACCGCCTTATAATGCTGATGGATGGCGTTTAGATGTTGCTGCTGACCTTGGCCATTCGCCTGAGTATAATCATTACTTCTGGAAAGAGTTCCGCAAAACGGTCAAACGTGCCAAGTCAGATGCGATTATCTTGGCGGAGCATTATGGTGATGCGGCGGAATGGCTTAAGGGTGATGAATGGGATACCGTAATGAACTATGATGCCTTTATGGAGCCAATTACTTGGTTCTTAACCGGGATGCAAAAACATAGTGATGACTATCGAGCAGATTTGCTCGGAAATTCGGACAGTTTTTGGGGTGCAATGCGTACACATATGGCGACTTTTTCAATGCCATCTTTGCTGGTAGCAATGAATCAATTGTCGAATCATGATCATTCACGCTTTTTAACCCGCACGAATAAAAAGGTTGGACGCACGAATAACTTAGGGCCTGAAGCAGCGAATGAAGGGATTAATAAAGCAATCATGCGCGAAGCAGTAGTCATGCAGATGACATGGCCCGGTGCCCCAACGATTTATTATGGCGATGAGGCAGGTTTGTGTGGATTCACCGATCCGGATAACCGCAGGGCTTATCCTTGGGGGCGGGAGGATCATATTATGATCGCCTTTCACCGGGAAATGATTCGTATTCATAAAGAAAACAAAGAGTTTCTGACCGGTTCGATGAAGCCGCTGGAAGGGAATTATAATTTGATTGCCTATGCCCGCTTTAATCTGAAAGATGTATCAGTCATTATTGTAAATAATAATAATGATGAGGTTGGCAAAGAAGTAACGGTTTGGCATTTGGGTGTTCCCCGCCAAGCAATCATGAAAAGATTAATATTAACGGATGAGGTCGGTTTTAGCACGGAATCCATCGACTATCATGTTATGTCAGGAAAAGTTACGGTGGTGATGCCGGCATTATCTGCGATCATTTTGCGCTATCAGCAGGAGGCATCATTGGAAAAAGATCGCGAGAAAAAAATATTTTATGAATGAATATTGCCTAAATAGATGATTATTAAAGTTTTTCAGAAAAGTGACGATATATATAGTAACAAATCACACACACTCAAAAAGGAGTAAATATGGCAGAAAAAACATCATAATGTGCATCTTAGATTTCGAATCTAAGGTGCACATTTCAAGTGCGCCCGGCAGACACACGTTCTAGTGCACCGAATATTAAATAGTTGATAGCTAAACGCCGCATGCCCAATACGGTCAGTTGGAAAAGCCAAGACCATCGATACAATTATCATAAACAAATTGGGCAATAGGTTCTTTGATTCCGGATTCGTAGAAATTAAGAAGCGTCTGTGTAAAGTCTCGAATCAAATCTTCCGGCACTGATATAATGCCGTGGCCATTTGCAATCATAATATGATTAGCGGCTAACATAGCTGTACGCTTGTTTCCATCAAGATAGAATTGACCACGCATGCAATAAAGCATAGTATCAATAGCTCGTTCCGTGATATTCGGTGTCAACGCGAGCTGGTTGAGTTCTGCTTTTATATCTTCTTCGACAGGCATTCCCGGCTTCCAATTCGTGCCGCCAATCGATACCGGCAAGGTGCGGATATATCCGGCATTATAAATAAGATTGTTACCGCCTACGAATTGATTAAACTTGCATACGAGGGCATAATCAAGCGAAATGTCTAAAGTGTCAAGTAAGAATTGCCAGGCGTGTTTGAGGTTATTCACGGCGATTATATCCGATACTTTCACACCGGGAGCTGCCGCACCGTTATATATGGCTTCCGTATCCGGATAAGTGACACCTAGGCCTTCTAGCTTTGCGCTTTTATAAATATAGTCCACGATATTTCGCTTTGCGACAAAGATATTTTGCTCTCTTGTCATATTAAACTTAGGCTTCATTTTGCTTCACCATTCTTTATCTTATCCGCTACATATTCCTTGATACCCCTGGCTGACAGTCGAGCAAGGCACAAAATTATTGTAGCAAAATACATTTACTAAAACAAGAGGGTTAGCTTGATTTATTAAAGTGCCAGTATTATAATAAAACAACAAGCCTAACATTGGAATGATTTCACCTTCGTGTTTAGAATGTATAAAACAAAAGAACCTGAAAGAAAGAGATTAGTCTATGGCAGACATCGTCAAAAATACAAAAGAACAAGAGCGTGCCGAGCTTCATAAATCAATCTGGCGAATTGCCGAAGACCTAAGAGGAATGGTCGATGGGTGGGATTTTAAGACTTATGTTTTAGGTACGCTGTTTTATCGCTACATATCGGAAAATATCGCGAAATATATTGATGATTTACAGGCTCAAGCAGGGGTGGAAATAGGAGCAAATGATTCTATATTCAAAAATGCAGACAGTGTCTGCTTTTGCTATATGATGAACTTCTCAAATATATGGTATTATTTGTAAAAAAGCCAACTAAAATAAAGAAATCGGAAGCCTCTGATATATTGATCAAAACCTTTGAGAATGATGAGTTGTTTGAAATTTTGGCGTTGTCAATGAGGTCGGATGAAGACGTACAGCGCTTTATGGCTACATTTGGTTGTAGCGAAAAATATGCCCTTCTTGCACAGGATAAAGTATTTCTTGCCAGAAAGAAGTATATGCAAATGCTTGGCTATATTATGCAAGCAAGGAATGCTGAAAAATTATGGATAAACAATGGGCATTCGCCAAATGATTTGATGCGTATCTTACCGCGTTCAGATAAAATGACGATTGTTCCGGGAAGCTCGAATGCGGCCAATTTACTAAAAGAATGCCAAGATTTATTGCCATCTGGCTTGAATTTTGATTTTGATAGTAATGCCGTAAATGTTCCGATTGCTACATTTCCGAGCGGAATCGCTCATGATGCAGAAAAAGTTGGAATAAAAAAAGTTTACCCAAACGATCCTTGTCCTTGCGGCTCGAATAAGAAATTTAAGAAGTGCTGTGGGAGAAAGTAAAGATTAATATGAAATATCTTTTAATTGCAATAAACGCAAAATATATCCACACCAATCCGGCTGTTTATAGCATAAAAAGCTATATCGAAAAGAATTTTTCAAATTTCCGCGATTCCGATCGGAATAATATAGAAATAGTCGAGTACACAATCAACCAGTCCCCGTCAGAGATACTAGCAGATATTTATGATAGGAAGCCAAATCTTCTGGCTTTCTCCTGCTATATCTGGAATTGGGAAATTGTCGGTCGTTTGCTTAAGGAGCTGCCGAAAATCATGCCGTCAGCCGCGATTTGGCTGGGGGGACCGGAAGTTTCATACGATAGTAAAGAAATCCTGAATCGTTATGCATCAGTGACAGGGATCGTGATTGGGGAAGGGGAGCAGACTTGTAAGGAGTTATTTGAACTTTATTGCGATAAAGGATTAGAAAATAAGGCAGGCATGGATCATCGGAATATTGATAAAGTCTTTGAAGGCATGTCAAATATCAAAGGGATTATATACCGCAATTTAAGCGGAAATGTTATTGAAACTGTTGCCCGTGACCAGCTCGATCTAAGTGAATTGACGTTTCCATATTCTGATTTGTCTGGCGATGACCTAAAGAATCGGATTATCTATTATGAATCTTCACGCGGTTGCCCTTTTCGGTGTTCATACTGCTTATCGGCTGTCGATAAAACCCCTCGTTACAAAGAGATCGAACAAATTAAAACGGAACTTTCGATCATCCTTGCTCATGAAGTCGCGCAGGTTAAGTTTGTCGACCGGACTTTTAATGCAAATCATGATCATGCGCTTATGGTATGGCAATTTATCCGTGACAATG
>Ga0082212_10004803_pt1 | contig 18659 bp, 12 predicted proteins | sample TergutNt197P3_FD_71548 | JGI IMG/M metagenome (GOLD analysis project Ga0082212, IMG submission 71548) | Neocapritermes taracua P3 segment gut microbial communities from Petit-Saut dam, French Guiana - Nt197 P3 | ecosystem: Host-associated > Arthropoda: Insects > Digestive system > Gut ...
AAATAGTGTTGGAAGGAGATTTTAAAAGTATATTGCAGTTTATTTACACTGTTGAGCAACAGCGAAAAACAGGCAAAGTAGCCGCAGTTCGGTTTAGAAACGTCAAAGACATTCGCAGCAAACAAACATATTTGTACGCAGATATTTATTTTCAGAATATTCAAATAACATCAAAATAAAATTTTATGAAACATACAAAAAAAATAACATCCTTGCCGCTGCTCATTCTGGCAATAGTTTTTTGCAGTTGCGATGAAATTATAGAAAAGAATTTGGAGAACAGAGAAGTTATTATTCTTGTTCCTGCAAATAACGTCGAGATGCCTAACACAACTTTTACTTTTTGGTGGAAAAAAAATCCCTGAACTGATGAAAGGTATCGGCAAGGGAGTAAAAAACTTCAAAGAAGGAGTAAAAGGGATTGAAGACGAAATAAAAGTTGACGAAAAATAATTCTCATAAGTAGAACCGCCATGTCGGAACAACAAGGAGAAATGTCCTTCTGGGATCACCTGGAAGAATTACGTTGGACATTATTCAGATGTGTTATTGCGCTCGTAGTTTTTACTATTGGCAGTTTCGTTTTTTTATCCTATTTCTGGGATTCGTTCATTCTTGCTCCAACCAATTCGGATTTTATCCTCTACCGTGTCCTGTGCAAGTTAACTTCTTCTGTGCCATTTTTCCCTGACTTTTGTGAAAGTGCACATCCGGTAACTATCTTTAATATTAACCTCACCTCAAAGTTTTTTACCCACATGTCGTCTTCATTTTGGATGGCTGTGTTACTTACATTTCCTTACCTTGTGTATGAAATATGGAAATTTATCCGTCCAGCTTTATATCCACATGAGAAAAAAAGTGTCGGTTGGGTTTTCAGTTTCGGTACGGTAATGTTTTTCATAGGTTGTACCGTGGGGTATTTCCTTGTATTTCCTATGACATTTCGTTTCCTTGTTTATTACGACTTAAGCGCTTTAATTGGAGATCAGGTAACATTGGAGTCGTATATGGATAATTTTTTGATGATGATATTTATTATGGGCGTCATCTTCGAATTGCCGCTATTATCATGGCTTTTGTCGCAGATAGGCTTGTTAAGGCGTTCATTTTTTAAAAAATACCGCCGTCATGCTATTGTCGGGTTGTTAATTGCAGCGGCATTGATCACTCCCAGTGGAGACCCTTTTACGTTGAGTGTTGTCTTTTTCCCGTTATATGGACTTTATGAGTTAAGCGCCTTTTTTGTGAAAAAATCGCCTGAAAAAGAAGAGGATAGTACAGATGTTGCAACATATGGCGCCACCTAAAAAGAAAAAATTTAGCAGGTTACAAAGATTCCGTAAATGGCTCAATATCATTTTATGGAGCGGATTCCTGATAGTATTACTGATGGTAGGCGGAATTTTTTATGCTATTGCAAAAGGGTATATCGGATACATGCCACCGATAGATCAGTTGGAGAATCCTATTGATCGTTATGCTTCGCAGTTATTATCGGCTGATGGCGTATGGCTTGGGAGTTATTTTAAGGGTAAAGACAACCGTATCAACATAAAATACAGCGAGTTATCTCCTTTCTTAGTACATGCTTTGATTGCAACAGAAGACATCAGGTTTACGCAACACAGCGGCATTGATGTGAAAGGCCTTGCCCGTGCCGTGATAAAACGTGGTTTTATGATGCAAAAAAGCGGCGGCGGCGGCAGCACGATCACTCAACAGTTAGCTAAACAATTATTCTCGCCGGAGGCAGGCAATATCACAGAACGTGTCCTGCAAAAACCTATCGAATGGGTCATCGCAGTCAGACTTGAGAAATATTTTACTAAAGAAGAAATCATCAATTTGTACCTCAATAAATTTGATTTCCTCTACAATGCGGTAGGCATTCAATCGGCTGCACATACTTATTTCAATACATCGCCCAAAAACTTGAAGATCGAAGAAGCGGCAACATTGATTGGCATGTGTAAAAACCCTTCCTATTATAATCCAAAAAAATATACTGAGAGAGCACAAGGACGGCGGAACACGGTATTGATTCAGATGTGTAAATACGGTTACCTCGAACAACCTATCTGCGATTCGTTAATTCAATTGCCTTTAACGCTTCAATATTCAAGCGTGGACCATAAATTAAACAAAGCGCCTTATTTATGGGAATACCTGCGTTTGACGCTTACCGCAACAAAACCTGATAGAAAAGATTATAGACAGTCATGGCGACAACAACAGTTTCTTGAAGATTCGGTGGCTTGGGAAACGAATCCAGCCTACGGATGGTGCAATAAAAATTTCAAACCCAATGGCGAAAGATATGATATTTACACCGATGGTCTGAAAATTCATACAACATTGGATTCGCGCATGCAGCAGTATGCAGAAGAAGCTGTGAAAGAGCATATTAGAAAGGAATTGCAACCCAATTTTAACAGAGAAAAAAGAGGAAAAAAATATGCGCCATACACCTTCCCTCCTACAATGTCGGAAAAGGAAAGAGAAGCGGAATTTAAAAGAAAAATGAATAACGCCATTTCCCAGACAGACAGGTACCGTGCCATGCAAAAGGCAGAAGCGAGCGCTGATGAGATAACGAAAGTTTTCAATACGAAAACAGAAATGTCGATTTATACTTTGAATGGCTATATAGACACTATTATGACGCCGTATGATTCGGTAAGACATATTAAATCCTTTTTAAGGGCAGCATTTATGGCGATGGAAGCGCGCACAGGACATGTAAAAGCGTATGTTGGCGGAACGGATTTTGCTACTTTCCAATACGACATGGTCACAAAAGGTCGTCGCCAGATCGGTTCGACTATGAAGCCTTTCGTTTATTCTTTAGCTATGTCAGAAGGATTTACACCCTGTAATACGATGCTTCATGTCGAACAAACACTGCTCGATGAAAACAATGTGCCATGGACACCCCATAACGCATCTGCCAGCCGAGTTGGCGAAACAGTGACGATTCAATGGGGATTACAACACTCTTCCAACTGGGTGACAGCCTACCTGATGAGTAATCTGTCGCCTTACGCACTTGAAAGGTTATTACGCTCCTACGGTTTTCAAGGCCCAATTGATCCGGTTGTTGCTATGTGTCTGGGTACGCCTGATATTTCTGTTGCCGAGATGGTAAGCGCCTATTCGGTGTTCACAAACAAAGGTCTTCGTATCGAACCCATGTATATTACACATATTGAAGACCCTTACGGAAATACAGTTGCTTCTTTTAAACCGCAGACGAATGAGGTACTACAAGAAGATGCAACTTATAAAATGCTAAATATGTTAGAAAGTGTGGTTGAAGGAGGCACAGCAAATCGCATACGCATGGTTCATGGAATAAAAGCAGCTATGGGAGGTAAAACAGGTACGACACAGGAACATTCGGATGCTTGGTATATGGGATTTATCCCTTCACTAATAGCCGGTTGCTGGGTTGGTGGCGATGAACGAACCATTCATTTTGAATCTATGAGTACCGGACAGGGCGCCCATGTTGCATTACCTATTTATGCTAATTTTATGAAAAAAGTTTTTGCAGACCCTCAATTAGATTATTCTGAAAATGAAATATTTGAAATACCTGATGAATATTTGGACCCCTGCCGGACAAAAAACCGACGAGGCGAAACAGATAATTCCGACAAAAAGAAATCCGGCGCTGATTCTTTTTTCTTTTGAAGCAGGAATAATATATTAATTATTTCTTGTTCTTTTATTTTTTCCTATTGATAGTAAGATATATAGTATTATTGTTGCTGCGATACCTGCTATTCCCAAAAAGAAAATGAGCAGGATGGCTGATGCGAGTAAGATAAAAGGCATCTTATTTGCATTCCATGAAAAAGATGACATTTTTAACGAAAACATCGGTATTTCGGACACTAAAAGAAGTGAGGTTGCAACAACTGATATTGAAAGGAAAATCAGCATAGTGGCTGGGGAAATGGATGATAACAATTCGGCCAGTTGAGGCAAAATACAATAAGTAGAATGTACACCATTAGCAAGTACTACAACAAGGGATGACAACAATATTGCATGTGCAGGAACAGGGAGGCCTAAAAAAGATGTTTTCTGCCGCTCGTCAATATTGAATTTTGCTAACCGCAAACCAGAAAAGACAGGAACGACAAATGCGACTAACAGAAAAAGTTTGTATAGAACCAAATCATTACACGATAAGCTATATATCAGTGTATCAAGGAAACTAAACAGCATCATGCCTGGAGCAACACCGAAACTAATCGCATCAGCCAACGAATCTAACTCCTTTCCCATGGCTGTATATGCCTTCAACAGACGAGCGGCCATACCATCGCAAAAATCAAAAAAAGCAGCGATAAATATTGCAATCATAGCCACAAAATAATTACCGGTAATACCAGCTATTGACGCATAAAACCCAAAAATCAGGCTTATACAAGTCAGGGTATTCGGGATATGTTGCACAAACCTCTTCATTGAATTAAAATATAACAAATGCTCTTGCTAATCTTGAAAATCCTGAATATCCCGATTAAAGCGGGCAATGGGCGTCTGATTACCGGTAACTTTTTGATTCATTGAAACCAATATTTCTGTGCCGACAGGAAGAAAGGTATCCACACGAGAACCGAATTTAATAAATCCCATTTGCTCATCCACATCACAAAGGTCGCGTTCTTTAGCGTATGTTACTATCCGTCGCGCCATCACGCCTGCAATCTGCCGTGTAAGTATCTTGATGCCATCATGCGTTTTGATTACTATTGACGAACGCTCATTGTCCGTACTGCTTTTCGGGAGGTAAGCCGCCTGAAAGCGCCCTCTCCGGTACGAAACATGCTCAACGACGCCATTTACCGGGAACCAGTTGGCATGAACATTGAAAACAGACATGAAGATGGAAACTTGTATTCGTTTGTCTTGAAAATATTCGTTTTCCATCACCTCTTCGATAGCAACGATGGTACCGTCAGCCGGCGCTATGACGTATCCTTCGGGATCGCCCAGATAACGCCGAAGCGGGCTACGAAAGAAATTAAGTAATATGAGAAACAAAAACAAGGATGTCGTAAGTACGCAATAAAACGGCAATTTGTTGATTATCAAATAGTATATGGATGCATTAATGATACATAATGCCACAAACACAGATATCAGCACAACTGTGCCTTCGCTATGTACTTTTATTTTTTTAACTCGGTTCATTTCTTCTTATGTCCTGCAAAAATAGCGGTTTTTCTATAAATAAAAAAATTTATTCAAAAAAACATTTTTTTCTGATGATCTACGCTCTAATTTATTGCCTTTACTGCCAAGTCGAAGTGTCAAACGTTTGTCTGGCGACAAAGAATAATAACGCTCCACAATACATTCTTCAATTGGAAATTGTGTTGACGACTTGTTTCCAGGTTCATTCAGCGCTTCTCCGGTCGGATTCGCGACGCCAACATGCGACACCCATTTTCCCCGCTCGTATAAGCCGCTTTCAGTGTCCAACACGAATTGCTGGTCAGAACATAGCGTGTTGTAAAGCAGGCTGGCAATGGTTGTTGTTTCAGTTTTTTTGACTGGCGCCATGACTATAAGCGTTTCTTTTGCGCGTGTGAACGCTACATACAACGCATTCAAATTATCTATGTACGCATATAACTTTTCCGTAAAATAATCAGCGGCGAAAATCGTTTTTTGCAATGCTTTTACGTATCTTACAGGAACTAAACGCAATGTATTAAATGGTTTTCTAGATGGCCGACACCAGAGGATCGCTTCTTTTTGATCTACTTTCCAATCGGCAAAAGGCAGGATTACTACTTTAAATCCAAGGCCTTTGGACTTGTGAATGGTCATGATGCGTATGGCATTCTGCGTATCGGGAGTAATTATCTTCTTTGTGCATCCAACTTCATCCCACCATGAGAGAAAACGTCCGGTTTCAGCTGATTCTGATGTCGTAAATTCGGTGACAATATCAAAGAGCGCCTGAATATAAATCAATTCATTTTCGGGCAAATCAGATTCAAAAAGCCGGTAAAGACCTTCTACCAAATCATACAGTGAATGGTGGGATAATTGCTTGAGTTGCTCTATGAGTCCAGGACTGAACGATTGGAAAAACCGGTTATAAGACGGCGCTTCCTGTGGCGTGTCGCTTTTCTGTGGCCAACCGTTTTCCAGTTGGACGCCTTGATTTTTCATTTTCAAAATCGCGCAAGCAGCTTGCGCCATTTCACGATAACAGTCATTATCCGGTTGGTTAATATACTTGATCATTGTTATCATCCAACGAACCGACAGCGAGGAACCGACTGTCAGCGAATCTTCTGTGATGATATCATATTTGTAATGTGATTCGGGATACGCCTCTTTATGATTCAACAGTGTTTCGGCCACTAATAAACCTTCGGCTTTCGTTCGCGTAAGGATTGCAATATCGCGTAACGTATAACCGTTATCCTGCAATTGTTCAATGATATGCGGCAATTGTTGCAGACTTTGTTCTTTCCATTGCTGCTCTTCATTATCTGAAATAAATTGAATCCTGACATGTCCATCATGCTGCATAAATAGCGGCGCTACCTGTTGTTTGGTATTTTTATACGCCGATTCGATACAAGTTCGATTGCTTTCTTTTTCGTCGGGCGACAGCGCTGATTGTTCAACATCCACATTATAAGCCTGCTGTAACAATTTTGGGATAGTATCGAACAGCATATTGTTGAGTTCTACAATATGCCGATTACTGCGCCAATTAACGTCGAGGTACATCTCTATCACCTGATTGTTAAAATCACTTTTCACCTGTTTGTCAAGAAGTTTCCAATCCGAATTACGAAAGCGATAAATGCTTTGTTTCACATCACCTACAATCAGGTTATTACGACCGTTATCAAGGCTGTCTTTCAATAGCGGGCGAAAATTCGACCACTGCATATTACTAGTATCCTGAAATTCATCAATCATATAATGTTCAATACGCACGCCTGTTTTTTCATAAATAAAAGGTATTTCGTTGCCGTTAATAATATTATGCAGCAATTCGTTTGTGTCTTCTATCAATAATGTATTATTGTCTGCTCGCCATTTGGCAAGGTGTTGCGTCAAATGGGTCAGGATACCTAATGCATAAAAGTTGTGCGCTATTTCATTGGCCGTATTATAGTCGGTCAGGTTATCAAAAAAAGAAATAACGCTCTTTATTAACTCATTCATGCCGTTCTCATACATACGTTCAGCATTATCTCTTATCTGCTGCGTTGTTTTTTTGGTTGTATATTTTTCAACATCATCCACCAGATTGCGAAAAGTTTTAGTCGGTTCGTCCATCCCGCCTTCCATGAGTTTTTGGAAAAAGTGAAATGGTGAACGACTAACGTCTTTTAAATCTGATGGGTTCAAATCATGCTGCATCATAAGTAGGACGCCCTGTTTCCCAAATTCTTTGGCTTTGTTACGGGCTGCATAAATAATTTGATTGAGCTTGTCGAGATAGCTCAAAAGAAACGGTTGATGATCAATCTCATTTTGTATGAGGGTATTATGCGTTTTATACGTTTCTTTAAATAGTTGCTTGCCTAATTTGAAAATATTGTACCGAATATCCCATCCGCCATCTTCTTCGATCTTATATTCGGCAAATTGCAACAACCACTTCATCAGCTCTTTATTTTCATTTTTCTCTAACGCGGTAAACATACTTTCTACCGATTGTTCGAGCATCAAATCTTTTTCTAAAGCTATCTGATAATTACCCTGTAACCCTATCTCACGCGTAAAAGCGCGAAGCGTCTGCTGAAAAAAGTGATCAATAGTACTGATATGGAACGCGGAGTAGTCGTGCAGTATCTTCCGTAAAATACATCTTGCCTGTTTGCGTATGTCCGCCTCTGTTTTCTTCCCATTTTCGGAAAGCTGTCCCAAAAATTCCGATGGCAGATCATCTGCAAGGTAAAAAAGCTCTTCGATGATACGATTTTTCATCTCAGCCGTCGCTTTATTGGTAAATGTAACTGCTAAGATATGCCTGTATCGCTCCTCGCCCTTAAAGAGTAATGACAAATATTTACCGGTCAGTATGTGCGTTTTGCCCGTTCCGGCGGAGGCGCTAAAAATCGTAAGCATGAGGTTTACTAATTACTGGTTATTTTATAGCCTTCACAGGTTAGGATGTCGGTTACTTTTTGCCGTACATCACCTTGAATAATTATTTCTCCGTCTTTCGCAGAGCCGCCAACGCCGCATTTGACTTTCAAATTTTTACCTAAAGCCGCTAAGTCTTCATTTGTTCCACGGAATCCAGTGATAAGCGTCACCAATTTTCCGCTTCTATTTTTTTTATCTATGGCTACACGCAGACGTTGCTTTTCGTTTGGCAAAGTGACTTCTCCCCTCACCGCACTTGTTTGGTAGTCGAAATCAGGATTCGTCGAATAGACCATCCCTAAACGGTTTTTCCAGTCCTTATTTGTCATGAGTTATTTTAATGCCTGATTATCTGAATGTGGTATGAACAGGATATGAACAAATACATTACAAGTAACAACTAATCGAAAAGAAAATTTCGATTATTGGCCGCTTTTGGCTATCGTTTATCTGCATGTAATTTGGCTTCAAAGGTACTACTTTTTTTGAAAACTCAAACTAATATGAAAAATATTTGTCCTGCCCGGTAATAATTGATACCGCCACAAAAGTCGCCATCAAATGGCAGGACTTTTTCCCTGACACGTACCTTCAAGGTTGCTTTAAAAACGAATCAGCGGGCAATAACGTATTTATGCTTGTCCATTTTAAATAATGTACTCCTTGCAATTCATATATTTATTGTTTTATTAAGATTTTTATGTAGCTTTGCACGCTTAAATATACAAACTATCAAAAGACTAAAATATATCGCATTGGCAGCATTCATCTTTTTTTGGATTATTTATGCTGCTCCATTCATTATGTTGAACATCCCTTATGTTCAGCATAAAGTAACGAACTTTGCTGAAAATGAGTTGTCTAATTTTTTTGGAACTTCCGTCGAAATCGGTACAGCAGAAATCAACTGGTTTAATCGCATTGTCCTTAAAGACTTACAGATCCTTGATCTTAAGGGTGAAATCGTACTTAAAGCCAGTAATATTACTGCAGGGTTCAAGCCGCTCTCATTTCTTAAAAACAAATGGATACTGACCACCATACGCTTGTTCGGCATCTCCTGTCATATTAATAAAGAAACATCTGATAGCGAGATGAATATCCAATTCATACTGGATGCTTTGTCGGGTAATACACAAGGAAACAGCAGTTTGCAAATCCAAATGCAATCAATACTGATCCGGCGAGGGATGATTACGTTCGACATTCTTGATTCAGAAATCACCAACCAACAATTCAATATAAACCATCTTAATATTGACAATTTAAGTTGTAAACTTTCTGTTAATCATTTTAGTAAGGATAGTCTGAATGTTCAAATCGGCAAGATGAGCTTTAAAGAAAAATCGGGTTTGCAGATGAATAAGCTTTCTGCCCAAATAACACGTAATCGAGATTCACTATGTGTTGAAAATCTGGCTCTTACACTTCCAAACTCTACTATTAATTTACCTTTTGCGGCGCATGGCACAAACCGGAATTCGCTGTTAACAGACCAATTTCAGATGACTTTACAACTCGCTGCTTCGACCATTGTTCCTAAGGATTTTGCCTGTTTCACTTCGCTTCTAAACAATTTTTCGGATAAGGTAGATGTTTCTGCCAATATTTCAGTTTCCACCAACGACATTTCACTTGAAGAATTGAATGTGAATTTTGGCAACGAACTGTTTTTTTCAGGTAATACAAAATTAAATAATATCGGAAATAAGGAGGATGAATTATTCATATTCGGGCAGGTAAATCGCCTGTTTGCTACTACAACAGGGTTACGCAGGATTACGAATAACTTCAAACAACTGAATATGACCATTCCGGAGCCTGTCATGAAGATCGACGAATTGAATTTTACAGGCGAGATTTCGGGATTCATTGACAATTTAGTCGCTTTCGGTAAACTGTCGTCGCCTGTCGGATCGATACAAATGGATATATTGTTCGGACAACACCTCAACAAAGATACTGCTTTGTACCTAAAAGGCGTTGTTACTTCGTCTGATTTACAGATTCATTCTCTTTTTGAAGAAGGAAATCCGTTTGGAAAAGTGCGTTTCAATGCCGAACTAGACTTGGTACAACCAACAGGCAAACATTTTTCAGGCACGATAAACACGCTAATCAACGAACTTGAATTTCGTACGTACAACTACGAAAATATCTATTTATCAGGAACATACAGAGACAATGAATATGAAGGGTTCGTGCAAGTGAACGACCCGAATGGCCAACTCGAAATGCAGGGTTTGTTCCGCATCGAAGATAAAAAATCAGTTTTTAACTTCAATGCCGGTCTTTCCAACTTCCATCCCGACAAACTTTATCTGACAGATATGTTTGAAAAACCTGACATCTCATTTGGGTTACAAGCGAACTTTACAGGAAACAACCCCGATGATTTTAACGGACATATTGAGGTAAAGGATTTTACACTCCAAACCGAAAAAGACAGCTTTTCTATCAGCAACTTACGCTTAGAAACATTTACCGGTGAGCAATCACAGAAACAGATGAACATAACCTCTCCGTTATTGAAAGGCCAAATAAAAGGGCATTATTCTTTTTCATCACTTATACCCAACCTGTTAAATTCATTCGAAAACTATCTTCCGTCATTAGTCAACTCATTAGTTTCAAGCAAACAAGCCAAAGCGTTGAATCAGTTCGAGTTCAACTTCTCCATTGATAATACAAAAAACATCTCACAAACGCTAAAACTTCCGGTAACAATAATTCAAAAGGCTGATATACAAGGTCATTATAATAGCGAAACCCATTCTTTTTTTACCTCTGCCAACTTTCCGGTATTGACGCTCGGAAAAATGCAACTCGAAAATGGAAATGTGCAGATTGATAATGCGGATGCGCGTTTAAAACTAATTGTTAGCGCCATCCAAAAGAGGAAAAATGATGGCTATAATTTTATTCACGTGACATCTGAACTAAAAGACGATTACATTCATTCTATTTTGAAGTGGACAAACGATTCGGACGAAAAATATGAAACCGAGATAGCTGCCTCGACTTTGTTCGTCGAAGAACAGGATAAAAACGGCGTAAAAAAAATGCGTACCGAAATAACTATTCCGCAAGCACAAATGATCCTTAAAGATACGGTATGGAACATTGAGCCGGCATCTGTAACCATCTCAGACGGAAAAGTCGCAGTTGATAATTTTTATATTACAAAAGGAAATCAACACCTACATATTAACGGTGTGTTGTCGGACAATCCGAAAGATGCGCTATTATTAGATTTGAACGACCTTGAAATAAGCTACATTTTCGATATATGGAACCATCCGCAGGTACAATTCGGCGGTCACGCTACCGGCTCAATCAAAGCGCGCGACTTGCTTGGAAGTATGATGATTGACGGACGTCTTGAGATTGACAACTTCTCTTTCCACAATGCCGTACAGGGAAAATTGATTCTTTCGAGCGAATGGGACAATGAAAGGAAAGGAATCTTAATGATTGGTACCATCTATAAAAATGCAGATACTTACACCGATGTCGATGGCTATATTTTCCCTGTCGGTAATGAAGAAGGGCTTTATTTGAACTTTAATGCCAATGAGTTAAATCTAGCTTTCCTTCAAAGATTCATGCGTTCTTTTTCGGACAGTATCAGCGGATTAGGATATGGAAATGTACTCCTGCACGGGCCTTTCTCCGAAATTTGCGTTGAAGGGAAACCATACGTGAAAGATGTAAGCCTGAAATTTAACTTGTTGAATACGACCTACCTGTTTTCCGACACAATTTATCTTGAACGATACCAGCTTCATACCCGAAATACAACTCTGTATGACAGGGATAAACATACTGGTAGCCTGGACTTTATTTTAAGTCATACCGGTTTTAAAGACATGTCTTTCAATATGGATATCAAAGCAGACCGCTTGTTGGTGTATGATTTTTCCGAACGCATGAATCCTGAAATATATGGCAAAGTTAATGTCAGCGGAACTACCAAAATTACCGGAACGGAAGAGAATATCGTAGTGGAAGGGAATGTGCGCAGCGAAGCAGGCACGTCGGTCGGGTTTAATTTTTCAGACAATTCGACAGTCGAAAATTACGATTTTATAACTTTCGTCGATAAACTAGCGCCTACCCTGCTAGATGACAATAATGGGAATGATACAAATGACACTCAAGAATCCGAAATGGATTACTTTCTTAACTTTCTTGTCAATGTGACCCCTGACGCCCAGCTGGAATTAATGATGAATCCTGAAACAGGCGATAAGATCAGTGGAACAGGAAGTGGCAATATTCAAGTACAGTATGGAAACAAAAACGATATGCAGATGTTCGGCAATTACTTTATCACAAGAGGCGTGTATAATTTTAACCTCGAACAGGTGATACGTAAACAATTTAAAATACGCGATGGTAGCGTCATCTCCTTCCGAGGCGACCCTATGACCGCTATACTCGATATCAATGCGATCTATAATCTGGCTGCTAACATTCAGGATTTGGATGAACAACTTATCAAAGAAACTGCCAGTCCTACCATACCCGTGAACTGTATTTTGCAACTCGAAGGTCTTCTTCAAAACCCGGCAATCACCTTCGACTTGGAGTTGCCAAACTCAAAAAGCGAACTTGAAAGACAAGTGAAATCCTTCATTGATACCGAAGATATGATGACGCGCCAAATCATTTACCTCTTATTGCTTCATAAATTTTATACACCCGACTACTCGCATAATAGTTATAAAACCAATGAATTTAGCGCTGTCGCCTCGTCGGCCTTATCGGCGCAATTATCGAACATACTCAATAGTTTGACCGATAAAGTGCAGATAGGAACCAACATCCGCTCGCGCCAGGACGGTATCAAAGACACAGAAATAGAGATGCTTCTGTCAAGTCAGTTACTTAATAACCGCCTTTTATTCAACGGTAATTTTGGATATAAAGATAACTATATACAAAACAATGCTTTTGTCGGCGAATTTGACTTGGAATACAAACTTTCACGAACCGGCGAAATAAGATTGAAAGCCTACAATCATGCTAACGACCTCTATCGATATACAAAATCACTCACTCGACAAGGTGTTGGCATTATGTTCCGAAAAGATTTCACTATTCTTTCAGACCTTTTTAGAAGAAAGAAAAAAATGATTGATAGCAAAGAAACAGCCAAAGAAGCAGAAGCTATAACCGCAAACCCGGCATCAGCCAGCCTAAAATAAATTCGATTATCCAAGGTGTTGCAATGATTATTAAAGTTGTAATACTGACAAATTTAAGTTGTTCTGATTCTTTAATATCTATATAGGGAACAGCTCCCTCCCATACCATATATATAGTATAAAGCACAAAAAGGCGGAGAAAGAAAAACTCGGGTATAAGGCTCAATACGATATTTAAACAATACAGTAATGAGGAAGAATAGCCTGTAAATCGCTGGCACAATTTATAATTAGGCTCGCGGTGAAAGACTACGCGCAACACTTCGTTGATCAACCAAGAGGCTAGAAAAAAACCGCCAAAAACGGAAAATAACGCCACGAGGGATTCTTTAAGCGCTATTTGTAAATCAAAAACTTTCCGTGTCAATAATATGCCCAAAAAAGCAGATAGCGTAACCAATCCTATTATAGGATAAACAAACCCCAGCAAAAACTTTTCATGGTCATCACTCTGTTTCTTACCTAATTCATTCCATGTATTCGCTGGTTTGAATATTAACGATATGGCTGTTTTAAATAAATTATTAAACATAAGGATTCTCTTTGGCTGCAAAAGTACTACAAGTATTGCAAATCACCAAACAAATGTTTACAACACAAAAAATAATCCGTTTGCGCAGAAATCGAAAATTTTCATGTACTTTTGTGGCGTAATAAAATATTTTATGTAGGATGAAAAATTTATTATTATTATCAACAATCATCATCTTTTTTTGCGCTTGCAAAGATGAAAAATTAGCTATTGCCGGTAGTGGATGGAACGATATCGCTATCATCAGTAAAAAAACGGGGATAATCGAATGGAAACATGCGCTTAATCCGGGTGAGGAATGTAATGATATCGAAGTGACGCCGGAGGGACATGTCCTGTTTGCCTATTTGCAAGGGGCAAAACTGATGACGAAGAATTATAAGACGATATGGGATTATAAAGCGAAAGAAAATGAAGAAATACATTCCGTCACCAGTTTGAAAGAAGGAGGGTATATGGTTGCTATTTGTGGCGAACCGGCTCGCATTGTTGAATTAGACCATAAAGGAAACCAAACCAAAGAAATAACTTTTCCAACGCTCACCTTTGATATTCATAATCAGTTCCGTCAGGTTATTAAAACTGACGACGGGAATTACCTTGTACCTCTATTAGAAAAACGGAAAGTCTTGCGGTTATCAAACGATGGCAGTTTAAATGGCGCTGTTCAAGCAGGCTACGATCTTTTTTCAGTTAAAGAGCTTAAAAACAAAAATTTAATATTTTCTTGCGGCAGAGATAGCCGGATTGTTGAAATAAATCCGTTCAAACCTCAAAGAGAAAATCATGTGGAGATAAGTGAAATCCATGGCGGCATACTGCGCTATGTCGCCGAAATAGTGTTGTACAAAAACGGTAACATACTGATCGCCAATTCAAATATGTATAGCGACGATAAGTCCCAACCATTACTGCTCGAAATTGATCAAGAAGATAATGTCGTTTGGAGGCTTCCTTACAATAAGGCAATAAAAAACATCACCGCCGTCTATTCATTCTTCGAATAACCGCATTGGAAAAATAAAAAAAGCTACAAATTCGGGAAAATAAGCGAGAAAATCAGAACAGAAAGACCTGTTATCAACACAAAAATAGTAACTTTCGATACGCCTTTCCATTCTTTAAGTAAAATGCCCCAGACATTACTGAAAGTAATATTTAACGACATCAGAATGCACCATGAAAAAGCGAGCATGACACTTCCCGGCACAAGGAAACTTTTTCCCATACTGAATCCGAAGAATTGCGAGTACCATAGTATCCCAGCCAAAGCGCAAAATAACAGATTATTTGTAAGTACCGAAGTTTTCGCGTAATCTTTGAAAGATTTGTTCCTGAAATTTTGATACAAACAATAAATTGCATTCGTTAGAAAACCGCCACAAGTAGCGAGGAAAGTCGCAGGAAGCGTTTTAAATAACTCATTGACGCCTTCCACAGTTAAAGGTTCGCCAGCTTCAAGCCCTAAAGCAAAGCAAGCGCTCATTACACCTGCCAGCAGCGCCACAAAAAGGCCTTTTGTTAAAGCAAAATCTTTAATCGCTTTTTTCTTATCCTCTTCGGACATGTTTTTAGCGCGTAAACTTCCGGCAAAACCGATGATGGTGATGCCTGCTAACATGATACAAACGCCAATCAATAAAATAAGCCCTTTACCATGAAAAAGGTCAGTTCCTCCCATGATAGCTGGTATCAATGTTCCGAAAGCAGCACAGGTACCTAAGGCGATAGATTGTCCCAACGCTACTCCCAGAAAACGCATACTCAACCCGAAAGTAAGCCCGCCTACTCCCCATAAAACGCCAAAGAACATCGCTTTAAGCGCCGCTGAAGTATCGGTTGAGATAATTTGTATGAGGCTGCTTCCTGCCGGTACAGCCAGTAAAGCGCCTAACAGCGGGAAGACAAGCCATGCGAAAATTCCTTGTGTCAGCCAGAAACTCTCCCATGACCAATCTTTTACTTTTTTGATTGGCACATACGAACTCGACTGTCCGAAACTGCCTACCGCTATGATCAATAATCCAATTAATGTATTCATATATATGATTTATAAACGTTTGGATGTGACCGTTTTCTCATATTGTTCGATCTCAACAATATAATCATCACCGGCAGGCACGTCATTCTGAAGGCAGAACATATCCCAGACAGCGTTCCAAGGCATACTTTTCAGTTCTTCCTGTAAGGCAAGGCGTTGGAACAGTTTATCTTTCAACTCAAACTGCATCAGTTTCTTTTGCGGTTCCAGCAGCGCCATCATAAAAGCTTTTTGCGCAGCACGCACGCCGACTACATAAGCGCCTATACGGTTGATGGTGGCGTCAAAATAATCCAAACCGATATGTACGCGGTTCAGGGCATTACAACGGATGATCTCTCGCGCTAGATCCTGCAAATCGTCATTCAGTATGACAACATGGTCGCTATCCCAGCGTACCGGACGGCTGACATGCAGCATGATCTCCGGTGTGAATAATAGCAGGGATGATATTTTGTCGGCTACGCTTTCTGTCAGATGGAAGTGTCCGGTATCAAGCGTCACAATTTTGCCTTTTTTCGCCCCATAACCCAGATAGAAATCATACGAACCTACCGTATAACTTTCGAGACCTATACCAAATAGTTTAGCTTCGATACAGTCTTTCATGTTACGATATTTAGTAGTAAAAATTTCGTCCAATGACTGCTCTAATATCTGACGGTACTTTAACCGGTTGGCCGGTACTTCCTTACTGCCGTCATGTATCCAAATGTTTAATATACAGGGATCTCCCTGAAATTTACCCATAGCCTCACTGATCCTACGGCAGCGTTTGGTATGTTCAATCCAAAATTCACGAATCCCTTTGTCGGGATTGGCAAGCGTCAGATTGCCGCTTTTGGGATGTGCAAAAGAGGTTGAATTGAAATCAAGTTTCATATTATTTTCCTTACCCCACTCCATCCAACTTTGAAAATGTTTAGGTTCGGCTTTGTCGCGGTCAACAAACTGATTGCCAAAATCTCCGTAAATCTCATGCAAACTCAACCGGTGCGTACCAGCAATCAAAGATTTTGCTTTCACCAAATCTGCGCGTACTTCTTGAATGTTGCGGGCACGTCCCGGATAGTTGCCCGTCACCTGAATCCCTCCCGACAATTCGCCGCCTTGACTTTCAAAACCGCCGACATCGTCCGTCTGCCAACAATGCATCGAAAACGCGATCTTACTTAATGCTGCAATCGCTTTTTCCGTATCAACTCCATGTGCTGCATAACGTTCTTGAGCAGCATCGTACACTTTTGTAATTTCACTTTCTTTCATGATGATTTAATATTTAATATTTAAAATTTAAAGTGGAAAAACTCACTCCGGCAGGAACGTCTTTACATTAAAGGCTGTGGCAATAATACGCCGTATCTCCCAACGGTCTTTCACTAAACCTGCCGCTTTGGCCTGCATCAAACAATTGCCAATAGCCGTCGCTTCTGAGGGGCCTGCAATAACAGGTATGCCGAGTGCATTGGCTGTCATCTGGTTGACCAGTTCATTTTGTGATCCCCCGCCAATGATATGAAGTTTTTCTATCGGGAATGAGATTAAGCTCTTTAACATACCAAGTACGTCCACATATCTGCGAACCAGACTTTCAAAGATACAACGAATAAATTCGGCATCGGATACAGGCGGCGTCATCCCATTTTCCTCACAAATAGTTGTGATCATGCTTGTCATACTTGCAGGATTAGCAAAGCGAGGGTCATCCGGATTAACAAACGATTTAAAGCCTGCCGCTTGTTGAGCCATCTCCATAATCTCGGAATAAGTATATTCACGTCCTTCACGTTCCCATTCTTTGCGACATTGCTCAAGCAACCACATACCGGTTATATTTTTCAGGAAACGTGTAGTACCTTCCACCCCGCCCTCATTCGTGAAGTTTTTTTCATACGATTCATCTGTCAAGACAGGCATTTCTGTTTCGACGCCCATCAAACTCCAGGTTCCGCTACTCAAATAAGCAAAATTCTGATTTTCAGCAGGAACAGCAAGAATGGCCGAAGCCGTATCATGACCGGCAACGGCAATGACAGGTACTTTACCTATCCCTGTTTCCTCCATCACCTCGTCGGATAACAAGCCAACAAGGGTCCCTGGATTTGTTACAGGATGAAAAAGCGACGGTGAAACATCTATTGTATCTAACAACAAAATTTCAAACTGACGGGAAACGGGATTTACCATCTGCGAGGTCGAAGCATCGGTGTACTCACAAACTTGCTTACCGGTAAGCATATACGATAACAAATCGGGCATAAACAAAATCTTATCGGCCTGGCGTAGAGGCGAAAATCCATCATTTCTGGCGCTAAATAGCTGAAAAAGACTGTTAAAATTCATAAATTGAATACCGGTCCTTTTATATACCGTTTCTTTATTTATAAGATTAAATAATGCTTCTTGCGCTCTATCTGTATAAGGATCACGATATGCACGCGGCAAGCCGAGTATAGTTCCGTCTTTGCCAATATAGCCGAAATCGACGCCCCATGTGTCAATACCGATAGAAGTCAGTTTGATGCCTTGCCTGACACACGCCTTCAATCCTTCCATCATCGATTTGTAAAGACCAAAAATATCCCAGTAATATTTCCCGTGAAGTTTCAACATTGAATTAGGAAAACGCGTAAGTATCTTCATTTCAAATTGATCACCTTCTAAAATACCTAAGATAGCGCGTCCGCTGGTAGCGCCCAAGTCAAAAGCTAAAAAATAATTTTTCTCCATAGTA
>Ga0082212_10004804_pt1 | contig 18657 bp, 19 predicted proteins | sample TergutNt197P3_FD_71548 | JGI IMG/M metagenome (GOLD analysis project Ga0082212, IMG submission 71548) | Neocapritermes taracua P3 segment gut microbial communities from Petit-Saut dam, French Guiana - Nt197 P3 | ecosystem: Host-associated > Arthropoda: Insects > Digestive system > Gut ...
CCCATTTCGGCCCCCTCCAGTTCTCTTTTGTATCTCAACTCAAGTATAACTGGTTTCGTCCGTCTTGGGTCTCTTTTTTATTCAGTTGGGCATTTCATTTTACAACTTGCCGGGCGGCCTTTAGTCCGCCCGTCCTCCCTCCGCCACACTTTCCCATCAATTCCTTAAATATTTATAAATTTAGGTATTGATTTCCTGTGATTTTTATAATATACTCTCTTTGAGGTGAAACATTATGATTACCCGCACGATTGAGGAGAGTATTCGCAAGGAAATAAACTCCGGCAGAAAGGCCGTAGTTTTACTTGGAGCGCGGCAAGTCGGAAAGACAACGTTATTAAACTCAATGTTCGAGGATAGCGATGATGTTCTGTGGTTAAACGGCGATACGTCAAACGCGCGTCTGTTGCTGACGGCACAGAGTGTAGAACAACTGCGAGTAATAATCGGCAAACACGATGTGCTGGTCATTGACGAGGCACAGCGTGTGCCTGATATCGGTATTGTGCTGAAACTTATAATAGACAATATCCCGCGAGTAAAAGTCGTTGCAACCGGGAGTTCATCGCTTGATTTGGCAAACAGCACCAATGAGCCGCTAACCGGGCGAAAGCGGCAGTTTACGTTGTTTCCTTTTTCTTTTCATGAAATGGTTGAACACCACGGTTTGCTCTCGGAGAAAAATTTAATTCCGCACAGGCTTATATACGGCTACTATCCCGATATTGTAAACTCTCCCGGTGAGGAACGCCGTTTATTGCAAGAATTGTCAGACAGCTACTTGTATAAGGACATACTCGCCTTTGACAAGATAAAGAAATCGGAACAGCTGACACGTCTGCTCAGAGCGTTAGCGTTTCAAATCGGTTCTCAAGTGTCATACACAGAATTGGGTCAATTATGCGGGTTGGATAATAAAACGGTCGAAAAATACATCGGAATTTTGGAGCAGGCATTCGTCATATTCCGCCTTGGTTCATATTCGCGCAATCTGCGGAACGAACTTAAAGCAAGCCGCAAAATCTACTTCACCGACAACGGCATCCGTAATGCTTTAATCGCTGATTTCCGACCTGTGGAATTGCGCGATGATGTGGGTAAGCTGTGGGAGAATTTTCTTGTAAGCGAGCGTTTCAAACGTAACGAATACGCAGAAAGTTACGCAAATCCGTGGTTTTGGCGCACACAGGCGCAGCAGGAGATTGACTATATTGAGGAACAGGACGGGTGCTTGTCAGCCTTTGAGTTCAAGTGGAATCCATCCGCGAAAACTAAACAGCCAAAAGCATTTCAGACAGCGTATCCCGGCAGTTCATTTGCCGTTGTTCATAAAGATAATGTTGAGAGCTTTCTGCTGTAGTGAAGACGTGCTATCTGTTATCTGTTCACTGTAAACTGTTATCTATCCCTACTCCACCCTCAACGCCTCAACCGGGTCTTTCTTTGCTGCAATCTTCGAGGGTATGAATCCCGCTATAAGCGTTAGAACCACGCTGATAATAATCAGCCCCACAGCTCCCCAGACCGGAAGAGCCGATATGCCCGAAATTCTGGTAAGCGACTTTATCACGGCGTTTATCGGGAAATTAAGCAGAATCGTTATAACAATTCCCAGCGTACCCGCGACAAATCCCTCGATTACGGTCTCAGCGTTGAATACCCGCGTGATGTCCTTCTTAGACGCGCCGATACTGCGGAGAATACCAATCTCCTTCGTGCGCTCTAGGACAGAGATATATGTTATAATCGCAATCATAATCGAGGATACGACAAGGGAAATCGCCACAAAAGCTATCAGCACATATGATACGATGTCAATTATATTCGATATTGAGGAGGTCATAATCCCGACAATATCCGTATAGCTGATGACGTATTCTTCATTCCCCGCGTCTTCGTGAACCCTGTTATAATCCGCAATCAATGTTTCTATTGTCTTTTTCGAGTCGAAATCCTTTGGATAGAGCCGGATATAACTTGGTTTTTCAAAGTCAACTATGCCCATCGCTTGAAGATTTTCCTCATATGTCGCGTTGGTCGAGTTTGCCCGCATCTGCTCCGCGAACATCGACAGTATCTGCTCTTCGGGCAGAAGCCCGAGCATCATCTGCGTCTGCGCCCGCTCGTCTTCGGGCAGCTCCGCCAACGCCGCGTATACATCTTCCATCGTCAGGCTGTCAATATAGTCGTCCATGTCAAAAGCGTAGCCCGTCAGAATGTTTATGTCAGGGTCGGCAAGCTGTTCTTTCGCTATCTCCGTATCCTGTATCGCGTCAATTACATATTTCGTCAAGTCCGATGTATAGCCGATTGTGCTTCCCATAGCAGTTGCCGCCGCGCGTTCCGATGCCCTCAGAATACCGACTATTTTTAAGTCAAGCGCGTTCTCCAACGCGGCTTTTAAGTGTTTGTCATCGTCACGCTTGTCAGCCCAGTTTCCGCCCTCACGGGCGTAGTAGTCCGTGTTCAGCAGCAGTTTATAAGTCAGCGATAAAATGTCATCATAGGTAAAGCTCGTCTCAGATTCAGTTTTAGTTATTTCGCCGCCTCTCATCGCCTGCTTCATAAGCTCGTCAAACTCAGCGGAGTCGAGCAACCCCAGCGCGTACAGCTCAAAATCACTGACTTCGTTGTGATCGTTGACAAAAAGCACGACTTCATTAAACGCCTCCGGCCATCTTCCGGCAAGCACATCATACTGCGCCCTGAGCAGCTCGGTGTTGTCAATCATCTCAGACCATATCTCAACGCCGCCCATAGCCATGCCGCCCATTCCCGAACTCATGCCGCCGTAAAAATCGCCGCCGTAGAGAAGATTCGTAACCATTTCGCTCGGGTTTACGCGCAGGATATTTTCGGTATCCGCACCGAAAATTTGAAGTTCAACCGAATATCCGTACTGAATCGAGTTTGTCGCGTCCTCAATCCGCCGCTTTCCGTCACCCTCCAGATATTCCCGGAAAAGTCCCAAATCGTTGTTCTGAACCTGCGCGGTCATCGACTCAATCATCCGCGTCATAATCCTGTTGGCATATACCTTGTCTGTCTCACGTCCCGAGCGGTCGGGGCGGTTATTCCCCATCATAATTTCCATCATGCCGCCCATGTCCATGGTCTGACTTTGCAGCTCGAGCGGGTAGGTGGACAGCGTATCGCGCTCAAGGTCGTTGACATACAACTGCATACCGCTTGAGAGGGATAATATCAGCGCGATACCGATAATACCTATGCTCCCCGCAAACGCGGTCAGAATCGTGCGCGTCTTCTTAGTCAGAAGGTTTTTGAAGCTCAGAGCCAGAGCCGTGGGGAATGACATCGAGATTTTCTTGCGTTTTCCCGTGGGTTTAGCCGCCTCTTCATCCGCTGTAAACGGATTTGTGTCGGATATAACACTGCCGTCAAGCAACCTTATAATGCGCGTTGAATACTTCTCCGCCAAGTCACTGTTGTGCGTCACCATGATAACAAGGCGGTCTTTCGCAATCTCCTTGAGCAGTTCCATTATCTGAACGCTTGTCGCGGAGTCCAACGCTCCGGTCGGCTCGTCCGCGAGCAATATTTCGGGATTGTTGACAAGCGCGCGCGCGATTGCCACGCGCTGCATCTGCCCGCCCGACATCTGGGTGGGTTTTTTATGTAACTGATCGCCAAGCCCCACTTTTTCAAGGACTTCGGTAACGCGCTTTTTCCTCTCAGCCGGAGATATGCCCGCAAGCGTCAGCGCAAGCTCAACATTCGTGTAAACAGTCTGGTGCGAAATCAGGTTATAACTCTGGAACACAAAACCGATGGAATTGTTGCGATAGATGTCCCAATCAACGTCTTTGTAATCCTTTGTCGAAATGCCGTTTATCACAAGGTCGCCGCTTGTATATTTATCCAAGCCGCCGATAATATTGAGCATTGTAGTCTTGCCGCAGCCCGACGGGCCGAGGATAGAAACAAAATCATTCTTACGGAACTGGATGCCAACGCCCCTTAACGCTTCAATGCGCGTGTCGCCCATCACATAAGTTTTAACAATATCCTTCAACTGTAACATATTTTAACCTCCCGCAATAACAGGGGTACAAAGCCCCTGCAAAAAGCATTATAACACACCCAATACGGTTATACATGAATTATTTGTAAATAATTTAACAGGGCAAAGAAAAACCGCCCTGTAAAGAGCGGTTTTTTCGGCATTTGGCGGGCGTAGCAGTCTCCCGCATCTCTCGGCTTGCGCCTGTCAGTACCATCGGCGTGTGGTCGCTACGAAAGTTTACCACCACAAATGCCTATCCTTATTGTATTGTAATTGTACCGATTTTATCGAATTTTGTCAATGTTGTTCTATCTGTACAGCACGGCGATTTAGTTTTGTAACTTGTAGGGGCGCGCATTGCGCGTCCGTTGTTGAAAATACGAATTCTTACGCGATACGGACGGCCAATGGCCGCCCCTACACCACGATTTGCATTAAACAGTTACAAAACTAAATTGCCGTGATCATTACAGGCTTAAACCCGACATGATCCGCCGACACCAGTGTATACTCAATGCCCCTGTACATTCTCTCAATCGCCCTCTCGTGCGTTCTGCCGTGCAAATGCGCGTAGTAGCAGCGTTTCACGCCAAATTCATTGAGCATATCAACAATTTTATCGCAGCGATACCCCTCATACAGCGGCGGATAATGCAGAAAACAAATAATTTCATCGGCGTTACACGCCGCGCCGTGCGTGAGTGACGCGCGCAGCCGCCCCATCTCGCGCATAAAGATTTTTTCGTCATTACCGGAGGTCTTGTCCTCCTCATAGAACCATCCGCGAGTGCCGCAGAGCGCGGTATTGCCGTATAGAAAAGACGTGTTGTGCAGAATTTTTATTGTTGAAATGCCTGTTTCGGCAAAAAGCCTCTCCATTTTGCCAATGGTCGCCCACCAATAGTCGTGATTGCCTTTTATGATGATTTTTTTACCCGGTAATCTGTCGATGAACAGCAAATCTTCTTTAGACTCCTCAAAGTTCAGTCCCCACGACAAGTCGCCCGCCAAAATCACGGTATCGTCCGATTTTATATCGGCGAAACCGTCTTTGATTTTTTCTACATAATTTTCCCACGCGCCGCCAAAAACATCCATCGGTTTATTGACCGACAGAGACAGGTGCAAATCTCCGATGACAAATAACGACATAACGTAAATCTCCGTATTTTCTTGCAATGACGGGGAAAGATAATCAAGTAACACAAGTAAAAGGAGGACAATTTTCATGTTCGGATATAATGAAACAACACAAAACGGCGTATTGCAGGGCGTTTCCTGCGATGTTAAGTCATGCGCCTATCACGATACGTCAAATTGCTGCCACGCTTCTAACATCACCGTTGGGAATCCCGCCGCGCACAGTACGGACGAGACTAAATGCTCAACGTATAAACTGCAAGCCGGGATGTAGCCCGCATTGTGCAGGGGCGACCGTCCCGTCCGCCTGCGGACGACCACAGGCCGTCCCTACAAGTTCGATATCATGTAGTCTTTCATTTCCGTTTTCTCCACAACATCCGTAAAGCGTATCGCCTTCGAGCCGAGATTCCTCAACGGTTCGGGGGCGGTAATTTTTGTAATTTTTCCCAGTGCTTCTATTGTATCGCCGTCCGCTCCGATTGACTCGCATACCGCCTCCGTAAACTTGAACGGACTGGCTGTCGATACCACCAGCATTGGATTTTCCGAAATATTTTCGCGGGCAACGGCAACGCCGACCGCCGTATGCGGGTCGAGCAGATATTTCTCATTTTCCCACACCGACTTAATTGTGCCGGACACGCGGCTCTCGTCACACCACCCGCCCGTCAGTGTGTTGTCAAATGTTTTTTTCAGTGATTCCGGCGCGGTATAGCTCCCGTTCTCCGCAAGATTTTTCATCAAATCGCGCACAAGCTCCGCATCGCCGCCCGACAGATGGAACAGAGCGCGTTCAAAGTTGCTCGATACCAGTATATCCATCGCGGGCGATGTGGTTAGACGCAGTTCGCGGCGGCGATTATACACGCCTGTCGCTAAGAAGTCGGCTAAGACATTATTGGAATTTGACGCGCATATGAGCTTCCCGATTGGAAGCCCAATCATTTTAGCGTACAACGCCGCCAATATGTTGCCGAAATTCCCTGTTGGAACAGTTATATCCAACATTTGCCCGTTTTTAATCGCGCCGGATGCCAGCATATCACAGTATGCCGATACATAATATGCCACTTGGGGCAGCAAACGTCCGAGATTTATAGAGTTGGCGGAAGATAACACCGTGTTGTTCAGTTCAATCGTATCGTCCGCGAATATCGCTTTTACACCCGTCTGCGAATCGTCAAAATTGCCGTTTACGGCGCAGACGCGGACGTTTCCGCCCTCTTGCGTTACCATTTGAAGCCGCTGAGTTTCCGAAACTCCGTTTTGCGGGTAGAACACCAGAACCGAGAAACCCTCACGGTCGCGGAAGCCCTCAAGCGCGGCTTTGCCCGTATCGCCGGATGTCGCCACGAGTATATGAAATTTGCGGTTGTCGGACAGTTTCTTTGCGGACAGCGACATCAGCTCCGGCAGTATTTGCAGGGCTATGTCTTTGAACGCGCAAGTCGGCCCGTGCCACAGTTCGAGCAGGGAGATTTTGCCGTCCAACGGTTTTACGGGAACGGGGAATTTTGCGTAAGCCTTTTCGGCGGCTTGCCGCAAGCTCCCGCCGCTCAAATCGGGAATGAACATTTCCAAAATTTCCGCCGCTCGCTGTGTGTAGTTCATTTTTACCATCGCGGGCAACCTATCAGGTGATAGGGTTGGAAATTTTTCCGGGCAGTACAACCCGCCGTCCGGCGCGAGGCCTTTAAGAATGGCTTCCGGCGCGGTTACCGCCGCGCAGCCGCCGCGTGTGCTGATGTATTTCATGGTAAACATCTCCTAACATAATAGGTTTATCTAAATGTTCCCTGTAGGGTGCGGACGACCCGACCGCCTGCCGTTTGTAGGGCGCGGCATCCCTGACGCGCCGTTGGCGTAGGGGCGCACGCTGCGCCCGCGGACGACCAAAGGTCGTCCCTACACAAAAACGGATTTGTCTCGTAGGGTACGCCGCCCTCGGCGTACCGCAAATGTCTATATTTTTGCACACGGCGCGACCGGAGGGCGCGCCCTACAAAATCAACCTGCCGCAATAAGTTCCAAACACACTTCAAGCGCGTCGCGTCTTCCAACGTCAATATCGGGTTTTGTGCCGACAATTTGATTGCAAGTACCGTCATCATTAAAAGCATACCACCCTTCATAGCGAATCAGTAAGCCTGAATTGGGCAGCGGAAAAGCATACGGATTCCCGCCGACTCCCGACCCACCTGTCTGCGTACCAACGACTGTCGCAAATCCGGTCTGTTTACAAAAAATCGTAAACGCTTCGGATGCCGAATAACAGCCGCCGTCCACAAGCAGCCATATATTTCCGTTAAAGCCAATACTGTTGTCCGAATCAGCAGAATAATTATCGTTGGAAACCAGTCTGTCAAACTGCGTTACGTCTGTAATATTCGGGAAAATATCCTGCCAATCTTCACGCAAATTGTAAGGGTAATCTTCGCCGCGTATATATGTGTTTAACCCACCGTCTAGCACTCCGAGAAATTCATAGTTCGGCAGTTTTTCACCTTGCGCTATCAAAAGTTCAACAATACATTTCGACCAGATATTGGTGCTTCCTCCCCCGTTGCCGCGAATGTCAATTATAATATTTTCTGCATTTTTATTTTGCTCTAAAAATGCTTTATACCGCGCCACCGAATATTCTTCATACTCGAAAGTGAACTTTGCCGGAGTTATGAACGAACTGATTCTTATATACGGAACGCTGTCTTCTGCCATGCCGAGCTGATTACCGCTGTCAAATATCTCTTCAAAACTATAATTATCAGTTATATCTACATAGCCACTGTCGGTCGCGCCATATACAAGCCTGTAAAACTCATTCGTTTTTTCATTGTTCGCCAGTTCGGATAAGTTATGAAGAACATTACGCCACTCTTGAGGAGCCGTTTCTGCCATTTCCGCAAATATTGTTCGCATCATTTCATGGATATAATTGCCGGCTATACCTATATGCCCCACAGGATTTAACTCCAAAAGTGTATCATTTATATAACCGTGATATTTATGTAACAGAACCTTTTCGGGAGCATTTTTGATGATTTCCGCGTGGCGTTCCTTAATTTGTTCGGGTGTGTTGTCAGCCCAACGCGGATAGTCGGGCATAAAAGACAGATACGGCGCGTTCTCCTCAAGTGTTTTCCACATATAGTAATAGTCCTCAAGCACTTGTTCGCGCGTAAGATAGAGGTATCCGTTTTCGTTAGTCTTAAATGGTGTTTGATAAGGCAGGAAGTTGTGTTCAATCGGGTCGTAGTTGATGTAGGATTTCTCCGTTGGCGCACAGGCGGTCAGTAGTATTAAGATGACAATGACTGCGATTTTTTTCATGGTTTCGTATCCTTTCTGTGGGGCGGTCGCCCCGACACAAAAACGCATCTGTCCCCTACAAAATCAATGTTGTATAATCCTGCCCGCCGTAAAAGAAATCATGTACTATAACATCCTTTGTATCCTCGTAGACTTTATAAATCATGATGTAGTTATTGATAACCGCACGGCGATACCCTTCACTTTTCAGTCTTGAATCACGGCACGTCTCATATACATACGGGTTTTTTTCTAAATTACTGTAGCAATCATACACCTTGTCAAGCAGGTCAGATGCGGCTTTAGGAGCGGACAATTTTACTGTTATGTATTCAATAATTCTGTCCAAGTCTGTTTCCGCCCGGTCGGAAACATCAACTTTATACATTATACTTCTCCCTTAACTTCTTCAAGGATTCTTTCGCGTTCGACTTCCGCCCGGCGGCAACATCGAGTTCGGATTCAGCTAATCGGCTGTATACGCTCTGCATAAATAAGTTTTCCTCGTACATTTTCATGCTCATAATAACCATATCGCCGTACCCGTTTTTGGTAACATAGATTGGCTCGTTGGATTCATTGCACATTTGAGAAATCGCGCTTGTATTCTTTAGGTCACGTATCGGAATAATCTGCGGCATAATACCGCCCCCTTTCATGGGATTTATTGTACCACAATTATGGTCAATTATCAATATGTATTTTATTAAGATGTGCAGAGGTCGTTTTGCAACTTAATTAGGTGCGATAGCAGAAATATGGTCCCAGAGCATTTTCATGTGTAACAACATATGTCCATGTAAATTCATCGTCAACTAAGTATATATCTTTATTATCAAATTTTTGTTTTTTCCATAATTCGCTTACTTGATGAGAGGATAATTTATCGCATAGAGATACGTTTACAATTTGTGTCTTATCTTCAACTGAGTACCCGTTATAGAAAATTATACATTTTCCATTGTATGTAATAGCATTAAGAGCTTTACGGGCTTCATCGCCTGTAATATGCGGCACTTGTCCCCAAGTGAAAATATGCCATAAGAAATTTCCCGACTTTGTTACACGGCATCTTAATATATCTTTTGGTATATCTGACGCAAAAGCCTGAAGATATTTCTCAGTTATTTCGTCATTCGACAACATATTTTACCTCGTCTTATAACATTTCTGTGTAATGATAATCACCTAAACGCATCGGTTATATGGTTAATCTTCCCGGTTGAGTAGACCTCAATTACATCGAACCTCAGCGGCGGTTCGCATTGCCTGATTTTCATCCACATTAGGGCGGTGTTTTTCAGCTTGCGCTGTTTTGCCCTTGTCACATAATCCGATGCCGATGCGAACTTTTCACTAGCGCGTGTTTTCACCTCAACGATTACAACAACGTCCTCTTTTAGGGCGATGATGTCAATCTCACCGACCTTTGCCCTAAAATTGCGCTCAATAATCGAGTACCCGAGGCTTTCGAGATATTCTGCGGCGCGTGTCTCTCCCGCGTTTCCAACGCTAATTGTCGTACTCATAGCTTCCTCAAAAACTTTGCCCTATGTTCGGGGCATGACCCATATTCACGTATGCGTTCGATGTGCAGTTTTGTGCCGTAGCCCTTGTGGCGTTCAAATCCGTACTGCGGATACTTCTCCGCGAGCTCAAGCATATATCTGTCGCGCTCGACCTTTGCCAGTATCGACGCGGCGGCTATGCACGCGCATTTGCCGTCGCCGCCTATGACGCATTCTGTCTGTAAAGCATATCCCCTTGCGGTATTTCCGTCTATCAACGCCAGCTCTGGTTTCACCGAAAGCCCGTCAACTGCGCGGCGCATAGCAAGCTGGCTCGCGCTCAGTATATCTGTCTCCTCTATCTCTTTTACAGACGCGGAGTCCACACAGTAAGAAGCGGCGGCCGACACTATCACTTGATAAAGCTCATCGCGCCGCTTGGGTGACAGCTTCTTCGAGTCGTCAAGACTGATAATCGGCTTATGTAATATCACGGCGGCGGCGAATACCGCGCCCGCAAGCGGACCGCGGCCCGCTTCGTCAACGCCGCATACTGAAGCGCAATCGCGGCGGCAATAAATGTTGCACTCAGCTAACATTTGGTTTTTCAAGGGTTATGTTCCCCATTTTCCCGGCGCGGAACTCATCGAGAAGCAACGCGGAAAAACGCTCCGTGTCCGGTTCGCCCCCGCGTATCACACATCCGCGCGAACGCGCCGCGAGCTGTAAGAGTTCATATCCTCTCTCTTCGGGCAATGCCGTAAATTTACAGCGTCCGGCAAGCGCGGACGGCGCGATTGCCGCCAATGTGTCAATTAACTTGACAGACAGTTCTTCCGTATCTAAAACCTGATCCTTTATCGCTCCGGTGAACGCGAGATTCAACGCCGCGCTCTCGTCCTCCAGTCTTGGCTGCAAAACGCCCGGCATATCCAGTAAAAGTATGTCCGCGCTGACATCTATCCATTGTTTTCCGCGTGTAACGCCCGGGCGGTCTTCGACCTTCGCGGATTTCCTCTTTGACAGGCGGTTTATCAGCGATGATTTGCCCACATTGGGTATCCCGACAATCATAAGCCTTACGGCGCGGCCTTCCTGCCCTTTACGCGCCCGCGCCTCCAGTTTTTCCGACAGCAGCTCTTTAACGGCAGGCAGAAAACGCTCCGAACCCGCGCCGGACTTAGCGTCAAGCGCGATTGCGGAGATGCCCTGTCCTTTGAAATAACTAATCCATTGTTTAGTGACGGCGGAATCCGCCAAATCCGCCCGCGTAAGCACGAAAAGCAGTGGTTTGTTCAGTCCTGTCAGACCCGGATTCATGCTCGACTGCGGGACGCGGGCATCGAGCAGAACGCACACCGCGTCAACCAGTTTTAGGCTCTCGTTGATGACGCGCATTGTTTTCGCCATATGACCGGGATACCAGTTGATGTTCATCAGCTAATAAATCCGATTTTATTGAACGGGAACAGCCGCATATACACTTTTCCGAGGATATAGCGGTTGTCGAGCAGTCCTATGTCGGACGAACGGCTGTCATGACTGACATTGCGGTTGTCGCCCATTACGAAAACATAACCTTCGGGTATTGTAAGCGGGAAATTCACGTCATATTGCTTTCTGGTCGGGTCTTTGACATACGGTTCTTCTATAAGTCTGCCGTTAACAAAGACATCGCCGGTACTGAAGTTTATGTCCACTGTGTCCCCGGCAATGCCGATGACGCGCTTGACCAGCGGGTAATCCCTGTCATCATGTCCCGCAAGTCTCAGCCCATGTTTTGTAAACATTATAACATCGCCGTTACTTGGTTTATAGAATAATTTTGATATAAGCATCCTGTCTTGGTTTTGAAGCGTGGGTTCCATTGACGTTCCCTCAACCCCAATAATACGCACCGCGAAAACCATGATGAAGACGAATATTAAAATGGCGGATACCAACGCCTGCGCCCACTCAAACAGCTCGACCCGAATATCACTCTTTTTCATATAAATACCTCCGGATATATGTAGGGCGCGATGTCTTCACCGCGCCATGATGATTAACGATATAAACGGCGCGGTGAGGACACCGCGCCCTACACAAAAATCAAATATCTTCTTTAACTTTGGCTCTCTTACCCTTGCGGCCGCGCAGATAATAGAGCTTGGCGCGGCGCACGCGCCCCTTGCGTATGGTTTCAAATTTCGCAATCAGCGGCGAGTGCAGCGGGAAGACTTTTTCAACGCCCACGCCGTGTGAAAGGCGGCGAACGGTAATCGTTTCGCTGATTCCGCCGTGCTGACGCGCTATGACAGTACCCTCGAAAACCTGTATTCTCTCGCGTGTACCCTCTTTGATTTTTATATGCACGCGCACTGTGCTGCCGATTCTGACTTCATCCAAATCGGTCTTAATGTGCGGCTGCGCGACAGCCCGTAATAAATCCATTAGTAAAAACTCCCCTATCTTGTTTGTATGACACTAAGAGATGTTACCATACTTGGATGAAAAAAGCAAGTAATTGACTATACGATTTGTGTAGACAAGGATGCCGCGCCCTACATAATGGTTATTTCTTCGGATTATATTCATCTTCATCCCATCGTGCCGGGTTATCGTCTATGTATTGCCATATTCGCTGATATTCCGCTTCGTCTCGGATTACGCGGTCGTAAAAGAGTTTTTGCCATATTGAATAACCGAGTTGTTTTGTTACATACCCTTTCATTTGATTTATAATCCGCGATATTGTAGGGGCGCGCATTGCGCGTCCGTTGTTTTCTTGAATTACCACAATCATATGCACATGGTTAGGCATAATCACATATTTATCAATATTAATATCCAAGTATACCTTTGATATGTTTTCAATGGCTGTTTGTATTATTGTTCCCGCATCTGATAATAACGGACGCGCAATGCGCGCCCCTACGGGCGTGTGATTCCATAATATTTCATGCCTGTCTTTAACACAAAACGTAATAAAATACGCGCCGTTCCGGCTGTAATCATATCCTTTCATTCGCGGGTGTTTCCGCGTTGTCACTTCCTTCACAGCATTTACCTTCCCGACATAACAAGATTCAGCAGAAAGAGCGCGGCAAAAATATAAATCAGCGGATGTACTTTTTTCGCGTCGCCCTTAGCTGCCTTTGTCAGACAGTATGCCATAAACCCGAACGCCACGCCGTTTGTTATGCTGTACGACATCGGCATTATTATAATCGTCAGAAACGCGGGCAGCGCGTCGCTGAAATCGTCCCATTTAATCTTGCTGACGTTGCCGACCATCAGAACGCCGACTATGACAAGGATTGGCGCGGTAGCCTGAGCCGGGACAATATCTATCAGTGACGCGAACGGCAGGCAGAGCAGGAACGCCGCGGCGGTTATCAGCGATGATAACCCGGTCTTGCCGCCCTCTCCTATACCCGCCGCGCTCTCGACATATGTCGTCACATTCGATGTTCCGAGCATCGAACCCGCCGTTGTCGCGGTCACATCGGCGAACAGTCCCCTCTCTATCGGTGTGCTGAACGGCTTGCTCTCTCTCATTTCTTTCAGGTTTTCGTCTGTAAATATCCCTGTACGCGCTCCCGTGCCGAGAAATGTGCCTATCGTATCGAACATGGATGTCAGCACCAGCGCGGTCAGCGTTACTATTATCGAGAACAGGCGCGATGTGTCGCCGAACAGCGAGCCGAGACCCGGATTCCCGAACAGCTTGAAAGCGACTTTATCAATATCTCCGATGGCGGATACGGAGAACAACGTATCCGGCAGAGACGTAACTCCAAGCGACAGCGCGGCAACGGTCGAGGCGATTATGCTGATAAACAGCGCGCCTCTTACTTTCAGAACGACAAGCGCGGCGGTTACCGCAAGCCCTATGAGCGTTACAAGGGCGGTCGTGTCGGTGAAGGAAACCAGTCCGGGGATGGCTTCCGCGCCGGCTGTCCATTCATCGTGCGTGTTCGCGAATTTTAAGATACCGCCCTGTTTTAGCCCGATATAGGCTATAAACAGTCCTATTCCCGCGCCGATTGCCAGTCTAAGCGGCTCGGGTACGGCGGCAATTATTGCCGAGCGCAGCCGCGTGGCGGTGATGATTATACCGATGATACCTGAAATAAACACCATAGCCAGAGCTTCCTGCCACACAAAGCCCATGCCTATACAGATTGTATATGCAAAGAAGGCGTTAAGCCCCATCCCGGGCGCGAGCGCGTATGGGATATTCGCCAGCAGTCCGATCAACGCCGTTCCGATGACAGTTGCCAGAACGGTGGCGGCGAATACGCCGCTCTTGTTCATGCCCGTGACCGAGAGTATTTCGGGGTTTACAAAAATGACATATGCCATCGCGAAGAATGTGGTAAACCCGGCGATGGCTTCGGTGCGGATATTTGTGCCTTTATCTTTCAGCTTAAAAAATTTGTCCATAATGACCCCCGTGGTTGACTTTTTATATAAAATAACATATATTAGATACAGAATCAGAAATAATTTTGGCGGGAGGGTTAAATATGCCCAGTAACAGCGGCAGGCGTTATAAAAATGATAACGATAATAAAAACCTTGACGACAGAGACAGAAGACGCTACTATGACGATGATGATGGCGATGACGATTTGGACGGACGCTTTAACAAACATCCAAGAGCCGCCGAACACAAAGAAATGCCTGTGCTTGTGGCTAAAATACCGACTCTTTTATGCCTGCTGTCATGGGTCGCTTTATTCTCTGTTTGGGTTTTAATATCTGTGGCGAAACCGGACAGTGTTACAATGTTCACTCATATCCAAAACATGAACAGCCGCTTCAGCGCACAGTCATTCAGGAGTAACTGGGATATTGGTGTTTTATGGATTGCGTTTAGTTTGATGCTCGTGTCGTTGGCATCCGGCATCGCCGCGTTGGTTATAAACATACTTCGTTACCGCAATAAAACAGCCAAGCTAAAAACATCTATTATAGTAAACTGCTCTATAATGGTTCTGGCGGCGGTGTTTTTTATGGTTAGTTACGCGAAAATTCTATTTTGAATTGACCGCCCATTGCACATACTCTCTTAAAAGCTCTCCTACCCTTGCGTCATTTTCGTTATTCGCGGCTTCCGACAGGGTTTCGAGCATCGGAGTTAATGTGTCTATATTTTCTTCGCGCAGCTTTGAGACGAATATTTTCTCGTGTGACGTTTCCGTAACGCCCTCCTCGTTCAGAAGCAATTCCTCGTAAAGTTTCTCTCCCGGCCGCAGTCCGATTATCTCTATCGGAATATCCTCCGGCTTAAAGCCCGACAGGCGCACTAGGTCGTGTGCTAAATCAATCATTTTTACGGGTTCGCCCATATCAAGTACAAATACTTCGCCCCCGAGTGCCATCGCGCCCGCGTGAATAACGAGGCGTGCCGCCTCGGGGATTGTCATAAAGAAGCGCGTAATTTCAGCGTGTGTGAGCGTTAACGGCCCGCCGGATTTTATCTGCTCGCTCCATATGGGTATGATACTGCCCGCCGACATCAGCACGTTACCGAAACGCACGGCGGCGAACAGCGTTCCGGACTGCTGTTTTGCCAATGCCTGTATGACTTTCTCCGCCATGCGCTTAGTCGCGCCCATTATATTCGTTGGGTTGACCGCCTTGTCTGTCGATATAAGTATAAAACGTTCGGTTTTGTGCTTAATTGCCGCTAACGCGGTGTTGTATGTTCCGATGATGTTGTTCTTCACGCCCTCGCACGGGCTTGTCTCCATTGTCGGGACGTGCTTATGGGCAGCGGCGTGGAAGACAACGTGCGGCTTGTATTCCTCAAACACACGCTCGAGCCTTCCGGCATCGCGCACCGAACCGACAAGAGCTTCTATCTCCACAAGCCCCGACAGCTCGCGCTGAAGCATATACATATTGTTTTCGTATATGTCAAGCATTATTACTTTACCCGGTTTCAACCGCGCAATCTGGCGACACAGCTCAGAACCTATCGAGCCGCCGCCGCCCGTTATCAGCACCGTTTTACCGGAGAGCCGCGCGGTATCGGTGTTCAAGCTGACAGATTCGCGCCCGAGCAAGTCCTCGATGGCGACATCGCGGATAGATGACACCGTAACCTGCCCCTCGACAAGCTCCGCCGTTGATGGCAGGAGTTTCATCTTCGCTCCGGTTTCTTTGCATATCTCAAGTATCGCCGCCTGTTCTTTCCTGTTCGCCGACGGTACGGCAACGATAATCTCGTCTATTGCCATTTCTTCAACAAGACGCGGAATATCCTCACGCGCACCCATGACGCGCACACCGTTTATGAGCATATCACGCTTTGATTTGTCGTCGTCAACGGCGCACACGACCTCTATACCCGGGCTGTTCGCAAGCTCAATAATCGCAGAGCTTCCGCCCCTGCCCGCGCCGACAATCATCACGCGCTTAATGTCGGGCGCGGATTTATATTTCGAGAAAATCAGAAGCGGGCTTGCCCCCCATGTAATACCGTAGCGGAATCTTCTGTAAACGCGGAAGCTCATGCGCGAGCCGCCCGTTATGACCGCCAAAAGCAGAAACCATATGATGTACACGGAGTGCGGTATAAGGCGTTCCGATGTGATTTGCTCGCCTATGAACCCCAAGACCGCGCTGATTCCGGTTGTCAGCAGACACGCGAAAGCTATCCGCATAAGCTCGGACACGCTGGCAAATTCCCAAAGACTGCGGTATAGCCCCGACATCCGGAATATAAACAGCGTGATTACCGTCAGCGGGATAACTATGAACCAGAAGTTGTTCGCGTAGCGCGGTTCAATGGAGAAGTCGCCCTCAAAGCGCAGCCACAGTGACAAAAAATATGTCAGCGGCACAATGAGCGCGTCGAACAGCATTAAAATTGTTTTCCTGCGTTTTTGCATTAAAAAACCACCCGTTGGGATTATACAACGGGCGGCGTGTTTTGTCAAATTGGAATGATAATCTGTAGGGCGCAACGACCACACACCATTGTTTGACTGTTTTGTATAACTACATATCGCTTTTACGTCTATTGCACTTTTGACAAAGCATTTGACAGTTTTCGGGTGTGGTTTTTCCGCCTTTATTCCACGGGTCTATATGGTCTGCTTCCATCCCCTCAATTTCAAAGTGTTTTCCGCATTTAGCGCATAAACCGTTTTGCCGTTCATACGCTGTGCGCTTTTCGCTGTTTTTGAAAGCGCGAATATTCAAATGCTTGTCATCACCGCCTAACACATAAAGATAAACGCCTTTTTTGTTTTGTACATCGTCATCTTTCATAAGACTGTTTATTTGCTGTTCCAAATTGACGGTATCAAACAATCTGTCTTTATTCGCCTTGTACAAAGTCCCCCAGTCAAGCCCTTTCATTTCCCTGCGATAAGTTGTAAAAGTGAGTTTTATCCAATTTATTACATTTTGAAAATAAGTAAAAAGCTCATTCGCATTAGGGTCACTTTTTGAATGCGTTGCCATATAACCTTTAATGTTGCCGTCTGAAATCCATTTAAGAGCAGTTTCTAAAATTTCTTGACGAATAGGTGAGCCATTTACATAATCTTTCGCCAATAAATAAGCAGGCGCATTAGATTTGCTGAATTTTGATTTTGCACTCGTTAGCCAAGCTCCTGTATATGTAGCATTCAATAATTCTTGAGGAGTTAGTTTTTCGCCTGCAATATTTATAATCTCAAACCACGCTAATTTTTCATCGTCTGTTCCCTCACAAAAATAAATCATGCAGGTATAGTCAAGTATTCTATTTTGTTCGGATACAGTTAGATTTGAAAAAAATTTAGGCAATCCGTCAAACTCTACCGGGAAATCACCATTTACATATTGGCAAAAGCTGATTGTTCTTTGTTGCCCGTCCAACACTTCAAAATTTCCGTCATCGGTAATAACCCAATACATAACATTGAGGGGAAATACTTTGCGGATAGTTTCAATAACGGCATTGCGCTTCTTTTCATCATAGACAAACTCACGCTGATATTTTGGGCGTATATCAAGCCGCCCGCTATAACCGACAACTCCCTCTTCCGCATTATCGACATAGTTTTCCGCAATTTCACGTATGGTAACTTCTTTTAGCGTAATTTTCATTGTGTCGCTCCTATCCTTCTGATAATAACGCGCATATAAATAAATCTGGTATTGTCGCCATCCTTTATTATAGGACTGCCGTTCAAATCATTAAAGTTTTCGCCGTCATCTTTTGTATAAATCTTTATTTTTAAGTTATAGGGGTCATTTCTATGAGTAAACCCTAATATTTCAAATTGTTCAGGATTATATTTATCTAAAAAAGTAACAGGGACACCCATGCAACCATCATAATCACACGGAATATCTGAATATTTGTCAACATTTATCGCATTATAATTATCATAGAGCGGATATTCATCCGGCGAATAATTTTTATATAGCGTTATGTATTCCTTATGTTTCTTCACTTCCAAACTTGTAAACCAACAGGAAGTGGAAACCCTAACGAACTTATGTCCGTTTTCTATTTTATGGTATTTTTCCCAATAATCAGGGACAATAAAATACATTCCAACATTAAAATTAGTATATCCTGTTCGCATTTCATCGTCTTTTATCAATTTGAAAGTTTCTTTATATGTTAGAGCATTTGTATTGCCAATAATAATAAAATCTTTTCCGTGTTCTTTTAGCAAGGCA
>Ga0082212_10004805_pt1 | contig 18655 bp, 11 predicted proteins | sample TergutNt197P3_FD_71548 | JGI IMG/M metagenome (GOLD analysis project Ga0082212, IMG submission 71548) | Neocapritermes taracua P3 segment gut microbial communities from Petit-Saut dam, French Guiana - Nt197 P3 | ecosystem: Host-associated > Arthropoda: Insects > Digestive system > Gut ...
CAATGACATTGTATGTCATGGCACACGAATGATCATCAATGCTTCATCGGCAGCTGCAAGATTGGATGAGTTTGCCCAATTGGACAATAGGGGACGGCACCGTCACGGTTCGGTTAATGCATCTGCTTCCGGAAGCGTATCAGGTTATTTTGAAAAAAGGTATCTGCCGCTCGGATGTAATAACCACGACAATCAGTGGGAAAATCTTCAAGCCTATATGCCCCGCCTGAGGTTGGCAGATATCTATATAATGTATGCCGAAGCGGTATACTACGGATATGGTTCGGCGAGTTCGAGTTTCCCGGGCGCTGCCTATTCGGCCCAATCCGCCATTGAAAAGATACGAAGCCGCGCCCAATTACCGCCTTTGCCTGACGCCTATTATTCATCAGCGAACTTTTTTGAAACCCTTGTTCGCGAACGCGCGGTTGAGTTCGCTTTCGAAGGTTTGCGCTGGTTTGATCTGCGAAGATGGAACGTGGCAGGCGAACTCAAAAACCGGCAAAAAACAAGTATCCTCTTTGACCTGGACGAAGCGACCGGAGAGCCGATTAATTTTCAGGAAGTATTGATGGCGACACGCGTTTATGACAAGAAACACAACTGGATACCTTTCCAGATACGTTTCACAACGATGCATGAAGGCTTCCCCCAAAATCCGGGCTGGTAATCCTATTATATCACATTTTAAAAATATCAGCAACATGAAGATACAATATATCATTATTTTTCTGAGTTTAGTATTGAACCTTTCAGTAGGGAAGCTGCATGCCCAACAGTCGGGCAAAAAAACAATTACCGCTGAATCTACGGTAGTAGATACAGCGGGAAAACCGATTGTCGGCGCCATCGTATATGGTAACGAAGGCGCCGTGAGCGTCGTAACCGATGCTTCCGGAAAATTCACGCTTACCGTTTCTGAAAATACGGAGGTTCTGGTCGAAGCCGACGGTTTCGAATCAAGCATTTTTCGTCCGGGTTCCGACGGTGCGGGATCGATTATACTTAAAAATACCGTACCCATGTTCGGAAAAAACGATAGGGTAAATGCCGCCTACCGGCAAACATCCAAAGGCGAATTAACCGGCGCGGTGAGCGTAATCGATCCGAAAGAAATCGTGAAATACGATAACATACAGTCCGTTTACGAAGCGGTTCTTAGCAGGACGCCGGGTATGTATGGAAATACAAACATCCGCGGAATTGGAACGCCTGTATTTGTGGTCGACGGATTGCCGCGTGATCCGTATTATTTGAATATTTCCGAAATAGAATCCATTACCGTACTGAAAGATGTAAACGCAGCCATGCTGTATGGAGCACAGGCTTTGAACGGCGTCGTACAAATCAAAACCAAAAGAGGCGAAGCTTTCAAAAAGCAAATCAATGTATGGGCGCATTATGGATTGTCTTCCCCAAAAGCTTTTCCGAAATATTTGTCGTCGGCCGATTACATGCAACAGTATAACATCGCCCGCGCAAACGATGGGCTGGCGCCCCAGTACAGCGATGAAACCATCCTCAATTATCGAAGCGGCAATCCCTACCGCTATCCGAGCATTGATTACTATTCAAGCGATTACCTGAGCAGCTTCAAGCCTTCATCAAGGGTCATGGTCGACTTGTCGGGCGGAAATAACCGCGCCACGTATTATTCAAATCTGCAATGGGCAAACGAAGGCAATCTTTTAAATTTCGGAAACAGCAAAAATTTGAATATCAACCTGTTTAATGCAAGAGGGAATGTCGATTTGATCATTACGGACAGGATTAAAACATCGGTTGATGCCGTCTTTTCGCTTGTCAGCAACCAGCAACCCATTACAGGGTATTGGAATCAGGCTGCCACCTTACGGCCCGATCTGTTTTCACCTCTCCTGCCCATCAATTTAATGGACCCTGAACTGGAGTTGCTGACCGGCAGAAAAAACGACATCGATGGGAAATTCTTAGCCGGCGGTAATTCATCTTATTTGACCAACCCGATTACCGGCATGTATCTTGGAGGCGACCTTACACATCTTACACGTAATTTCTCGTTTACCAACCGGATCGACTTCGACTTGAGCCGTTTTGTTCCCGGACTGGAGTTTCATACGAATATCAGTTTCGATTACCTGAACTTTTATCATCAGTACATCAGTAACAGCTATTCGGTCTATGAGGCAAAATGGGACGCCACAACGGATAAAATCATCGGACTGACCAAGTTTGGAGAAGACATCCGTACAGGCAACCAAAATGTAAGTAACGGATACGGACAGCGCCGGTTCGGTTTTTTCCTCATGTTCGATTATGACAGGACTTTCGGTGATGTTCATCATTTCAGCGGTAATCTGCTGGGATATGGCAGTAACATCCGATTCAATTATGAAATTCAGGCCGAAAAATTCACCAATCTGGGACTGCGGTTGAGCTATGCTTATGACCGTAAATACATCGTCGATTTCAGCAGTGCAGTCGTAAGTTCAGCCAAATTACATCCGGATAACCGGATTGGTTTCTCGCCTTCACTGGGACTGGGCTGGGTCATGAGTTCCGAAGACTTTATGTCGTCGGCTTCGTTTGTCGATTTCCTCAAATTGAAAATTTCAGGCGGCATCATGAATGTCGACAACAACTTGGGGTATTATCTATACGACGAGCCGTATGGCGGTTATGGCTCCTTGTACTGGTACGAAGGGTCAAGAAGCCGGAGTGGTGTAGCGCCCTCGTACGGAGGCAACAGGAACTTGTTCTATGAAAAGCGTAAAGACATCAATATCGGCCTGGAAGGCAAGCTGTTCGACAATCGTCTGTCGTTCGACGCCTTTTACTTCAACAATATCCACGACGGCATTGTTGTCAGGCCGCAGAATGAATATCCGTTCTATATGTCAAGTTATATCCCCTACGAAAATTATAACAAAAACGCCTATCGCGGATTCGAGCTGGGACTTGCCTGGCATCAGAAAATTGGCGATTTTGCCTTTACGCTGGGCGGCACTTTTCTCTACAGTACTTCCGAACGGCTGAAGGTAAACGAAGTGTACGCAAACGATTATCAATATCGCAAGGGGCATCCGGTCGATGCACGGTTCGGATTGGTTTCCGACGGATTTTTTATGAGTCGGGACGACGTCAATTCGCACGGTTATCAATCATTCGGAGCGGTACAGCCGGGTGATATCAAATACATTGACCAGAACAACGACGGTATAATCGACTCGAACGACGAACGTATGATCGGTCGCTGGCAATCACCTTATTATTACGGACTCAACCTTACGTTATCATACAAAAGGGTTAGCCTGACAGCACGCGGTCAGGGCCGCTCCGGCGCTGACGGCTACCTTAGCAATGATTATTACTGGGCGCAGGGCGACGTAAAATATTCCGAATATATGTTGAACAACTGGACGGAAACAACCAAGAATACGGCAACCTACCCGCGGTTGAGTACCACAGCCAACAACAACAATTTCCGCTCCTCCTCATTTTGGCTGTACAACGATAATTTATTCAACATTGACAGGATACAACTGACGTACGATGTTCCCGTCAAACAGGGTAACAGGTTGACGGTGAAAAGTCTGTCTGTCTTCCTGAATGCTTCCAGCATAATGACCATCTCCAAATCCAAAGATATTCAATTACTGAATATCGGCACGGAGCCGCAGTACCGTTCTTTCTCGATAGGTTTGAAAACATTGTTTTAACGCGTTAACACTAAAATAGTAAGAATATGACAAATTTATTTAAGAAATATCTTATTTTGCAGGTTATTGTAATTTTATCGTTTACCTCATGCCAGTTGTTTGAGCCTGTGAACGACAATCACAGTACTTTCGACCGTGTGTTGAGCGAGCCTGCTTTTGCCGAAGGACTGTTGGTGGCTGCTTACACACGGATACCGACCAACAGCTATACATTTAATGATATGGCCACCGACGATGCCGTGAGCAATAATAAGGCAAGCGGTTTTTTGCGTATGGCTACGGGCGAATGGACGTCGATGTTCAATCCGATCGATCAGTGGGCAAACTGCATTGGCGGTATTCAGTCCGTAAATCATTTTTTGACGGTTGTGGATGTAGTAGGCTGGAAACCTACCATTCCCGATGTACATCAGCTTTACATCAGGCGCTTCAAGGGCGAATCCTACGGATTACGGGCGCTCCTGAAATATCACCTGCTGGTCACCGTTGGCGGCGAGGGCGCTAATGGCCAGATGCTGGGTATTCCCCTCATCAACAACTATCTCGAAAACAGTGCAGACTTTAATATTCCGAGGGCATCCTTTGCCGAATCGATCAGCAGTATTTACGCGGATATCGACCAGGCTTTAAGTTTTCTCACAGTGGACGACTATAAGGATATTACGTCGACAGCCGGTCTGCCGGCAGGTTTTGGAAACTTAAGCCCGGCCGATTACAATAACGTGTTCGGCAATGTCTCGGCGCAGCGTATCAGCGGACGCATTCTCAAAGCGCTGCGCGCCAAGGTGGCCCTGCTGGAAGCAAGCCCTGCCTTTTCGAGCGATCCGGCGCTTTGGACAAAAGCGGCCAATTATACCGGGGAAGTGTTGAAAGGTATCAACGGGCTTTCGGGACTGGACCCCGAAGGGCATCGCTGGTTTTTGAAAAACAATGTGGATGCGGTCAATCTGTCCGCAGCCAACCCGGTCGACCGTCCGGAGATGATCTGGAGGACAAGAAAGCTGATGTCGAATACGCGCGAATACTCCTATTTTCCACCGCTGCTCTTTGGCAGCGGCCAGTTGAATCCGACGCAGAACCTTGTGGATGCTTTTCCGATGAGCAACGGCTATCCGATCAACACGCAAAACAGCGGTTACGATGCGAACAATCCCTATACGGATCGCGACCCGCGTCTAAACCTGTTTATCATTTATAATGGCAGTACGTTCAAGGGCACTACCATCACGACGGGCGTCGGAGGCCGCGAGAACGCCAAAGATTCCATTCCGACGTCTACCCGTACGGGGTACTACCTGAAAAAACTGCTGGTGGAGAATGTCAACTTGAATCCAACCGGCGTATCCCAGGAAAACCATTACGAAGTGCATTTGCGTTATACCGACTTCTTCCTGATGTATGCCGAGGCGGCCAACGAAGCGTGGGGTCCCGACGGCGATAACGGCGGATTCGGCTATTCGGCACGCGACGTGATTCGGGCCATCCGAAAACGTGCCGGCATCACCCAACCGGACGAGTATCTGGACGGGATCGGCAATGCAGCCGACATGCGTCAAATGATCCGCAACGAACGTCGCCTCGAATTATGTTTCGAAGGTTTCCGTTTCTGGGATTTGCGACGCTGGAAAGCCGACCTCAATGAAACGGCCAGAGGCGTCCAGATAAACAGCACTGCCACTCAATACCAGTATGTCGACGTGGAACAGCGCCTGTACAGGGATTACATGTATGCCGCGCCCATACCGAATACGGAAATTTCCAAATACGGTAACCTGATTCAAAACAAAGGCTGGTAGTTTCATCATGTTTTATTATCAAAAATTGAATTGTATGAAAAAAATATTCATTTTATTTGTAATAACGGCAGGCATCATCACTTCCTGCCAGAACTGGGACGTCGAATTTCCCGATTTCGATTACACCACCGGTTATTTTCCGTATCAGTATCCTGTCAGAACGATCATACTGGGAAACTACATCTATGACAACGAAAACGACAACAACCACAAGTTTGTCATATCGGCTGCCATGGGGGGCGTCTACGAAAACAAGAAAGACAGAACGTTCAGTTTCGTTGTGGATGAAAGTTTGTGTGAAGACGCATTTTTCTCGAACATGGATACCATCCGAGTCTTGCCTTCGAATTATTACCAACTGTCAAGCCCGAACAAAATTGTCATTCCTAAGGGAAAGGTAAACGGAGGCGTCGAAGTTCAACTGACCGAGGCTTTCTTTAATGATCCGCAGGCGATTCGTAATACTTACGTGGTGCCGTTACGGCTCACCGGGGTAGCGGGTTTGGATTCGCTGCTGCACGGACGCCCGGCAATCGCCGGCGCCGACCGCAGGATTGCAGGCAACTGGACGGTCGCACCGAAAGACTTCACCATGTTTGGCGTAAAGTTTGTCAATCCCTATCACGGTTCGTACCTGCATTACGGGAGTTGTGAAGTAAGGGACGCAAGCGGCGCCAAAGTAGGCGAAAACACCTACAGCGCGAAATTTGTCGAACAGAACGAAATATGGAGTTTGTCGACCGCAAGCAGAACCGGCGTAACACTGACCGGTAATTTCAAGTCGACGATAGAGGGCACGTTCCAGCTGCGGCTCAATTTTGCCTCCGACGATTACTTGGCTTCAGGCGGCGTGAACTGTACCATTGAACAGACGGCAGGTTCATCGCTGACGGTTAGCGGTACCGGACGGTATGCCATTGATGCCGAAGAGTACGGCGGCAAGAAACGGGATGCCATCTATCTAACGTATACCATTAACAACGGGACTCATACCTATACGGCAACCGACGTACTGGTATTTCGCGATAAGGGTATTAATCTGCAAACCTATACGCCAACAATTAAACATTGATTCACAAAAGTCGGATATACCGCCTACGGTATATCCGGCTTTTATCCCATTTTGATTTTTTTATGTTCCCATGAAGACGATTCACTATATAGCAGTCCTGGCCGCAATCTTTTCATCATGCAACGATGAAAAACAATCTGTCGCGGTAACCAATATTACGCTGAGCAGAGGTGTTGTCTCGCTTACCAAAGGAAACGAGACCACGCTGACCGCCAACGTGCTGCCATATAATGCGACCCGTCAGGAACTGACCTGGCAATCCGGCAACCCGGCTGTAGCAACCGTTACCGACGGCAAAGTGAAAGCCGTGTCGTCGGGCCGTGCTGTCATCACCGCCCAAGCGGACAACGTATCCGCAACCTGTTCCGTTACCGTAAAAACCGCCCTCATCGGCGCCTATTACTTTGACGGCTGGGCAGGCCGCAACAGCAACGCCAACAATCCGAACGAACCTTGGGCGGCGAATGCGCCAACGCATCTGACGCGACGGTTCGTCGAAGAGTTTCCGGAGCGCGAACCCATCTGGGGCTGGCGCGACGACACGCAGGAAATCATGGAACGCCAGATCGACCTTGCCGCCGAAAACGGCGTGGATTTCTTCCTGTTCTGCTGGTACTGGCAAAATAACAGAGGATATATCAACGAGAACGCCATCAGAAACGATTCCAAACACACGAGCATGGCATTGTATCAGACCGCTCAAAACAAGTCGAAGGTACAGTATTGCCTACTGGTAGCGAATCATGCAGGCGCTGAAATTATTGGCGACGACAATTGGGCGGACGCCGTCAGGCACTGGATGGCGTATTTCAGAGACCCTCAATATGTAACAGTCGACGGGAAGCCGTTAGTCGTAATTTTCGGAACAGGCGATGACGCCATCAATGATGCGCAAATCGCAAAAATGCAGGAAACAGCCGTCAGGGAAGGGCTGAAAAACGGATTATCCATCGCCGGATGCGGAGCAAACGCTACTGCACGGAGAAAAACATTTACGCACAGTACGCATTACAATCTCACTTCAGGCTATGCCGACGGCAGCGTGGAACAACCGTTTCAACTGCTGATCGACAGAGCCAAACCGCAATGGACAGGTACCGAAGCACAGCCGTATATCCCGACACTCAACACTGGGTGGGACAAACGGCCATGGGAAGGCCCCAACGGTTTGAATCAGGTGGAAGGCTGGTATTTTACAGGCGATACGCCCGATCTGTTCAAAAGTTTTTTGCGCGATGCCATTGTCTGGATATATCTGAATCCTTCGAAAACGACAAAAGAAAAGATCGTGCTGATCTATGCGTGGAACGAACTTGGCGAAGGCGGATACCTGGTGCCTACCAAGGGCGATCCGGAAGCAGCCAAACTAAAAAAAATCAAAGAATTGCTGGATGAAAATTTTGTATAATCAACAAACATTAATATTTAGAAAATGAAGAAAAATCATTATGTAATTTTATCCGTTACGCTGATGATAGCCTTTTCAGGCATGATCATTTCCTGTAACGACGATGATGAAACATCGGCAAACGTTGTATTGGATAAAGACCTTGTATCGCTTGTTATCGGGACGTCGGAAACGCTGAACGCCACCGTTACGCCCAATTCAACCCCGGTAACATGGATAAGCGGCAATCCCGAAGTGGCTACCGTCGAGAACGGCGTGGTGAGAGCGGTAGGGGTCGGTAATACCGTCATAAACGCAAAGGCAGGCAATTGTATTGCCGTCTGCGATATCATTGTGACGGTCGTACCGATACCGGTCGTGAGCATTCATTTACAGAAAACCGAACTCCTGATGGCTGCCGGCGACAAGGAAACTGTCAGTTATGACTTTACGCCCGTCGAGGCGACCCACCGAAAAGTGAGCTGGAGCAGCAACAACAGTGCTGTGGCCACCGTTCACCCGACAACGGGCGAAATAACCGCCGTATCCATTGGCGAAGCGACGATCACCGTCACGACACTCGACGGTTCAAAAACAGATGAATGTAAGGTCTTTGTGGTACCGGTCGTTGCGTTGAAAAATCCCGATCATAATGCAACAGTCGAGTTGAATTTATGCGACATTGACGACAGGATCACTTTTGCATGGGATACTTTCGACGAAATCCCCGAATATGCCGTCAAATTCAGCAACACGGCTAATTTTGAGGAAGCGTTTTTCACGACTGAAACAACGGCAGGCACGATGGATGTTTCCTCATACGACCTGAACGATGCAATCATGCACAGACCGCTGACTCCGGTTCCGATCTTTTGGACGGTGGAACCGACGTCCGAATCCCTTAAAGTGATCTCACGAGTCAATACGCTCAACGTGATCCCCGACAGGCGCGATTATTTTCAATTACAGGAGGCAAGCGCTACCGGTATGCAGATCACGCCACAGGAAAGGCCTTATCATTACGTGATGAATACGTCGGGCACCGCTACGGTTCAAACTTCGGCGCTGACAAAAGCGCTTTCTGGCGATTCCATTGTGCTTTGTTTCAGGTATAAGAGCAGCGCGACCATCTCCTCGCCGACCGTTTCGCTATACAAATCCGGCGGTGTTTTGGAAGCGGAAACTATTGCCGTGAAAGCCATAGCATCGTCAAGCGTTTGGACGGAATGGGCTGTATTATTAAACTTCAATGAATACGACTGGGGTACGGAAGGCGACTATTTGGAATTTGAGTTCGGCAGCGAATCCGCTCAGTTAGAAATAAACTGTATTTATTTCAGGGGCATTTCCCATCTGGAATATGTACCGCAGGTTTTCACAGTCGTATCTAATAACAGTCATACGATTATGGAAAGGGTATCGGAAACCGAATTTGTTATCGAATCGACAGGGAATGACCCGAATGTCAATTTGAACGCATTAACACTGTCGCTTCCCGTCGGCGCATCGATTTTGAAATTCGAGTACAAGAGCGAACAGACGATGGCAAACTATTTCCAAATCTACTTTGGACCCGGTTTGGCAGAATCGCGTTCAACCGGAAGCTCGCTGGGAACAGTCCCGCCTGCAAGCGATTGGACAGAACGATCCTACGACTTAGGAAGTCAACTCAAGACTCATATCTGGGGCTACAAGGGCGACTGGATGCGGTTTGACTTCGGCAATCAACCTGGTTACATTATCCAGATCAGGAATATTCGTTTCGAATATCCGTAATAATTAGCTTTTAAGACCTGACAGTTTTAAAAAAACTGTCAGGTCTTTACTTTTCATCATCACGTCATTGGCAATGAGTATGATGTGCCATCAAACAGCCGAAAATGACATTTTGAGTCGCCCGTCATTGCGAGGAACGAAGCAATCCAGAAAGTATTATAATGCTTTGTTTTTCACTGGATTGCTTCGCAAGCTCGCAATGACGGAAATGCGGGACGTCATTGGCAATGAGTATGATGTGCCATCAAACAGCCGAAAATGACAGCTATTCACATCTGAATTTTTTATTATGAGATCACTTTTATTATTACTTTTATCATGTCTTGTGATTCTGAACACGAATGCACAGGAATCGAAAAAAAGCATCAAGTTAGGCGCCTATTTCTTTGCTGGCTGGTCGGGAAAGCGCTCGCAGGATGACGGGACGCCCGAAAACGCTTGGGCAAAGGGCATGCCATTAAGCGCCGCCAAACGGTTAGTCACGGAGTTTACCGGACGAATGCCGCCCTGGGGATGGCGCGACGATGCGCCGGGCATGATGGAGCAGCAGATCGATCTGGCTGCCGACCATGGCATATCATTCTTTTCGTTTTGCTGGTACTGGTTCGACAACAAAGGGCCTATCAACATCGAAGCCATTGATAACCACCCGCTCCATTTAGCCATGCAACGTTTCATGAATGCAAAGAACAACGAACGAATGGAATTCAGTATTCTGGTAGCCAATCATCAGAACTATGAAATCATCGGAACCGAAGCATGGAAACAGGCTGCCGATTACTGGATAAACAACCTGTTCAAACATCCGCGTTACCTGAAGATTGACGGCAAGCCGGTCGTAAAAGTCTTTTGGCCCGGTAGCGGCGACGTCGAAGGAATCAAATACCTGCAGGAACAAGCCCGTAAAGCAGGCTTCCCCGGCATAGCCCTTGCATGTTGCGGCTCAGGCAGTCCTGATATGTATTCACTGCGTACACGTTACAATGTCATTCCCGGATACGGCAAACCCGACGAAGAACATCCGTATTCGGAGTTGGTCGAAGCACATGTAAAAGAATGGTACGGCACGCCTGAACAGCCCTGCATTCCCGAAGCAACCGTCGGATGGGATGCGCGCGCACGCGGTACCGTCTCCTGGTACTATACGGGAAGCACCCCCGAAGCATTCGAGATTTTCATGAAATGGATGGTGCACTGGATGGACACAAATCCGGAACAAGTTACGAAAGACCGGCTTGCCGTCATCTGCGCCTGGAACGAGCTGGATGAAGGTTCTATCCTCGTCCCGACGAAAGACGACCCGGACGGCGCCTATCTGAAAGTAGTTAAGCGCATTGTATATGGAGAGTAAATTAACAGTTATATTACAAGAAAATGTACAAAAAAATATTACAGATCGTCTTGATATTTACCTGCCTGTTCGTTAGTTTCACAGACGCAGCGGCTCAAACCGAGCTGAAAAAACAAATGAAACTCGGTACCTATTATTTCGCCGGATGGGCCGGAAAAACATCATTCGACGACGGTACCCCCGAAAACGCATGGGCGAAAGGCATGCCGACGCACATTTCCAAAAAGCTGGTTTTTGATTATGCCGGACGAACGCCGCTCTGGGGCTGGCGCGACGATACGCCCGAAATCATGGAAAAGCAGATTGACCTGGCAGCCGACCATGGCATATCTTTTTTTTCATTCTGCTGGTACTGGTCGAACAACAAAGGCCCCATCAACATCGAAAAGATAGAAAACGACCCGAAGCACCAACCGATGAAAATTTTCATGCAGGCAAAAAATAATGCCAAAATGGAGTTTTGCCTGTTAGTAGCCAATCATCAGGGTTCAGAAATTGTGGGAGAGGAGGCATGGAAGCAGGCAGCCGATTACTGGTTGACACTGTTCAAACATCCGCGTTACCTGAAAGTGGACGGCAAACCGGTGATCGTCATTTTTGCGCCCAACGGCGGAAATGAAGCGGGATTCGCCTATATGCAGGACATTGCGCGTAAAGCAGGCTTCCCGGGCGTGGAAATATCCTGCTGCGGTAACGGCGACCCGAAGACATACACGCTCAGGACGCATTACTGCCTTCGTCCGGGCTACGGCAAACCTTCCGAAGAACATCCCTACGAAGAAATGGTCGAAGCGCATGTAAGCCAGTGGAAAGGAACCCCCGAACAACCTTATATGCCCGTGGCAACCGTCGGATGGGACCGCCGTCCGTGGGAAACGCCCGACGGCCTCCCCTGGAAGGTGGAGACGTCGTGGTATTTTAAGGGGAAAACACCCGAAGCTTTCGAGTCATTTCTGCAAAAAATGCTTCAATGGATGAACGACAATCCGCAACAGGCAACCAAAGACCGGCTGGCGATGATTTATGCCTGGAACGAAATCGGAGAAGGCGGATACCTCATACCCTGCCGCGAAGACCCCGACGGCGCTTATCTGAAAGCCATCAAGCGCGTTGTATTCGGGGAAAACAATAACGGCGAGTTCACGCACCGGATGAACATGACACGGGAACGGCTGACCGGCACGAAATTCAACCCTGTATTCACGCCCGAGTTTATTTTGGCCGATGTCAATATCAGCAGGGAGAATCCGCGCCGATTCGATAATTACAGCGGCGATATTTCCGGAAGGTATATCGAAGCGCTGTCCATATCCTGCCCGCACGATAATTGCAGTCATCTCGACAATTTAGTTTCGCAAACGCTTAATTACCAGCACCCCGACGGTCGTTTCGGCAATCCCGATCTCGTTTTCACGAAACAGCATATCGGAAAAGACCACATGCCCCTGTTGTGGGGTAACGGACGGCTGTTGACGGGACTGCTCGAATATCACAAGCATACACGTAATAAACAGGTATTAGAAACGGCGCGCAAACTGGGCGATTTCTTTTTAAGTACCTATCAGGAGGTCACGCCCGAAGTGAGCAAACGTCTCGACGGTCGCGGAGCCGACGGTATTATCTGCTTTACGCAATATGTGGAACCGTTGGTAATGCTTTCCGTCGCCACCGGCGATCCGAAATATGCGCAGGCGGCAGCGAAAGTCTACCCTACCCTGCCGGAAAGAACCACGCTGCATACGCATGGATACCTGACTACCATGCGGGGCGTTCTTCAGCTGTTCGAGTACGATAAGAACAGGCGCCACTTTGATTATGTGGAGAAAGCTTATGCCGACTTAGTCGCATCCGACGACTTTACAATTTTTGGAAGCGTGAAGGAGTATTTCGGCAGCAACACGAGGGGTGGACGCGACGAAGGGTGCTCGACAGCCGATTTTATTCGACTAAGTCTGCATCTTTACAAAATAACCGGAAAGATCGACTATCTGGAGCGTGCAGAATTTGCCATTATTAATGCCCTGTATTACAACCAGTATTTCACAGGCGACTTCGGAAGTCACGCGGTTAACCGGTTTTCGTCGCGCACGGATGGAATAAACGCCGCCTGGTGGTGCTGTACGATGGCCGGCTTGAAAGCGATGCAGGTCGTACATGATGATTATTTTGCGGAATCAAACAGGGACGGCGTCAAAATCAACCTGTATTTGGAAACCAGCTATTCGGACGACCGTATTTCGTTTACCATGTCGAAAGGCAGGATGCAGGGCGATTTTCATGCGTATGATATTATTTTTGACAAAATGAATGAACCGGTATCGTCGTTTTCCATTCGTCAACCGTCGTGGGCCGATAATACCGAGATATACCTGAATGATAAAAAAATCGAAACCCAATTGAGGAACGGTTATTTAGTCACCGCGCAGAAGCTGACCGCAGGCGACCGGTTGCAAATCCGTACTAAATTCCAGACCAGAATCATCACTGCCGACAATAAAACAGTCAAGCTGAACGAGGTGCAGAAGCCAGTTAACGGCGTGCTTTGTTACGGGCCTTACCTGATGGGGATAGATACGAAGCTGGATTACGTTTTTTCGTCCGAGCCCAACAATAACACGGTATTTGTCGGCACAGTGGCAAACGGCACAGGCAATCACGCGTTAGCGGGCATTACGGCCAATTCGTTTGTCGGCGACGTTTACCTGACGGCCAACTACCAGCACGGCGGGTTTCCTTCGTATTACCAGACTGTGTTCCGTCCCGTCTCCGAACTGACCTTCCAGCATCATCCCTTTATGATGATTACCACCACTTTTGCTTCCGAACTGGACGAACGATTTAAACATGTCGACAAAAAAGCATTTGTCCCATGGAAGGCACTGTAAATAAATATTGTAAGATAAATCCATCTCTCTAATTCATAATTCAAAATTCAAAATTCAAAAAAACTCATGAAATCAAAAATCATTTTAATACTATCGGCTGTAACGCTATGTGTCGCATTAGCGGCTTGGACAAACGGTACAGCGAAAAAGAAACCGGCCACCATCGGCGTCTATTACTTTGACGGATGGGCAGGCAAGAATCGTCATGCCGACAAACCGGAAGAGCCTTGGGCAAAAAATGCGCCCACACACTTGACCCGCCGTTTTGTCGAAGAATTTCCGGGACGCGAACCGGTGTGGGGATGGCGCGACGACGATTTGGCCATCATGGAGCGCCAGATCGACCTGGCAGCCGACAACGGCGTTGATTTTTTTCTGTTCTGCTGGTATTGGCGCGACAACAAAGGTCCTATCAACATTGCAGCTATCGAAAATGACCACCACCACAAAAGTATGGAACTGTACCTGAAAGCCAAAAACAAACATCGGGTCAAATTTGCCTTGCTGGTAGCCAATCATGGCGGGTTCGAAATACTCGGTACTGAAAACTGGCAGGCAGGCGTGAAATACTGGTCGAAATTTTTTAAAGACCCGCAATACATCAAGGTCGATAAAAAACCGCTGCTTGTCCTGTTCGGTTCGAGAGATATAACAAACGATGATTTGGCCGACATGCAGGATGTAGCCAAACGGGAAGGATTGAAAAAAGGGTTGTCGATCGCCGGTTGCGGCGGAGCAGCCAAAGAAAAATCGGGCTTTAATTACAGTACGCATTATAATGTCACAGCCGGCGGCAACGGTCGTTCGGAAGAACACAAATACATCGAATTGGTGGAAGCAAACAAAAAAGCTTGGGGCGGAACGGAACAACAACCGTATATCCCAATCATAACTGTTGGCTGGGACAAACGACCATGGGAAGGGCCAAAAGGATTGGGACAAAATGAAGGATGGTATTATACGGGCGAATCACCGGAAATATTCAGAAACTATTTAGCAAGCGCCATCGACTGGATGAATGCCAATCCCCAAAAAACAACCAAAGAAAAGGTGGTGCTAATCTACGCATGGAACGAACTCGGCGAAGGCGGATACCTTGTTCCGACCAAAGACGACCCGGATGCTGCCAAGTTGAAAGTGATAAAAGAAATCGCGGGAAAGTAATTAGTAATTAGTAATTTAATATATTTGACAACTATGAAATATCAAAATATTCTTCACTTCTTGTTGATTTTCACATTTTTATTCGGAATATCCGGATGTAAGCACGAAAAAACGAAACGGGCAACTATCGGCGTCTATTACTATGACGGATGGTCGGGTAATCACCGTTATGCCAACGATCCAAACCATCCATGGGCAAAAAATGTATCGCGACAGGTGACGAAACGCTTTGTCGAGGATTTTTCCGACAGGGAACCCGTATGGGGATGGCGGCACGATACACAGGAAATCATGGAACGTCAGATAGACCTGGCAGCCGACAACGGCGTCGATTTTTTCCTGTTCTGCTGGTACTGGCGCGACGATAAAGGCCCGATGAATCTCAACGTGATAGAAAACATGCCACAGCATGTCAGCCTGGGGCTGTATCTCAAAGCTAAAAACAAACACCGTATCAAGTTCGGTTTCTTAGTTGCCAACCATCAGGGCGGCGAAATCGTTGGCGATAAAAACTGGAGCGATGCGGTGAAATACTGGACACAATACTTTAACGACCCGCAATACGTGACTGTCGACAACAAACCGCTCGTCGTTATTTTCAACTCGAATGGTGTCGAAAACGAGACCTTATTGCTGATGCAGGACGTAGCCAAAGCGCAGGGACTGAAGAACGGACTGGCGATTGCCGGATGCGGCCGGACGGCAATCGGAAAGGCTGGATTTACACACCGGACGCATTATAACGTGGTACCGGGATATTCGGCAGGATCGGAAGAACATAAGTTTGAAGAGCTCATGAAAGCTACCGAAGACCAGTGGTCGGGAACGGAAGAACAACCGTACATGCCCCAGATAACGGTAGGCTGGGACAAACGGCCCTGGGAAGGCCCGAACGGAAACAACCAGGTCGAAGGATGGTACTTCCCGGATCATACACCGCAACAGTTCAGAAATTTTCTGGAGGACGCCATACAATGGATGGACAACAATCCAACCAGGACGCCCAAAGAAAGAATCGTTTTGCTCTATGCCTGGAACGAACTTGGCGAAGGCGGGTATTTAGTACCCACCAAAGGCGATCCGAAAGCAAGTTATCTGAAACAGGTCAAAGCGGCGGTTGATGCGAAGTAAACAATTATCTTTTAAACCTATACATTATGAAATCAAAAATCATCATTATTTTATCCATTACATTTTTAGGAATATGGATAACCGGTTGTACGGAAGACGCGGCGCAAACGAAGCCGGCTACAATTGGTATCTATTATTTTAACGGCTGGTCGGGCAAGCATCACCTTGACGGCGACCCAAGCGCACCCTGGGCGAAAAACGCACCTCGATGCCTGACGAAACGTTTTGTTGACGAGTTTTCTGGCAGAGAACCTGTATGGGGCTGGCGCAACGATACGCAAGCGATCATGGAACGTGAAATTGACCTGGCTGCCGACAACGGCGTCGACTTCTTCGCCTATTGCTGGTATTGGAGAGACAATAAAGGCTCCATCAATGAGCAGGCAATCGAAAGTCTGGACTTGCATACATGCATAGACTTTCATTTGAATGCAAAGAACAAAAACAGAATCAGGTTCACGTTCCTGGTTGCCAATCATGGAGGGTCGGAGATCATCGGAGTCGAAAACTGGAAAGCGGCCGTGAAGTACTGGGCGAAATTTTTTAGAGACCCACAGTTTGTAACAGTCGACGGCAAGCCGCTGATAGTGATTTTCAACCCCGGTGGAATTACAAACGAAGATATGGCCGGAATGCAGGAAGTAGCCCGGCAGGAAGGGTTTAAAAACGGCATTGCCATTGCCGGATGCCGCCCGTCATCAAGGGAAAAATCAGGGTTTACGCACACTACCAATTATGCCATAGCGCCCGGCGCTTATAACGGTATTGATGCAAAACAAAATTATGATCCGATCATCAAAGAAACCAAAGAGGAATGGAAAGGATCAGAGCAACAACCCTATATTCCCCTGATAACCGCAGGTTGGGACCAGCGTCCGTGGGTAGGCCCCGACGGACAGGGTGGCGTAGAAGGTAATTACTTTGACATTTCGCCCATGGATTTTAAAAATTTCCTGAAAGAATCCATTCAATGGATGAACGATCATCCGAAAGAGACAACCAAAGAAAAGATAGTATTGATTTACGCATGGAATGAGCTTGGTGAAGGCGGTTATATAGTTCCGACAAGGGACGACCCTGAAGCTGCCAAACTGAAAGTAATCGGGGAAGTAATGAAAGGGAAATAACAATAAACAAAAAACATTATGAAATCAAAAATCATTATTACCATATCAGTTGTATTTTTTTGTATTACCGGCTTCATTTCGTGTAATGAACAATCGAAGTCAAAGAAGCCGGCAACGATCGGCGTATATTACTTCGACGGTTGGGCGGGCAAGCATCGTCAGGCTGACAACCCCAACGAACCATGGGCGAAAAATGCACCCACCCATCTGACCCGCCGATTTGTGGAAGAATTTCCGGGACGCGAACCTGTATGGGGCTGGCGCGACGACGATCTGGCCATTATGGAACGTCAGATTGATTTAGCTGCCGACAACGGCGTGGATTTTTTCCTGTTTTGCTGGTACTGGTTCGACAACGGTGGCCCAATCAACATCGACGCCATCAGGAATGATTCAAAACACCAAAGCATGGAACTATACCTGAAAGCGAAAAACAAACACAGGGTAAAATTCAGTCTGCTGATAGCCAACCACCAGGGATTTGACATTAAAGGCGTCGAGAACTGGGGAGAGGCAACCGATTTTTGGATGCAATATTTTAAAGACCCGCAGTATGTCACGGTCGACGGCAAACCGCTTGTCGTACTTTTCGGTTCAAACGGCATCGACAACGACGGTTTGGCCAGGATGCAGGAAGTCGCAAAAAAGGGAGGACTGAAAAATGGTCTGGCAATAGCTGGCTGCGGCGGAAATACAAGGGACAAAACGGGTTTTACGCACAGTACGCATTATAATGTGATTCCCGGATATTCCGCAGGATCGGAAGAACATAAATTTGCGGAATTGGTGAAAGCGACCAAAGACCAGTGGATCGGTACGGAACAGCAACCCTATATCCCGTTACTGACTGCCGGATGGGACAAACGGCCCTGGGAAAATAGCGACCGACCGAACAGCCGTGGATGGTATTTCCCGGACAGCTCGCCTGAACAGTTTAAGAATTTCCTGACAGATGCCATTCAGTGGATGGACGACAACCCGACCAAAACTACCAAAGAACGGATTGTCCTGATATATGCGTGGAACGAACTTGGCGAAGGCGGATATTTAGTCCCGACGAAAGAAGACCCGGACGCTGCCAAACTGAAAATGATCAAATCGGTGGCAGAAGGAAAATGAAATAAAACAAGTATTAATCATCTTATAATTACAAAACATGAAAACGAAATTTTTTATTATTCTATCAGTTGTATTTTCAGGCATCTGCCTGATGGCCTGGACGGGCGCTACCATGAAAAAGAAACCGGCAACCATCGGTGTTTATTACT
>Ga0082212_10004806_pt1 | contig 18655 bp, 10 predicted proteins | sample TergutNt197P3_FD_71548 | JGI IMG/M metagenome (GOLD analysis project Ga0082212, IMG submission 71548) | Neocapritermes taracua P3 segment gut microbial communities from Petit-Saut dam, French Guiana - Nt197 P3 | ecosystem: Host-associated > Arthropoda: Insects > Digestive system > Gut ...
GATGCCCAGGGTCAGGGAATCCCAGTTAAATGGGCAGTGCTGACCCGATACGTACATAATCCCCCGGTTGGAATCCACCACATCCATGCGCTGGGCGACGTTCTTGCATTTGAGGGTATTGTACGGCCCCTGGGTGAGGTCGCCTACGTTGCCGAAGCTGGAACTTCCCCGGGAGCCGTGGTCGGCGACGGAGATATCCTCCACCGCCGTGATCGAGCCGTCGTTCATGAAGCCGACTTTCAGATGCAGATACCTCTCGTTCATGAGGAAGTCGTACATCTCTTCCCGCGTATTGACGCAGCGCACGGGCCGGCCCGTCCTCCGGGCCAGCAGGGGCGTGATCTCCTGTGACTTGCGTAAGCCCCAGTCGCAGTACTTGCCGCCCATGAAGAGCCCTTCCTGTATCGTCTTCTCTTCGGGCAGGCCATACATCGCGCTGATGGCGTGTTTCTCCCGCACCGCGCCCTCGATATGAAGATTCGGCCCGTCCCCCTGATAGGGGTCCTTCGACCACCAGGCGACCGAGCCGGAAGGATTGGGCAGATGAGCCGCGAAAGCAGGAGTATACATATCGTACTCCACGATATGGTCGGCGGCGGCGAAACCTTCGTCTATATCGCCGGATACGAGCTCCACATGATATACGTTGCCCCGTTTCGGAAAGTCGTTATTCACCGTACCGGGCCTGCCAAAGGACGGCGGTACGTTTTCGTCCGGGCGGATGACAGGGGCGTCCTCCCGGCTTCCTTTGATGAGATCGGTCACATGGGGCAGGACCTCCCACTCCACGACGAGGGCGCGGAGGGCTTCCTCGCATATATCCTCGCTCTCGGCTACCGCGATGACCGCCACTTCCACGCCTTCCCTGTCGGCGATATTGTCGAGCCATGGCTTAGATGTGCCGAAGCGCTCGCCCCGGCTGCCCAGGGCCCTGATTTCCTCGTCTTCCCAGGTGATGACCTCCACTACGCCGGGCAAGGCTCGCGCCTTGGAAGCGTCAACGCTTATAACCCGGGCGTTGGCGTAGGGGCTCCGCAGGAACTTAGCGTGGAGCATGTCCGGCAGCACATAGTCCAGCCCGAACTTCGCCACTCCAGTCGCGAGGGCATGGGAAAGCCGGCCGGGCAGGTTGCGCGTGCCGACGACCTTGAATTCTGTCCGCAGGCCGTTTACGCCGTCATAATCAGGCATCCGCTCCACCTCCATCTCCGGTCACCGATAAGGTCGCTTCCCCGCTCATCAGCATCGCGGCTTCCATAATCGCCGTGGCGTGGCGCGGGTAGGTGCCGCATATGCAGATGTTGCCGGCCAGGGCGGCGCGGCATTCCTCCTCAGTCGGGTGTGGGTTCCTGTCCAGAAGGGCCTTGGCCGCCATGAGGAAACCCGGCGTACAGTAACCGCACTGCATGGCGTCCCAGCGGCAGTAGGCGTCCACGAGGGGCTTCCATTTCGGATCGGCGGCGAGACCTTCGACCGTCTGGATCTCAAGGCCTTCGCATTCGACAGCCAGGGTCGTACAGGCGAGTACGGGCCGCCCGTCTAAAACAACCGTGCACGAGCCGCAGGCGCCCCTGTCGCACATATGTTTCGTCCCGGTGAGGCCGAGGCGGAACTGGAGGGCCCGTTGAAGGGTCCAATGGGGCTCGATGAGTACCTCGCGGCATTCGCCGTTTAAGCTGAGCGCGGCTACCACTGGCGCGACGGCGCCGGGATGCTTGAGCGTATAATGCCGCTCCAGCTCCGCCCGCGAGCTAAAGCACGCGTCGCAAAGCGGGCAGCGGTATTCGTTAAGCGATATAGGGACAGCCCGGATCAAATCCGCCGTCCGCAGAGGTTCCTGCTTGTCCATAGCGGTCACTCCTTAATCTTAGTTTCTGTGCACATGTTACAGACTTTGCCGAATGTTTGATGGGGCTCCGCCCCATTCCCCATCGGGCTTCGCGTACACGCCGCTCATCCCTCCGCTTCGCGCTGTATTGAGCCTGTGTCAACGAGACCTTTGCCGGATGTTTGATGGGGCTCCGCCCCGTTCTACGCCATTATTTTAACACAAGCGCCCCATTTTGCCCATGCTATAATTCAGCGTAGAATTCACACAGAATACATGAAAACGGGGCGTATAAGCCTTGACGCTGTATGCTAACATGGTTAAAATATAATAGCATTAGTTAATAAGGGGGTTTTCGAATGGATTATACCGCGCTGGCTATCGAGATGCTGGATAATATGCATTTGCTTCACAAAGCGAAACCGCAAAAAAATATCAACGACGCGCTGCAGGGGGAGGCTATCGCCCTTCACTATATCGCAAGCCACGGCGACGAGGTGATACCGGGGGATATCGGAAACGAGATGAACGTGAGCACCGCGCGGATCGCCCAAACATTAAATAGTATCGAGAAAAAGGGCTGGATCACCAGGGAGATCGATCCCGACGACAGGAGAAGGATTCGGGTGAGGCTGACGCCGGAAGGCAAAGCCTTCGAGGAGAAGCACAGCCGGATGATTATCGATATGACCGCGGAGATGCTGGCCGGGCTGGGGGAGAGCGACGCGGTAGAGTACGTCCGCATCCTCGGCAGGCTGGCGGAGATGGCCTCCGCCCGCGTGGAAAAGCCGGAAACATAACGGAAACCGAAGCTGCCGCCGCTGCCGAGGCCACAGCGCTGCCACAGCCGCTGCCATAGCTGTTGCTGAGGCCACAGCCGTGGCAGCCGCCGCAGCCGCCACAGCAGCAGATATGGATTCACGATGAAATAAACGGAGGAAAAAGATGTTTAAAATTTTTAAGTACCTCAAACCACTGGAATGGCTAATGGCGGGGATAAGCCTGGTCTTTATCGTCGGGCAGGTCTGGCTTGAGCTCAAGCTCCCCGAGTATATGTCGGAGATAACGAGGCTGACCCAGACCCCCGGCAGCGCCATGAGCGAGATCTGGCGTACCGGCGGCTTTATGCTGCTATGCGCTTTGGGCAGTGTCGCGGCCGCGGTGAGCGTGGGATATTTCGCCTCGAAAATCGGCGCGTCCTTCTCCCAGCGGCTTCGCAGTTTGTTATTTAACAAAGTGGAATCATTCTCCATGGAAGAAATCAACCGGTTCTCCACATCCAGCCTGATCACGCGTTCCACAAATGATATCACCCAGGTGCAGATGCTGATCGTTATGGGGCTGCAGATGGTCATCAGGGCGCCGATCATGGCGGCCTGGGCCGTCACGAAGATCGCGGGTAAAGGCGTGGAATGGTCCATGGTCACGGGCGCCGGCGTCCTGCTTGTGCTGCTCATGGTGTCGCTGCTCATGATATTTGTGGTGCCGAAATTCCGAAAGATGCAAGAGCTGACCGACGACATCACGCGGGTCACGAGGGAGAACCTGACCGGTCTGCGCGTCGTCCGCGCTTACAACGCCGAGGATTATCAGGAAGAAAAATTCGACGGCGCGAACAAAGCTTTCACCGATACCCAGCTGTTTACCAGCCGCGCCATGGTCGTGATGATGCCGGTGATGCAGCTGATGATGAGCGGGCTTTCCCTTTCGATCTTCTGGATCGGGGCGTATCTCATCGACGCGGCTGGCCTGGCGGACAAGCTGGTCATATTCTCGAACATGGTGGTCTTTTCCCAATACGCCATGCAGGTCATCATGTCCTTCATGATGCTGGTGATGATATTCGCCATGGCGCCCAGGGCTACCGTTTCGGCAAAGCGCATCAATGAAGTGCTGGATACGGAACCGGGTATCAGGAACGGGGGCCGGACGGACGGCGAAGCGGGCTTCATGGGAGAGATCGAGTTTAAATCCGTCAGCTTCAGATATCCCGACGCGGCGGATTTCGCCCTGGAGGATATCAGCTTTACGGCGAAACGGGGAGAAACGGTGGCGATCATCGGTTCGACCGGAAGCGGTAAATCGACGCTGATCAATCTGATCCCCCGTTTCTTTGACGCGACGGAGGGCGAGGTGCTCGTAAACGGCGTAAACGTCAGGGACTATGATTGCGAAGCCCTGTACAATAAAATCGGCTATGTGCCGCAGAAAGCGGTGTTGTTTAAAGGGACGGTGGAATCAAACGTAGCCTTCGGAGAGAACGGCGGAAACGGATACAGCGATAATGACGTGACGGATGCCGTGCGTATCGCCCAGGGCGCGGATTTCGTCGATAAGATGGAGGGCGGGTACGACGCGGCTATCTCTCAGGAAGGCGCAAACGTATCGGGAGGGCAAAAGCAGCGTCTTGCCATCGCCCGGGCCGTCTGCCGCGCCCCGGAAATCTATATCTTCGACGATTCGTTTTCGGCCCTCGACTATAAGACGGACCGCGTATTGCGCAGCGTCCTGAAAGAAGAAAAAGGGTCGTCGACCAGGTTGATCGTCGCTCAGCGGATCGGCACCGTCATGGACGCGGATCAGATCATCGTGCTGGATGAGGGCAGGGTCGCGGGAAAAGGCTCGCATAGGGAACTGCTCAGGGACTGCGCGGTATATAAAGAGATAGCCTTGTCTCAGCTAAGCGAGGAGGAATTAGTATCGTGAGCGAACATAACGAAAAAACAGAAAACAGGGGTTTCTTCGGCGGACCGGGCGGAGGGCACGGCGGTCCCGGCGGACCGGGCGGCGACCCCGGCGGCAGGCCGGGAGGCGGGCCGATGGGCGGCGGCCCCGGCGGCAGGATGGGCGGAGGCCCCCCCGGCATGGTCGTCGAAAAGGCTAAGGATTTCAAAGGGACATGGATCAAACTGATCCGCTATTGCCGTAATTATCTGCCCGCCATATCCATCGCTTTGGTCATCGCGGCGGCCGGTACGGTACTCCAGATCATCGGCCCGGATAAACTGAAAGAGCTGACCAATGAGATCATGCGGGGGCTTCCCGCCCTTGTCAACGGGCAGCCCGTGCTCGGCGCCATCGACTTCGGCGCCATATCCCGCATCGCAGTGATGCTGGTCTTCTTCTACGGCTCGTCGGCCCTCCTCAGCTTCGCGGAAAACTTCATCATGGCGACGGTGACCGCGCGGATATCAAAGGGCATGAGGGCGGGCATTTCCCGGAAAATCAACAGGCTGCCCCTGAAGTATTTCGACCGGACGAGCTACGGCGACGTCATCAGCCGGGTGACTAACGACGTGGACGCCATCGGGCAAACCTTAAATCAAAGCATAGACAATCTTGTCAGGGCAGTCACCCTGTTTATCGGTTCGCTGGTCATGATGTTCTACAACAGTTGGGTCCTGGCGCTTGTGGCGGTAGGCTCCACATTGTTCAGCTTCGTCCTGATGACGGTGATTATGAGGAAATCCCAGAAACACTTCATCGCCCAGCAGCGCGGCTTGGGGAAGATCAACGGCCATATCGAGGAGATATACTCAGGGCACAACGTGGTAAAAGTCTATAACGGCGGCAGGGCCGCGAAGAAGACATTTGAAGAGATCAACGGGACCTTGTACGATAGCGGCTGGAAATCACAGTTCATGTCCGGGCTGATGATGCCCCTGATGAACTTCACCGGAAACTTCAGCTATATCGCCGTATGCGTCGTGGGCGCCGCGCTGGCGATGAACGGCTCTATCACCTTCGGCGTAATCGTAGCGTTTATGGTGTATATCCGCTTCTTTACCCAGCCCTTGTCCCAGATGGCCCAGTCCATGCAGCAGCTTCAGCGGACGGCGGCGGCCGGGGAGCGGGTGTTCTCCTTCTTTGACGAGGAAGAATTGACCGATGAAAGCGAAAAGCTCCGGAAGCTGGAGCATATCAGAGGGGACGTGGAGTTTAAAAACGTCCGCTTCGGTTATGAGAAAGACAAGACCGTCATCCATGATTTTTCCGCGAGAGTAAACGCCGGGCAGAAAATAGCCATCGTCGGGCCGACGGGGGCGGGGAAAACCACCATGGTCAACCTGCTGATGCGCTTCTATGAGCTCGAAAGCGGCGAGATTCGCATAGACGGCGTACCAATCAGCAGCGTAACGCGGGAGAACGTCCACGACCAGTTCGGTATGGTTTTGCAGGATACATGGCTGTTTGAGGGAAGCATCAGGGACAACATCATCTACAGTAAGCAGGGCGTCACCGACGAGGAGGTCGTGGAAGCGTGCAGAGCCGTAGGCATCCACCGCTTCATCCGGACGCTGCCGCAAGGCTACGACACGTTATTGAACGACAGGGCTAATCTGTCCGTGGGGCAGAAGCAGCTCGTCACCATCGCCCGGGCGATGATCCAAAACTCCCCTCTGCTGATCCTGGATGAGGCTACAAGCTCGGTGGACACCCGCACGGAGCGGATCGTACAGGCCGCTATGGATAAGCTCACTCAGGGCAGGACTTCATTCGTCATCGCCCACAGGCTTTCCACAATCAAAAATGCCGACCTCATCCTGGTTATGAACGAGGGCGACATCGTCGAAAGCGGGAACCACGCCGAACTTCTGGCGAAAGGCGGGTTTTACGCCGAGCTGTACAACAGCCAGTTTGAACAGGCGTCCTGAGATGAGCTACTCTATAATCCAAAGTACGTAACCTTAGCACGGATGTTTGACGGGGCGCCGCGCCTACGCGAACTCCTGCAGCAGCGCGTTGATCTGCGCCTCGGCTTCTTCATACCCGCCCACTAAGACGCTTTGCAGTATCGCTTCCACCGCCGCGCCGACGCCCATCGCTTTCGTGTATTTCCGGAGGTCCCCGGAAGCCTTTTTAATCAACACGGAATCAAACATGGCAAGCGCTTCTTCCAACGCCGCGAGTTCGGTCCCGAGCAATGTCATATCCGGCGGACCATCCTGTGGTCCGGCCTTTGCTAAAGCCGCGTCGACGTCGACGAGCAGCGTTTCGAGATCCGCGATAAACGCGTCGTGATTGGCCTGGATATACCGATAATCATCCTGTTTCCCGGCTGTCTCCAGTTCACCCGCGCGCCCGGATAAGCGGTTCGCGCCGATATTCGTCAGCGCGCTCTTCAACGCGTGGATATGGATCGTATACAAGGACATATCGTTCGTTTCCATACTCGCCCGGATATCCCCGATTTTTTCCAAGCCGTCATGATAGAAAACGGAGAGTACCTGCATGTAATGATCCAACGAACCGTCCAGCAGAGCGAGACCTTGCCCGACGTCCACGCCCGCTATCTCGACGGGCCCGCCCGGATTGTCTCCCTTATCCGCCCCGTCCGGTATCGTTTTTCCCGTCGAAAGGATTTGCTTCTCTACGGGGATCCACCTTTGGAGTATGGCGTCCAATTTCATTGTATCGATAGGTTTTTCGAGGAAATCGTCGAACCCGTTGTCCATGAGCATTTGCCTCGTTCCGATTACCGCGTTTGCCGTCAGGGCGACGATGGGAACGAGCTTAAAGTATATGTCTTCTTCGCCCAGCGCCCTTATGCGCGCCACGGCTTCGACGCCGTCCATCTCAGGCATCATATGATCCATGAAAATCAGGTCGTAGCGCTTGGCCCTGACGGCGCGTATAGCTTCCGCGCCGCTTTTGCCCAAATCGACCTGGAACCCGTAGGGCTTGAGCAGACCGCCCGCTACTCTCAGGTTCGTATTGATGTCGTCCACAACGAGCACGTTGACGGCGGGGGCGGTGAACGAAGCTATGGTTTTATAATTTGCCGCGCTGCTCCGATAATCGGTACGGCCGTTGAGAATATTCGCGACAGGTATGCAGTAAATCGGCGTGGTCAGCGTGCTGAAGCTATTGTCCGCTAAGGTTTCTCCATACTCTGTGACTAAGATGACCTTCGCGTCAGAATTGGTTTTTTCATACCTTTCCCTGACCCGTTCAAACAAAATGGAAGCGACAATGACGAAGGCGTATCCGCCGCTCATGCTCTCGTTGATGAATTCGGACTCCGTAGCCACATGTTTATAACTCACGCCCAGCCCGTCCATCGTACTCATAATGGAATGTACGCATATCTCCCGGCGCTCATAGATCAGGCACTTTTTATTCTGGGGGTCGGCCACGGCCGCCAGTTTCTCATCCGACATGACTTTCTGTGGCAGCGTAACGGTAAAGACGCTTCCTTCGCCATATACTGAAGTGACGCCGATATTCCCGTCCATGGCCCCGACGAGGCTCTGCGTGATCGCCAGCCCCAATCCCGTTCCCTCGATGGAGATGTTGCTCGTCAAGTCCACCCGCGTAAACTCGCCGAAGAGCTTCTCAATGTCTTCCTGCTTAATCCCTTTACCGCTGTCCTCGACGGCGATTTTCAGCATGGTCGTATCGTCGTCGGCCATATGCCCTTCGATGGATAAGGAGACGAAGCCTTTTTCCGTATATTTGACGGCGTTGCTCAATATATTCAGGATGATCTGCCGTATCCTCGTGGGATCGCCGTACAACGAGTCGGGAATATTGTTGTCGATATTGACGATAAATCTCAGGCGCGACTCAAGAATCCTTGCTTTGAAAATGTTAATCAAGTCGTTAACCAAAGAAGAAAATTGATACTCGGTCGCGACGATTTCCATCTTTCCCGCTTCGATTTTCGAGAAGTCCAATATATCGTTGATGATGGATAACAAGCTGGCGCCGGATTGCTTGATCGTGACGATCTGCTCTCTGACGGCGGGCGGGATGTCCTCCTGCAGCGCCAGATCCGTCATACCAATGATGGCGTTCATGGGGGTGCGTATCTCATGGCTCATATTCGCGAGAAACGTGGATTTCGCGCGATTGGCGGCGTTCGCCTCCGCTTCCTGCTCCGCCAGCTTCACCAACAGCTCCTCAAATTCCGTCACATCCTGGATCACTTCGATGTAACCTGTGGTTTCGCCCTGCAGATCCGTCAGCGTTTTGACGTCCAGCTGATAGGTCAGGCCCTCCGCGCTGAAGCGCGTCTGCCTCAATCCCCGCTTAGCCAGGGCGATAGCGCAATTATCCGTATCGCATATGACGGTGTTTGAATCGCGGCAGCGCGAGCCGATCACGCTTTCCCTGTCCTGCCCGAGATAATCCTCGGCCGCCGTATTGATAAACGTCCATCTCTCGTCCGCGTCCTGTACCCCGACGATAAACGGAATGGAATCAAGGATGGATTTATACCAGTGAGCCATTTCCTGACGTTCCGTGATGATGGAATTCAGCTTCGCGGTAAGCGTGTTGAACCATCGCGACAACTCGCCGATCTCGTCCTTTTGGCTGACCGGCAGCTTCTCGGTCAGGTCGGCGCGGTCCTCCGCGATATCCCGTATTTTTGATTTGATCGTATCCAGCGGGCGCGTAGCCAGCGAGCGCAACCGCAGCACAAGGGCGAAGGTCGGCCCTATCGCCATGCAGGCGAGCATGATCGCCATGACGATCGCAGCCGCGTGGGCGAGATTGGTGATGACCTCGGTGTTCATCGCGCAGATCATTACCCCGACCTGTTTCCCCTGATAATCGTACAGCGGGGACATCGCCAGGGCATAATGGCCGTGATCCTCAAAAAAAGACTCGGTTTTGGCCTTGGATAATAATTCCGGCGTAATCAGCGATTCGACATAGGCGTCCCTCGCCTCGATGATCCTGACGAAATCCCCTTTCGGCGGATACCTGTCCGCGTCCTGCAGTTCTACTGAAAAATCAAGCAGATCATCGTTCGCGTAGAGGGAGATGTAAACCTTGCCTTCCTCTGTGGCGGCTTCCAGGATAGGATAGAAATCCTGAAGGGTTTCCGCAGAACCCAACAGACGTCCGTCCGGCGACATGACCGGGATTACCCCCCGTATAGCGAAGCCGCCGCTGCCCGGCTCGAGGCCCTGCGCGGGTTCGCCGCTTTCCAGCACGTTGAGTACGGTAGGCCTGTACGACCGAAGGTCGTCGGAGACGTCGACCCATTCCCCGTCGATCCGGGTGTTCTTCTCGCGCCAGAGACGCACCAGGCTAAAGCCGTTGGGCAGGTGAAAATGCAGCTGCATCCTTTCTCCCAGCGTATCGTAATAACTGTCCAGCATAGGGGCTAGTTCTTTGCGCAGCAAGTCTCGCGCCGCCTGGGACTCCGGCGAATACGGATCGTCAATATCGCCGCTTAACGCCAGTTGATAAGCATCCATGACGGCGGGATGGCGCACGAACAAAGAGGTCTCGGAAATGGATTTCAAGGAGCTGACTTCGATCTGCTGGATGATGAAGTGGTAGCGGTTTTCGACGACGTCTTTGACGTGCTCTCTGCGCAGGTCGATAAATGAGGAATTGATCACAAAAAAACTGATCAGCCCGAGGCTGACGACGATGCTTATCTGGGGAATAGCAAGTTTCCAGGCAAGTTTCACGGCCGCTCATTCCTTCCGCTTAGCGCTGCTCTTACAATCTGAGCAGCGCCACCTTTGATAAATATTAAGTAGGGCTCCGTAGTCTACGCTTGCCGCTCCGAGCCGCTTTGCGAGTTTATCTCATAGAACCGGTCGGTGATATTCCTGAATATTTCTATCATGCAGGGGTCGAATTGCGTGCCGCTGCTGTCTAAAATGATTTTGACGGCTTCGCTGTGGGACAAGGCTTTTTTATAAGGCCTGTTTGAGACCAGCGCGTCGTAAACGTCGACGATGGCCATAGCCCTTCCGAGGAGGGGTATCTCTTCGCCTTTCAGACCCGTGGGGTATCCGCTGCCGTCCCATTTCTCATGATGGGTCCCCACAAAGATCCTGGCGTAATCCAGGAAGGCCTGCTCCGTCGTCATGGATTTAATTTCGTCGATGATGTTTTTTCCAAACGTCGTATGTTCTTTGATTTTTTCAAATTCTTCATGCGTCAGCCTGCCGGGCTTGAGCAGGATTTCGTCTTTGATCGTGATTTTTCCTACGTCATGAAGCTGGGCGGACTGCAGGACGAGATCCATATCCCAGGACTCCGGCTCATCCGGGTACATGCCGGATTCAATCAGCGCGTTCAGTAATACCCGCAGATATTCCTGGATCCTCTCGATGTGCTTGCCGGTTATATCGTCGCGGTACTCCACAAGCTCCGCCATCGTAAACATGATCGCGTTTCTCAGGTCCACGACGTTTTTTGTCTTCTCTTCAACCATATCCATCAGGTTGTTGCTAAACCGGATCAGCTCCTGCCTCTGGGATTCGACCAGGAGATGCATTTCGATCCGCTTACGCAGCAGGGGCGGCGAAAACGGTTTGAGTATATAGTCGACGGCGCCCAGCGTCAATCCCTCTAATTCGTTTTCGATAGCGCTTTGGGCGGTCAGAAAGATCACGGGTATGTCGTGGGTTTTGGGGTTGGATTTCATGCGCTTTATCGTCTCGTAACCGTTCATCTCCGGCATTTCCACATCGAGAAGGATCAGGTCCGGAACGCGTCTCTCCAGCATTTTTAACAGCGTCTCGCCGGAATTGATCGTGAAGACATTGTAAAAATCCGAAAGCGTATGATCGCCGACGGTAAGGTTCGTTATATCGTCGTCTACCAGAAAGATTGTTTTTCTGTCCGTTTCCATACTGAGATATCAACCCCTTTATCTTATCATATCATATTTATCATGATTTTGTATCGTTTTTATTAAGAATAAGTATTAATAAATGAAAACTTCCGGAAGGCAGATATAAATCCGACAGCTTTGCTTTTTATGGTCGGCGTGATATAGTTATTGGAAAAAGAGAGGGCCAGAGAGTCAAGTGGATAACAATGGGAAAAAGCTGACGACGGTTATTCCGGCTTTTAACGAAGAAGCGAATGTACCTTTTGTCGTCGAGGCTGTGACCGGGGTCTTATCCGGGGCCGGGATCGATTTTGAAATCATACTGGTAGACGACGGCTCCCTGGACGGCACCTTCGCCGCGATTGAGAAAGCCGCCGCCGGGGAAAGCCGGGTCAGGGGGCTGAAGCTTTCCCGAAACTTCGGCAAAGAAGCGGCCATCTTAGCCGGCTTGGAAGCCGCGGCAGGGGACTGCTGCGTCGTCCTCGACGCGGATTTGCAGCACCCACCCGGTATATTGCCGGAAATGTACCGGCTATGGCGGGACGGCGCTATGATCGTCCAGGGCGTGAAAGCGGATCGGGGCCGGGAAAGCCTGTTGTATAAAGTTTTCGCTAAGATCTTCTACGGCATGATCAGCCGGTTTATGCAAATCGACTTCAAGCGGGCTTCGGACTATAAACTACTGGACAGAAAAGTAGTGGATATCTTGCTGGCGCTGCCGGAAAGGACGAGGTTCTTCCGGGCGTTGTCGGTTTACTACGGATTCCCTCAGGCGGAGATAGAGTTTACCGTGGCTCCCCGCAATACCGGCAAATCGAATTGGCGCCTGAAAGGGCTCTTTACCTACGCGCTGAATAGTATCAGTTCCTTTACTGCCTTTCCTTTGCAGATCACGACCTATATCGGCTCGGTTATGCTCTTTATTTTTTTCGTCCTTGGTTTGCAGACCTTATATAATTACGTCACGGGCAGGGCGGTGGAGGGCTTCACCACAGTCATTCTGCTGCTTTTGTTTATCGCCAGCGCCATTTCCATCAGCCTGGGTATCATCGGCCACTATATAGCGAAAATCTATGATGAAGTGAAAGCGAGGCCGACGTATATCGTGGAGAAAGAAACAGGTAAACGATGACAGCCGCGGATATCGTCGGAAAAATATTCGACAGGAAGCTGAGACGGTTTATCCTGGTGGGGTTATTCAACACAGCTTTTGGTACGGGCATGATGTTCGGGTTCTACCGGATCCTGGGTATGGGGTACTGGGGTTCCAGCGGCTTGTCATACTTCATCGCGAGTTTCGTTTCCTATTTGTTGAATAAAAACTATACCTTCAGCAGCCGGGCAGGGCACGTTCAATCCGGCGTCAGATTCGCCGTCAATATCGGCGTCTGCTATCTGTTGGCGTACCTGATCGCCAAACCCGCGGTCCGGTTCGCGCTGGGGATTGTCGGAAGCCTCGCCACGCCGGCGTTTCTCGATCAGCTTGCCATGCTGGCCGGTATGGTATTGTTCACCGCGATGAATTACCTTGGGCAGCGGTTTTTTGTGTTCCCGGAAAAGCATGAGGAATGACGCCTGGCCGGTTGTTCATCATTGCCGCTGTATAATTCTTGTGATATATTTACATTATCAGGATTAGCCGGGACGCGCGGGGGAGGTAATCCAGTGAAGAAACTGCCTTTAGGGATACAAAACATCAGAGAGATCATCGAAGGCGATTATGTATATATCGATAAGACGCAGTATGTCTGCAATCTGCTGAATGACGCGAAATATTACTTCCTTTCCCGCCCCAGGAGATTCGGGAAATCTCTTTTACTGGATACCATTGGTGAAGTTTGTAAGGGCGACAAAGAACTATTCAAAGGTTTATGGATCTATGATTCCGGTTACGATTTCATCAAATATCCGGTAATTCGTCTTGATATGAGCAATATCGTCAACAACACGCCCACGATGTTTGAGGAATCCCTGTCCCATGAACTTCGGCACCTTATCCGGGACGAAGGGTTCGATCTTACATCGGACAGACCGGCAGATTTATTTAAGAGCTTTATCAAAGCATTATCCAATAAATACAATCAAAAAGTCGTCGTATTGATCGATGAGTATGATAAACCGATTTTAGACCACTTACTCGACATAGAGACAGCTGAAGCCAACAGGACGGTCGTCAGGGGCTTCTACGGCGTACTCAAATCCATGGACCCCTACCTCAGGTTCACCTTTATCACAGGCGTTTCGAAGTTTACGAAGACGTCGATTTTTTCCGAGGTAAATAATCTGCTGGATATCACGATGCAGGAGAAATACGCGAATATCTGCGGGATACCCGTCGGGGATTTGGATGAGCATTTCCATGAACACATCGAGGAATTAGCCCTTCGCCCTAACTTCAGCCGATATACAAGCCTGCGCGACGAGATACTGGCCTGGTACGACGGCTACTCCTGGGACGGCGCCACAAGGGTAATCAACCCCTACGGGCTGATCACGTTCTTCCTTCAGGGAAGGTTCGCGAGCTTCTGGTACTCCAGCGGTTCGCCGAAGTTTCTGCTGGACATGATAAAGAAAAGGCCGGAGATATTCGCTAATCTCAGCGACTACAGGATGATCGAATGGACGATGGACGTTTTCGATGTGGAAAACATACAACCTGCCGCGCTGCTGTTTCAGACCGGATACCTGACGGTCAGGGAAGCGCTGCCCAGCCCCGGATCGGCCGGTTACTTACTTGCTATACCGAACCGCGAAGTCAGGGAAGCCTTCAATCTGCATATTATGTCCGAATTATCGGAAAAAGGGCCCGACGCCGCGCAATCAGCTTACTGGGACATGTACGACGCGCTGCAAAGCGGCAACCTTCAGCGTATGCTGGTTATCCTGAAATCTCTGTTTGCCGCTATCCCCTATCAACTGCACATCAATCGGGAGGCGTATTATCATTCGATTTTCCTGGCGGTGATGAACGTCCTGGGATTTGACGTCGACGCGGAGGTATCCGTTTCCATGGGCCGGATCGACGCGGTTCTTGAACTGGCAGATAAGATTTATATCATGGAGTTCAAGTACAGGGACTGCCCGCCGGATACCGCTCCGGAAATCAAACAGAAACTCCTTGAGGAGTTATCGGAAGACGGGCTGCGTCAAATCAGAGAAAAGGATTACGCGAATAAGTATATCACGAGCGGCAAAAAAGTCATTCAGGCTGCGTTCGCCTTCATCGGCAGGGACGATATCGCGATGAAATCTGAGTAAGGCTATTATATAATGCTAATTCGATAAGCAGCGGGGGATAAACCCCCGCTACCGGTTTTTGTAAATAATTCGTTTGTTTGACGCCGCTTCAGCTTGAATTCCGCCAAGGCTACGCTGCCTTTGGGTTATGGGCGTAGCTCATTTTAAAACTTCAGGTACTCGCCGTAAATCCAGCCTTCCGTCTTGCCGTCGGTGACCAGATACCAGCCGTACTTCTCTTCGATCACAGTTACCGAAGTCCCGGCGGGCAGGGCCGCGATGACGGGATACTGCGGGCCATGCTTACTACGGACGTTGACCCATTCACAGTTTCCGATGAGGGCGGCGTCCGGCCTGTCGATGCCCATGGCTGTCCAGAAGTCTTCCAGCGGCACTTCCTCGTCGCCGACTTCGTATTCGCCCGGCGCCAATATGCGTACTTCGCGTGTGCTGTATGCCGTAAAGCCGTAGTCGTCGGTGACTTTATATGTGATCATGTAGGTGTCGGCCACGTCTCTGATCGGCTTTCCGAATATCTCTACCTTGTTGGAGATGTCTACACCGTGGCAGTCTACCGCTCTGGCGCCCTGCTCGAAGTAAGGCGTATCGCTGTCCAGATGCAGGATGATGGGATTGGAGCCGATGTACTGAATCTGCGGAGGGGCGATGAAGGACAGGGGCACTTCATTTTCAGCGAAGAAGAATGTCGCCGCAGTCTCTGGCATAGTCAGATTGATATCATACTTACTGTTACCGTTCGCCTTATCAATAGCGACCACCAGCTCATATTTGCTCTGGTCGATGCGGTACTGCTTCGTCCCGGCGGCTGTGAACGTATCCGTCACAATCGCTTTCTTCGTCGCGGTATCCACGAGCTGGGCTGTGATGGTCATGTTCTTATCGATGCTGGCGACCTGCAGGTCCATGAAGCCGACGGCGCCGGAAATGATGCCGGTATGGGTCACCTTTGAGCCCGCTTTCGCTTGGCCGCTGAGGCCGTACTTCGCCCGGGGATCTTTCTTCTCATTGGGCGCTACGATGCGTACCGTACGGCTGGTCGTCGCGGATAAGCCGGTCTTGGGGCTTGTGATACTGTAGTTAATCGTATAGGTCCCGGCTACATTCCTGTTGAGGTTGCCGGATATCTGCACCAGGTCGGAGATGTTCTCGCCGTCTCCGTCGATCGCCCTGGCCGACTGCTCGGTGTAAGGCGTACCGCTGGTGAGATGCAGGATGATGGGGTTGGAACCGATGATGGTAATCTTCGGCGCGGTGGGCTTCGGCGGATCCGGCGGCTTCGGCGCTACGATTACCGTACGGGTAGCGCGGGCGGCCAGGTTAGTCGCGTCGCTTACTTCATAGGTGATCGTGTAGAGGCCGGCAACCTTGCTGTTGACGGTATTGGTGACTTTGACGGAAGCCGTCAGGTCGACGCCCTTGCAGTCAACGGCGCTGTAGCCCATTTCCACGTAATTCTGGTCGTATTCTAAAGTCATTTCAGCGAAGCCGGTCAGGGAGATGACCGGAGGCGTGCGGATTTCTTTCTGCTGGGTTTCAGCTTGTAACCTCTCTGCTTCTGCCTCAGCTTCTGCCTTGGCTTGTGCTTCAGCCTCCGCCGCCGCCTTTGCCGCTGCTTCCGCTTCCGCAGCTGCTTTTGCTGCCGCAGCTTCCGCCGCCGCCTTGGCTGCCGCTTCCGCCTCTGCTTTTGCCTTGGCTTCGGCCTCTGCAGCAGCCTTTGCCGCCGCTTCGGCTTCCGCCGCCGCCTTTGCCGCCGCTTCCGCTTCGGCTTTCGCCTTGGCTTCGGCTTCAGCTGCCGCCTTCGCTTCCGCTTCCGCCGCTGCCTTCGCTGCTGCCTCTGCTTCCGCCTGAGCTTTGGCTTCGGCTTCCGCCGCCGCCTTGGCCGCTGCCTCCGCTTCGGCCTTTGCCTTAGCTTCGGCTTCCGCTGCCGCCTTCGCCGCCGCTTCCGCCGCAGCTTTAGCCGCTGCCTCCGCTTCGGCTTTCGCCTTGGCTTCCGCTTCCGCCTGAGCCTTCGCCGCTGCTTCAGCCGCCGCTTTGGCCGCCGCTTCCGCCGCCGCGTTACCACTGGCGCTCGCTTGCGCCAACTGCAGCGTCTTACCGATATCGATAAAACCGTAGCCTACTTCATTATTAATATAACTTCCATTCCCTTTGGCGCCTTGGCGAATGATGTCATAAACCCCTTCATTCGTCAGCGAAGGGTTCAGCGCCCAAACCAACGAAGCAAGACCGGATACCTGAGGCGTGGAAAAGGATGTGCCGGACATGAGCGCATATCCGCCCGTCGCCGCAGTTGTATTATAACTTGTGAAAGCCAAAACGCCCATACCCGTGCCATAGTTGGATACCGAGCCGCGGGTCGACCCATTGGCTGATCCGCCGACCGCCATGACATTTGGGTAACGGGCAGGATAATTGAGACCGTTTGTACCGTTGTTCCCCGCTGATGCGAAAATTGCGCAACCTTTATTATAGGCATAGTCGATTGCATTCTTTAATGTGACGCTGTTCCCCGTTGTTCCCGAACTGAGATTAAGGATTCTTATCCCATTGTCCGCTGCCCAAAGAATACCTTTAACAACATTTGCTACGGGCATTGAACCTGTTCCGTCGTCGACCTTAACCGGTATAATTGGTGTATTCCAGTTTACGTCAATCGTTCCGGCAACTTTTGTGCCATGTCCGTAAGCGTCATTATTCGGAGAAACATTTGCTACCGCCGAATATCCGGGCAACAAACTCAAACCGGGGTGATTCGCAACTCCGGTGTCGATAACTGCCACCGGCTCGCCTTGAATATTTTTAATAATATCCCAAGCGGAAGCGGCGTTTATTATATCGGCATATTTCTGTATACTGCTGTAATCTGCCGTGTTCGGCTCAATAACATTAGACGTCAAAATATAGTTCGGCTCAACATATTCAATATATTTATTGTTTTTGAACCGATTGAGAACAGCGTTCGGATTTTTTTCCAAATCTTCAATCATGACTACATATACGCTGAGAACTTCTATATATTCAAAATTGCTGTCGAATTTTTTTACTTTTTCTATTTCTTTTTCATAATGTTTCAGTTCCTTTTCGGGAACGGTTTTTTTGTCGACGAATTTGATTAGAATGACGTTCGGTTCGCGGTCGCTCGCCATCTGCTCTTTATTTTCGTCGTTATAATCCGTCGTAATTTCTACTTCATATTCTTCCTCGTCGATTGCACTTTCGCCCGCAGCCATTGTTGCGAGAGATAGAGAGGTCGGTGCGAAAATGATACAAAGGCAGAGGAATAAAGAAAATAATCTTCTCATGTTTATCCACCTTTTGGTTTTTTGTGTTTTAAAGGGAGAGGAGCAAGATTTGCGCCTCTCCCTAAATGGATTATATTTTAGTTGAATTTTTTAATTAATCTAAGTCTGAGTCGTCTACTAATATTACTCTGTCGCCTACGCTCATAAGGAACGCTTGTGAGAATCCGTCGCCATTTTCTATAAGGAATTTTGTTCCGTTATAGCTAATATTAATCGGAGTATCATTTTCAATGCCGCCGTCAGCGTAGAATTTAACTGTGTAAAGGTTGCCTTTGATTTTGAAATCAACTACAGCGTAAGCTACATAAGCGTCTGTTGTAATCTGTTTTTTATTAGTCATTGTCACTGTACCAGTAGTGAATTGGAGTTCACAATATTTGTTATTGCTTCCGAAAGCACAGATTATACCATAATCAAACCATGTGTATCTGCCGCCGTTCGGGTCATTATTGTTGTTGACTATCTTACCTAAGTGACTGCCGCCGATAGTTTCTTCTTCTACAAAAGTTTCTTCGTCATATAAATCTACTGTTTTTGTTTTCGGTATAATGGTTGTAGTTACTCTGTTCGTGAAGACTACTTCGAATTCGTCATCAGCTTTTGCTGTAAATGCTACGTTGTTTACGTCAGATACTACACCATTAACAGATACGCTTACGAAGTCGTATGCAACTTTAGTTA
>Ga0082212_10004807_pt1 | contig 18651 bp, 14 predicted proteins | sample TergutNt197P3_FD_71548 | JGI IMG/M metagenome (GOLD analysis project Ga0082212, IMG submission 71548) | Neocapritermes taracua P3 segment gut microbial communities from Petit-Saut dam, French Guiana - Nt197 P3 | ecosystem: Host-associated > Arthropoda: Insects > Digestive system > Gut ...
TGGGATTCCGGGTCAAGCCCGGAATGACGGCTGTTGGTTTTTTGAGAAACTCAATCTTGCGTTGTCACGTCTGCATCACCCGCAGTCGGTTTGGGTTTTTTCCAGAATACCTTAATAAGAATGACAGTGCCAATAGCCAGCAAGGCGACAAGTATGATTATCATCAACGGCAGCGAAAGCCCTCGCGGCGGTTCTAACTGTTCATCTCCCGGCTGCCATAATACTGGTTCGGGCGCAGGATTTGGTGACGCTGCAATATCCATGTTCTGAGGCTCGCTAAGGCAAACCCACTGCTTGATCAAAAACGGAAGCGCGACCCACTCACGGCCATCACCGTCTATATATGCGTGGTACTCGTCCTTCCACGTAATAAATTCTTTCAAATCAGCTAACAAAGACGCATCTTGCACTGTGTCGATTATTATTCCCGAACACGGGTACTTCCAGATTATCAGTTCCTGCACGTCAAATATAGCGTCTATACTACCGTTGTAGGTGTAAATCTCGTCATGATGGTCTTCTTCAAACGCAATCGTATCGTAAACAACTAAAAAGTCGCTCATCAGAACCCAGCCTCTCTGCCAATCCGCATATGGCTTGCCGGGAGACTCCACATCGAATACGCCCCATAGTACGCCATCGTAATTATATGTGTACTGTATCTGGTGGATCTCTCCATTTTCGATTTTGGCGATTTCGTTACTCGCTCCAGGCTCGCTCTTCACAGAAACAGTGCCACCGTTTCCGTTTGCGATGAAGTCCCGCCTCATATACACAACTTCATTGACGTGTCTATCAAAAAAGCTGTTCTTTGGTTCAATGAGCACATCCGCGACGGCAGCGGGCGGAAACGCCGACGCAAATATGATTATAAGGAGCATTGCGGCGATGTATCCTTTTTTCATGATCCGTGGCCTCCAAGATTTTTCTTCAGACGCAATTATATGTCATTTGTTCCGCACTGTACATAAAAACAAACAATGTTACGCCTTGCTACGCACGATGATACCTTGCTATACTTACCATGTGTAAAAAACCGTTTTCGCACAGGAGGGAATGAATTTGAATGTACGGATAATCGCAAATGACGACTATGGGAAGCTTGATGCTGCCGGGGGCTTTCTGCCGAATTATTGCAAGAACATACGCCGCTGGATAGAGGCGGGTTACATCGTTTCCGATGATTGTTATGTTTTTGAGCACGGCGGCAGCATTGCGGGCGGCGTGTGCTTCTGCGACGATACTGAAAGCGCGCGCGAAATCCTCGACTTCGCGCTTCTTGACCCGAAATCACCGGATGGAGCGCAGGCTCTGAGAGAAGCCGCCCATATAGCGGCAAAAAAAAGTACGGAAACTATAGGATATAATCTATATGACGATACGGACCAGTACGCCGATATTTTGAATGTTTTCGCGCAAGCGGGATTCAAGGTCATACAGATAAAAAAGCAATACACATACAAACGTGACGAGCCGCCGCAGAGGACGGGCGCTTTGACATATCGCAGCGTTGCAGAAGCCAGCGAGGATTTGTTTGTGAAAACAGTCGAAGCCGTGACCGTCGGAACACTGGATAAGCTGATGGAAGACGACGCTGCCAGGCTTGGCGGAGCAGCCGCGGCGCGGGAATATGTGGACGGCTTGAAGAAGTTTGATTACAATCCCGATTGGTGGCGGCTTGGGTATTATGAGGATCAAATAATCGGGCTGATATTGCCGCAGAAGTTCGATGATGAAAACGGTTGTATTAACTATGTCGGCGTCATTCCGGAGCAGCGCGGGCACGGGTACAGCGCGGCGCTGCTGGCCGAGGGGACGCGCATCCTGCGCGAAAACGGCGTAACGAAAATCTATGCGGATATAGACACGGAGAATTTTCCGCTCGCAGCGCAGCTTGAAAAGGTTGGGTACGTATTCCGCATGGAAGAGAGCGTTCTATTATATGATCTTTAAAGAAAAGCAGAAATAAAACTCTCATTTTTGGAGCTGTTCAGAGGGCATTCTACAACCTGATTTTTTGGAGCGGTTAATGAACGCTGGAGGCGGAAGCCACAGCAAATTATGTAGTATAGAACACAGAAGAGCGACATAAAATCAGGTTGTAGAATGTCCTCTGAACAGCTACCTTACTTTTACATAGCCGCATGTTTCTATGAAGCGCTGGCCTTGCTCAGATAACACCCAATCTATCAGTTTATCTGTGTTTTCAGTTGGTACTCCGGCGGTTACGGCATAGACTTCAATAGTGAACGGGTATGTGCCGTTACGGATATTTTCAATGGTCGGCTCAACGCCGTCGATAGCCAGAAGCTTAATGTTTTCATTGGGTTTCATACCGGTCGCAAAGTACCGGAACGAGTACCCTATTGCCGACGAATAGTTGCGGTATTCAGCAACCCGGCTTATCATCCCGCCCATTCCGGTAGCGTACTCTTCCCATAATGGAGCGGGCAGCGCTTTATCCCGCATTACCATCGCGAGCATGATAGTCTGGCTGCCGGAATCTACAGGCCGCTGGAACGGCATTATTTTTTCGTTGTATCCGCCTACGCTATTCCAGTTAGTGATTTTTTTCTGGTAAATATCCTGTATCTGCCCGAGCGTGAGGCTGCTAACAGGATTGCCCCTGTTCACAAAGAAGACAAATGCCTCCCTGGCGATCGGTGTTAGAGTAAAATCTATGCCGTTTTCTTTTGCCGACTCAATTTGGCCCGCGGACGGCTGCGCCCCGAAGAAAATGTCGATCTCACCCCGGATCAAGCGTTCGTACGCCTCGTCTGTCTTTGAGCAAGCGACGTATTTTTCAACGGAACTTTCGTTCAACCCCTTGTATAAGGCTTGTGCCATTGCGCTGTAGACGGGATAGGCTGCCGTCGCACCGTCAAGCCTTGGGTAGTTCTCCTCAAATGAAACAGCTGCCGTTTCGTCAAGTGTTTTTAGCAGGTTATTCTCGCCTTTTAGCAGGTTATTCTCGCGAAACGGATGGTAGCGGGAGAGGTCGACTTCGTCTTCAATGCGTTCAGCCTGGTAATCGCTATCGAGGATTTTCGTACTTCGGTCATAATGCTGGTATAATGCCACACCGGACAGGCACACGATAACTAAGACGTAAATGATTGCCCTTTTATCGAAACGAATCCTGTCATGGCTGATTGCCCGGGTAATAATGATCGTTAACACGGTGACCGCTGTTATCCCAATGGTCACAAACGGAAGCAGGCTATATCCGCCGCTAAAAGAAACGAAGAAGTTAATAATAACGTTTGGAAACGCAAGAATGAAATAGAAATTGTAAAAAAGATTGCTGTCAAACCGGTATTTCGATAATCCAAAAGCAATAATCCACACACACATGTAGTAGCAGAATACCAAAAGTATTGGAAAAAAGACCTCCGAAGCCTCGCCCGGCTGTATACCCCGTCTGGTATACACCGCCCAGACGAGAGCCAACGCGAGAACCGGCAGCGTAATGAGCATAACAGAACTGTTAAAAAGCAAGCCGCAGATAAGACCGATGCTGATAACTACGGGGGATAGCAACAGAGCCATCAGGCCCACGGTCAAGTAGTATTTTCTCAAGTACATCCGATACCCCCGTGCATTAAAGATGATGGTGGAATTTGTTCAGTGTTTACCTAGTGCTGTGTAAAATTTTAGGCGTTACAAGGCACTAACAACATGCGCCGGATGATGGTTCATCGCCGGAGCAATCATCCGCGCAGCCGTCAAATATACCGAAATGCACTGAGCGGTCGCCTATTACCTTAAACGCTCTGCTATATCGTGTGTTTGACAGCATGGACGCGGTGTTCCCGCAAACGAGGCTAGGCTTGCCGGTGAAAAAGCGGTGGTGGTCGTCAAGGTTAAAATAATGGGGATGCCCCGGAATGTTGCCGTTATAATAGGCAACTTGCCCGTAGTCTTCGCAGATATCCTCCAGGTCGTCCAGCTTGAAAGCGCGAACCGTGCGGGAGGAAAATGACGCAAATCCAAGCTTTTCTTCGACCTCGCCGCCCGGCTCGAGATCACAGATGCTTGTGTAACGGAAATCCGCCCAGCCGTGTTTTGCCATTATTCTGCGGAAATCTTCGGTATAAAGCGTGCCGCTCAAGCATTCACCGCGTAAAACAGGGTCGTTTGCGAGCTGCTCCGGGATGCGTCTGTCAGAAAAAACATCGGCAAAGTAGAGCTCTCCGCCTGGCTTTAGGACCCGGAATATCTCTTTGAAAACCTGCTCCTTGGCGGGGGACAGATTTATTACGCAGTTGGAGATAACGACGTCGATGCTGCTGTCCTCTATCCCAAGCGACTCCAAATCCTCTATATAGCCCTGTAAAAGAGTAACATTAGACGACTCATATCCAAAACGCTCACGCTGCTCGTCACGGTATTTTTTTGCAACTTCAATTTGCTCTGTGGTCATATCGACGCCGATAGCCCGCCCGGTCTCGCCCACCAGCTTCGAAGCGATGTAAACATCCCTGCCGGTACCGCAGCCAAGGTCAAGGACTGTCATGCCTTCGAGCAGAGGCGGAAGCGGTGAGCCGCAGCCATAGAACTTTGTAAGGATCTCATCTGCGATAAAGGGCAGTATTTTCCGTATTTCCAAAGGCGGCGCTTCAAAAGCACAGCATGCCCCTGACAATAGATCATCTTTACTTTGCAGCGTTTTTCCATAATATTCTTTTACTATATCGATTACCGACGGTTCACTGCAGCAAGCATCTGACGCGCAGCAACATTTATCTTCGCTCATTTAAAAAGTCCTCCTTAGACTAAATTCACAATACTTTGATTATTGCTGTCAACTTTTTCCATAAATCCAAACAGTAGGTTAACAACTATTTACCCATTATTATAGCGCACACGAGTTGCATATGCTAGAATGAGTGCGCATTAAATTCTCACTTACCTTTTACGAATGGAGATGAAGTAATGTTGCTATACGATAAAGCCGGCATAGTTACAGGGGCCGGCACAGGGATCGGCAGAGCCTGCGCGAGGCGCTTCGCAAAAGAAGGTGCAAAGCTCGCTCTGTTTGATGTATCGGACGATGCGCTGGAGCAGACAAAAGCGCTGATTCTTGCAGACGATCCTTCTGCGGAAGTAATTTGCTTGAATGTGGACGTTTCGGATGAAAGCGCAGTCAAGAGTGGAGTTGAGAGAGCTGCCGGAGCGTTCGGAAAGCTTGACTTCGCGCATAACAATGCGGGAGTAATGATGACGCAGGCGCCTGTTGGCGAGGTAGACAGCGATAAATGGGAGCGCGTTATTCGCATAAACCTGTTTGGCGCGTTCTACTGTGCAAAATATGAAATCCAACAGATGCTGAAATCCGGTAACGGCGGGTCGATCGTATTTACTGCATCAGTCGGCGGGCTTATGGGAACGCCCGGGGCTTCCGACTATGTTTGCTCGAAACACGCGGTCATCGGGCTGATGCGGTCGATAATGTGCGATTATGCGGACAAAGGTATCCGCTCAAATGCCATATGCCCGGGGCAGATCGAAACACCGATGTGGGAAGCGATCAACAGCGTAAAGTTTGATTCTCCGGAAGAGTATGCCCGCTTCAATGCTTCGCATAACCCCATGCGCAGGCTTGGGATGCCCGAGGAAATCGCTGCTGCCGCTGCATTTTTACTGTCTGACGAGGCTTCTCATATTACTGGAACCGCGCTCCCTGTAGACGGCGGGCATTCTGCGACGAATGCGGCATATTTCGAATGGTAGATCAGTGATGTGTTCATCCGTAAAAAATTACATAGAGCAAAATTGCAAAAAAGAAAATAATCTTTCTCACTATGCAACCCTGATACATTTGTATTGTAGGATGACAAAAATCAGATGGATCAGGGGAGGGGTTAGCGTCCTATGAAATCAACTGTCGACACGTATCCTCGCATGCATATTTCGCTGGCCCGCAGCGCGAAGCCTGATAAGGTGTCCGAACACAGGAAAGTAAGGCGCATCAGGGTGGTTTCCGTAATACTCGCATTTGTAGCTGTGCTCCTGACCATTGTTTGTTTTTTTATGTTTACTGCGGGCATTCCGAGCGCTAATGTATTATTCTATATGGTGCTGACATGCTCGCTGCTGCTGATCATTTACCTGGTGCTTTGGAACCTTTGCCACACAAAAAAGTTTGCGCGGGCAGCAGCAGCCATGAGAGAGCTCTTTCTGATTTTCCTCGCTGTCTGCATTGCCGGCTTCATTGTGCTGCAAGGTCTGATAATGTCGGGCGCGCAATATGACGGTGCTGATGCGGAGGTAATAATAGTCCTGGGCGCCGGGATATACGGCGAGATTCCAAGCAGGATACTTTCGTCAAGGCTGGACGCCGCCATTGAATACTTGAATACACACAAAGGCGTCACAGTGATCGTATCCGGAGGCCAGGGCAAAGGCGAATCGATTTCGGAAGCAGAGGCTATGTACAGATACCTTATTCGCCGCGGCGTGAAGGAAAGCAGCATCATAAAAGAAGAAGCGTCCACCAGCACGCGGGAGAATCTTGCTTTCTCGCTTGCCCTGATGGAAGAAGCCGGGTTGTCTGCTGAGGACGTGAAGCTCGCAGTCGTCACAAATGAATTTCATCTTTACAGGGCAAAGCGCGTAGCCGGCACGCTCGGCGCGGATGCGAGCGGTATCCCGGCAAAGACTCCGTATCTTTCGTCGAGGGTTCTTTACCAATGCAGGGAAGCGGTCGCCGTGCTGTCAGATTTGATACGGTATGATATTTTGCATAGTTGACTTGCAGCGGATGCATTGATATGATTAGCTTTGCATGAAGCGGTAACAGGACGATACCGGGGGTTTTGCCGTAAGCTCCCGGACCGCGCTTTTCTGCAAAAAAATTATGGAGGTAAACCGGCATGGACAATCTTAAGGGCAAGACTGCATTTATCACAGGGGGCGCCAGCGGAATCGGGCGCGGAATAGCGAAAGCCTGCGCAAAAGAAGGTATGAACGTAGTCGTCGTCGATATGCGCCAGAGCGCGATCGATGAGACTATGCATCTATTTAAGGAGAATAATTGGCCTATCCACGGCATATGCTTTGACGTAACAAATCGCGAGGCATATAAAAAAGCAGCGGATGAGGCCGAGTCGGTTTTCGGAAACATCCATCTGCTTGCCAATAACGCGGGCATAGGCTGTGCAAACGGGCCCCTGTGGGCGGTATCAGACAAAGAAACCGACCTTGCGGTGGAAGTGAATATTGTCGCAATACTAAACGGCATCCAGACGATCGTTCCCCGCATGCTCGCGCATGGCGAAAGCTCGCATGTCGTCAGCACCGCATCTAAGGCGGCGCTGCTGGCAGTCCCCGGCTGCGGGCTGTATAATGCTACAAAACAGGCTGTTGTGGGGATCATGGAGACGCTTGCTATGGATCTTGTCGGTAAAAATGTTGGAGCAAGCGTGTTTTGCCCGGGCGGCTTCATTACAAATCTCGGCCAGTCGTCGCGCATAGTCACAGAGGCACATCTGGGCGACGCTGCGCCGCCGCCACCGCCGCCGCCCCCGCAGCCGAAAGACGGGGCAGCCCCGCCAATGGCAAGCTGGGAAGAAGTCATGCGGTCGCCGGACGACGCTGGCGAGCGAGTTGTGCGCGGAGTAAAAAGGGGCGACCTCTTCATTCTCACCCACGCTGAGTTTAAAAAGGGCGTCGAAGCGCGCTTTAACGCGATTCTCAGAGCATTCCCGGAAGAAGTTCCGAACCCGCGCTACGGCGAGATATTCCCAATGCTGCTCTACAATGATATTTTCGATAAGCAAACACAAGTACCTGCTAAGTAATCTTAGATAAGAAAAAACGACAGCAAAAAAACGGGTAAATCACATAATTGACACAAAAAAATACAACAACGCATCCGTGTGTGCCGAGGAATGTGGTCATTTTGACCACATTCCTCAAAGCATTGCAGCAACAGGATTCCGCTGTGACTTGATCGGAAAAAACGCAGAAAAACGGTAGGCGTGTTTTTGTCGGGCGAACCATACTATTCCAGAAGTGTGTAGCTATTCCCGTCGAACGAGAATACCCATGTGCTGGCCGAAGGCACGCCATTAACAGTGCCCTTTGTAACATACCAAATATCGCGATACTCGTTTCCGGGGCTTTCCACTGCATACAGGAAAACATCGAAGAATACCCGCGTTCCATCGTCGTCCCAATGATGCGGATTCAGGAAGATATCTTCAGTGAGTCCAATGTTTTTGTATGCCCCGCCGTCTTTGACCCAGATATCCAGCATTAGGTTTCCAAGGCTACCCGAGTGCACGGAAGACATGAAATAAGACATAACCTCATCAGTTCCGTCGTTATTCAAATCGACACATATTGCCTCCACCCAAAACGCTTCACAATCTAAAGCGATGCACTCATCGATTTGGTCTTTATATAATGTAAAAATTTCTCCGTCGCGTATTTCCTCAAACTCATCGAATAAAATAGCTTGAGCTATTGAGTTGCCTTCATAAGATTTGTATGTGTCGATATAGAACTCGCGCAGGTCCGCATCATAATCGACAAAGACGTCGAAAAGCTGCAGCACATCGCGGATCTTGACATAGTTGCTCCCCGCGATCAAGTATGCAGTGAGTTCGACGGGCTGCCCATTTAGGGTAAAAGTGAAAGTCGTTGCAGAAGTCGTCGTTATAACAGCGTCCGGGTCAAGCGTCATTTCATCGCCTCGGGCGTTATATGACTCGCCGCGGATCATGTTGACAGTCTGCCCGTCGACATATATGTTGAATTTCTTTCCGGTGCCTCCAAGCAAAGACGCGATGTCGCGGATTTTCAGATAATTGCTGCCGGTGATGTTGTACATGTCTGTTCCGCGGAGCGATCCGCCGTTGACCTTGATTCCCCATGCAGACGGCAGAGCTTCCAGTGTCGCAGACGGAGCGGGTGGTTGAGAAGGAGTGTTTTCAGGCAAACTCTCCAGCTCGCCAAGGACGGTGCGTACGCTTGAGACGTCCAGTGACCGCTCCAGGCTTTTCGTTTCCAGAGCATCGACTTCGGCTTCAGGAACGGTATGCCACTTTCCGTCTTTCGCTGTGTGATAGTAGTTATACACAAATTCTTCATCTTCGCCTTCAGTGTACTCAAAGTTCATTTGTGATTGGATCTCATGAAGATATGATATACCGTTTTGTCCGGTAACTATATTGAGCTCGCAGCCCCAGCCTCCTTCGCCGCCAATCCAAAACGTGTCGTACAGTTCTGCTTTCCCTCCTGAGAAACCGTACACCGCACAGGTCAGAAAGAACAAACTCTCATAATCGCCGCTGCTGTATATGTAAAGCAGTTGGGGAAGCCCGTCGCCGGCGAAGTCGAGCAGCAGCGCCCCAAGGAGGCCCTGATCAAGGTATACATCGCGATAATCCTCATTCGAATATGCTCCGGGGTGCAGTGTTGAACCCTGGTTGAGGCCTATCCCGTACTTGTCTGCAGCCTCTGAAAGCACATTGTAGTATGCTTTGTATGCCTCCGCTGCTGCAGTACCGGATGGCGCAGCCTGTGCGATAAATACTGGAGCGATAGGCAAGATCATCAGTATTAGGAACAGGGATAAAACAGCGCTCATGGTTTTTCGTCTCATTTCGCAAACCTCCAAATATTTTGACAATGCTATGACAGTACTATGACAATACTAACACGAGCCAAGCCATGCTACAATCAAATTTTCCTCTTGACAAACATTGAAACCTGTTTTATCATATAGACAGTTGTTTATATGTCTATGATGCAAGGGGGCGGGCGCCGAGCCGGATGGCTTTGCGGAAATATGGAAAAAGCAAGCGTAAACGAGGCAATATGCAGCGTTACGGTCATCCACGAGGATGTGCTGGAGAACGTACGCGGCGAGCTTACCGATGAAAAATCTCTCAGGCGGATGGCGGAAATGTTCAAAGTAATGAACGACCCGACGCGCCTGCGGATCATCAATGCTCTTCTGCTTGCAGAAATGTGCGTATGCGACATTGCGGTTCTTATGAACATGACTCAGCCGACGATATCGCACCATTTGAAAGTCCTCAGGCAAAGCGAGCTTATCAAGTACCGCCGCGAAGGCAAAGTAGTCTATTACTCTCTCGACGATGAACACATCGGCGTGCTGTTCCAAAATGCGTTGGACCACGCAATGGAAGCGAAATAGGGGAGGGAGCTGCACAATGACTGAAGCGATAGTCAGCAGAAGATTTATTCTGCATAACCTTGGGTGCTCAAACTGTGCCGCCAAGATGGAGGCCGCAATTCGGAAGCTTGACGGGGTTACCGGGGCTGTGGTCGTTTATGCGACAAAGACGCTGGTTATTGAGATGGACGCGGGCATGGCGGGCGTAATAACCGAGCATGCAAAATCCATTGTCACATCAATCGAGCCGGAAGTCAGTTTCGTTGAAACCTCGGGGAACAGAGAATGCGACGCTGACATCAGCGATGACGACCTGTCCGGTAAAAACTTGCGAGACAGGGCAATCAGGCTGGTAATTTCAGGCGCGTTATTTTTAGCGGCGGTCGTCATATCCCACATGGGCGCTGCGGAGTATATCGTGCTCCCGATGTATGCGATCAGCTACCTGCTATCCGGCGGGGCGACGCTTATCAAAGCCGCTCGAAACATACTTAAAGGCCGCGTTTTCGATGAAAACCTGCTCATGAGCGTTGCTACGCTGGGCGCTTTTACCATCAACTATTACGATGAAGGCGTTGCTGTAATGCTGTTTTTCCAGCTTGGCGAGCTGCTGCAAAGTCTCGCAGCGGGGCGCTCGCGCCGTTCGATAACAGCGCTAATGGACACCCGCCCCGACACAGCGAACCTGGTTGACGGCGGCGGGGTAAAAACGGTTGCGCCCGGCATGGTAAACCCAGGCGATGAGATTCTAGTCAAGCCCGGAGAGAGGGTACCGCTGGACGGCATTGTTGTCAAAGGCGCGTCAATGGCGGATACCTCCGCGCTCACGGGCGAATCCCTGCCCCGCGAGGTTTTTGAGGGCAGCGAGGCGCTTGCGGGATATGTGAACATCAACGGCCTTCTGACGATCAGGGTGACAAAGGAGTTCGGGCAGTCTACCATGTCAAAAGTCCTTGATATGATGCAGACAGCCGCAGAAAAGAAAGCGCCGACTGAAAACTTCATCACATCGTTTGCGCGGTATTACACGCCTGTTGTCGTAGCCTTGGCAGTGCTGATAGCCTCGCTCCCGCCGCTCATCCTTTCGCAGCCTTTCAGCGACTGGATATACCGCGCGCTGGTGTTCCTCGTCATATCTTGCCCTTGCGCGCTGGTGCTGTCCATACCGCTGGGGTTTTTCGCCGGAATCGGCGCGTCGTCGCGCATAGGAGTCCTCGTGAAAGGCAGTAATCATCTGGAAGCATTGGGGAATGTAGGCACGATGGTTTTCGATAAGACGGGAACACTCACGAAAGGGGTGTTCGAAGTTGCGAAAATCTATCCTTACGGAGACTACAGCGAGTGCGATCTGCTCCGCCTGGCAGCGATGGCTGAAGCGCATTCCAGCCATCCTATCGCTGCGTCTATTTGCAGGGCTTACTTGCAGGGGGCAGGCGCAGAAGATAAGTATGCTTATGAAGATACACTTAATACGGATAAAATGCACACCAATAGTATTGAGGCCGCTTCTGACCTCGCACTAATGCTGAGCTTTGAAGAAATCGCGGGGCATGGCACAAAGGCGGTTATTGGCGAAAGGACGATCCTGGTCGGCAACGCAAAACTGATGGAGCGCGAGGGTATTAGTTTTACCGCCCACGCGAATGCAGGAGATATCGTAAAAACCGATGTAGGAAGCGGCGCACAAGAAGGAATCTCGCAGAGCAAAATGCTGAATCCTGCTGCCTATGGTGAAACGCCTGAAGTTTTTGGTACAGCCGTTTACGTTGCAGTGGACAGGCAGTTTGCGGGAACGATCGTTATCTCCGACCAAATCAAGCCGGATGCAGCTTCTGCGATGAAGCGTCTCAAGGATGCTGGCGTCGGGAAGATAGTTATGCTGACGGGTGACAATAATGCCGTGGCTGAAGCAACGGCGCGCGAGCTCGGCATAGACGCGTTACACGCAGAGTTGCTTCCGGATCAAAAAGTCTCTATATTAGAAGATTTGCTGGAAGAGATGCATATGGAGGAGCAGGCAGGCAAACGCAATAAGCACAGCAGGAAAACCGCAAACAGGAAGCTGGCATTCGTCGGCGACGGGATAAACGACGCGCCCAGCCTTGCGCGCGCGGACGTAGGCGTCTCAATGGGCGGCCTCGCTTCCGACGCTGCGATCGAAGCCGCGGACGTCGTCCTTATGACCGATGAGCCCGGCAGACTGCCCGGCGCGATAGCCGTATCCCGCAAAACAAAGCGTATAGTATGGCAAAACATCGTCTTCGCACTCGGCGTCAAGGCGATAGTTCTCTTACTCGGCGCTTTCGGCATAGCCTCCATGTGGGCGGCGGTGTTCGCCGACGTAGGCGTCGCGCTGCTGGCTGTTCTGAACGCGCTGCGAATAATGAGGGTAAAGACTTTGAACATAGGGGGCTCGCTATGAAGATCAGTGATGTAAAAATAACCGACGCTTTTTTTATGAAATACTACGATTTGGTCGTTAGTGAAATGATGCCATACCAATGGGATGCTCTGAATGACAACATCCCGGGCGCGGAGAAAAGCCATGCTATTGAAAACATAAAGATCGCGGCGGGCGTCTCCGAAGGAGAGTTTTACGGCAGGTTTTTTCAGGACAGTGACTTTTCAAAATGGCTCGAAGCGCTGGGGTACTGCCTGCAAAAAGGGAACTTGCGCGAGTTTGAGGAAAAAGCCGACGAAGTGCTCGGCTATATCGAAAAGGCGCAGCAGCCCGACGGGTATTTCAACACGTACTTCCAACTGACCGCGCCGGAAAGAAAGCTAACGAACCTTTATGAAGCGCATGAGCTGTACTGCGCGGGGCACTTTATCGAGGCTGCGGTATCATATTACGAGGCAACCGGGAAAATGCAGGCGCTAGATATTGCTTGCAAGCTCGCGGATATGGCCGATTCCCGTTTCGGCACAGAAGACGGGAAGATCCGAGGTTATGACGGCCATCAGGAAATCGAGCTCGCGCTTATAAAGCTCTTTGAGACGATAAAAGAAGAAAAGTACTTGAAACTCGCTTGCTTCTTCCTCGACGAACGCGGACGCGAACCGAGCTTTTTCCGCCTTGAACATGAGCGCAGGGGCGGCTTTTCGGAATACCGCCAGGGCAAACAAGACCTGCCCGAAGATTTCTCATACAACCAGGCGCATAAGCCGATAAGGGAACAGGAAGAAGCGGTCGGACATGCTGTGCGCGCGGTCTATATGTACACCGCAATGGCGGAAGCGGCGCGGCTGACCGGCGATACGGAGCTGTTTAATGTATGCGACAGGCTGTTTGACAACATCACGCAAAAGCAAATGTACGTGACGGGCAGCATCGGCTCTACGAGCCGCGGCGAGGCTTTCACATTTGACTACGACTTGCCGGGCGGCACCAACTATTCCGAAACCTGCGCGTCCATCGGCCTGATATTTTTCGCGCACAGCATGCTCAAGTTGAAGAAAGCCTCAAAGTACGCAGCTGTGATCGAGCTCGCCCTGTATAACACCGTCCTCGCTTCCATCCAGGCGGACGGCAAGAGTTATCTGTATGTAAACCCGATGGAAGCCATCCCGGACGCCTCCGCGAAAAATCCGGACAAGTCGCATGTGAAAACCTCACGGCAGCCGTGGTACGGCTGCGCCTGCTGCCCTCCGAACATCGCGCGGCTGCTGTCTTCTCTGGAAAAATACATTTACTCATGTGAGAACGGCGTCGTTTTCGTTCACCAGCATATTTCGTCGAAGTCGAAGTTCAGCCTGCCTTCAGGCGAGCTTGCAGTGGAGATGCAGTCCGGCCTGCCGAACAGCGGAGATGTAAGAATCCTGATCAGTGAAGGGGGCGACGCAACAGTCGCTGTCAGAATCCCGGACTGGACGCCCGATACGAAATTCCTGCTCAATGATATGGAAATCAAACCGGAAATAATCGACGGCTATGCCTATATTAAAGTTAAAGGCGGCGACGTTATTGATATAAAGTTCGCCCTCACGGTGGAGTTTATTCGCGCAAACACAGCAGTGCGCGACGCATCGGGTAAAACGGTAATAAGGAGAGGCCCCCTTGTCTATTGCCTTGAGGAGGCTGACAATGCCACCAATCTCCACAGGCTCGCCATTAGCCGGCATGGCAGCATCACACTCGAGAAGGACAAGATAGCAGGCATAGAGTTTGCGCGCGTGCTTGCAGACGGGGTCATTGAATCTGACACAACGAACAGCCTGTACACCGCCGGGGAAAAAGTAAAAGAAAAAGTCAGGCTGAGCTTCATCCCATATTTCCTTTGGGGCAACAGGGCGCATGGCGAAATGATCTGCTGGGTGCGTGAAACGGAGTGACTTAATGCCAAGACTGCATAGTAATATTTCCGCATAATGATAAAACCACCGTCTTTTCAGGCGGTGGGTTTTTTGTTGACAATTTGCATTTGCTGCATTATAATATATAATGCAAAGTGAGGTGAGTTCCTTGTTGCTGGAAATTGATTTTTCAAATGAGGTCCCCATATACATGCAGATCCGCAACCAGGTCGTCATGGGCATCGCAGACGGGAGGCTGGCGCCGGGGGAGAAGCTGCCGCCAATCCGTACCCTGGCAAACGAGGCGGGCATAAATATGATGACAGCCAGCAAAGCGTATGCTCTGCTGAAGCAGGAGGGGTATATCCATGCCGACAGGCGAAGCGGAGCCGTTGTGTGCGCAAGTGCTAATAAAAGCGGCATTATTTCAGAGAAAATAAGGCAAGGGTTAAAATTGCTGATAGCCGAAGCGAAGCTGGACTACGTGCAGGAGCAGGATTTTCTGGCGCTTTGCAGCCTGATTTTTGGGGAAATGGAGGGAGAATGATGTCAACTGTAACATTCAATATTATTATGCTCGTGTGCATGTATCCGTTGCTGCCCATTATGTATTTCATCATCAGGAACACTGCAAAACCGAAGAAAAACCTAGTTCTTGGAGTGACGCTGCCGTACGACGCGCGGCAAGATGAGCGTGTGGACGCAATATGCCGCGGCTTCAAGAAACGTCTGGGCCTTGTATCGCTGGTACTCGCTGTGCTTCCCGTCAGCTTCTATTTCACTAAACATATATCGGTTACAACGACTTTTTACATGACATGGTTGCTGGTGGTGATTATTGTGCCGTTTGTGCCATATGCAAGATACCACGGAAAGCTTAAACGCCTTAAGCAAGAGCAGAACTGGAAGAGCATCGTTGAAGGCAGTGTGCTGGTCGACACGAAAGTATCGTTCCGATCGCAGAAAGAACTCAGCGTATGGCTGTTTGTCCCACCAGTCGTTTTTAGCCTGATCCCCGTCGGCGTCTGGGCTTACAGAGGAACTGATTTACTGTCTGCTTCCATTTACATAGTCAACGCGGTTCTTGTCGGAACATTCTACTTCCTCTACCGCATTCTCTACCGGCAAAACGCGGAGGTCATCGACACTGACACGTCGCTCAGCGGGGCTCTTACGAATGTACGCCGTTTTCACTGGCGAAGGATGTGGCTCTGGCTTGCCTGGCTGACCGGTCTGTTCAATCTGATTTTCTGGTTGTTTATCACGAATGAAACAGGCGTCATTGTTACCACAGGCATTTATGTAATAGCCATCCTTGCTGTCGCGATGAACGCCGAGTTCAAGGCTAGGAAGTCACAGGAAGCGTTAACAGCGCAAAGCGGGCAGGGTGTATACGCTGACCTCGACAGATACTGGATACTGGGGCTGATTTACTGTAACGCTAATGACAACCATTTTATTGTCAACGACCGGATCGGCATGGGCACCTCGATGAACATTGCAAAACCTGCCGGAAAAGCCATAGTGGTTTTTGCGTTGGTATGTATGCTCGCTATGCCGTTCATGGGTTTGTGGATGATGAGCGAAGAGTTCACGCCGCCGCGGATAAACGTCACTGGCGAAGCGATCATTGCGTATCATAATAGCAGGAGATATGAGATAGCTTATGGCAGCATTTCGGAAGTCAGCCTTATTAACGAGCTTCCGCCAGCAAGAAGGACCAATGGCAGTGCGTATGACAATCTACTGAAAGGCAAGTTCAGCGTCCGCGATATTGGCACATGTTATCTGTGCCTGAACCCGCAGGTAGCGCCGTTCATGTTCATTAAGGCGGGTGAGACGAACTATATTATCGGCGCAGACAGCCCAGATCTGACGATCGCCGCATTCAATGAGCTTTCGTCGATTCTGAAGTAGCTTATCAGTGGTATTCAAAGCGCATATTGAGTGATTGTAAAGATAACTTGACTGTTCACGAGGTATGCGATATAATCTACGTATAAGTAGGCTACTCATGCGTAGATTACAGCAGATTGGACGGTTATACTCGTATGTTTATAGGACGCAAGTCTGAACTTTCGGAGTTGAATGAAATATACAGCCGCAAAGGCTTCAGGTTCGTTGTAATTTATGGACGCCGGCGTGTGGGAAAAACCGCTCTGATTACGGAGTTTATAAAGGACAAAGACAGCGTTTTCTACATTTCAATTGAACAAAATGACAAAGCCGCTCTTAGGGATTTTTCCGCAAAGGTACTGGAACGCTTTCCTTCTGCGGCTTCAGTTATTGATAGCTTTTCTTCCTGGGATATAGCACTTTCCTACATATCGGACCAAGCAGGGAACGATCGGGTCGTGCTTGCTGTCGATGAATACCCATATCTTGCTTCTGGGAATCCATCCATTTCATCCATACTGCAAAAACACATCGACACAAGCTTCCAATCCACAAATTTGTTTCTTATCTTATGTGGTTCGTCTATGAGCTTCATGGAAAATCAGGTGTTGGGTTATAAAAGCCCGCTCTATGGCCGCAGGTCAGCGCAGCTCCATATTGAACCGTTCGATTATTATGATGTGGGCTTATTCTTCCCGCAAGCTGAATATGAGGACAAAATGCTTGCTTATGCAGTATGCGGCGGCATCCCGCAGTACCTGAACGCGGTTGCCGAGCATGGGAGTGTTACTGATGGAATATACGAATGCTTTTTGAAAAAATCCGGCGTTTTATATGAGGAGCCTGAAAATCTTTTAAAGCAGGAACTCAGAGAACCTGCGGTGTATAACACTCTTGTCGCTTCGATTGCCGGCGGTGCAAGCAGATTAAACGACATTTCCACAAAATCCGGGGAAGAAAATAAAAAGTGCTCAAAATACTTGAAATCTCTGGTAGACTTACATATTCTGTATAAAGAATACCCATATGGTGTGCAAACGGAACGCAAGAGCATTTATGTACTGCTAGACAACATGTTCCGGTTCTGGTATCGCTTTATCCCCCAAAACGTAACAGCTATTGAATCCGGCCTCGGAAGACAGGTGCTGGAAACCCGCATCGTTCCGGGATTGCCGGTTTATATCGGTCATATTTTCGAAGATGCTTGCCGTGAATACATGAAACGGCAAAACGGAAAGAGTGTTCTGCCCTTTATGTTCGATGGCATCGGGCGCTGGTGGGGAACAAATCCAAATACCAAGGCACAAGAAGAACTCGATATCCTCGCAGACGCAGGTGAAAAAGCGATATTCGGCGAATGCAAATGGAAGGCGGCAGCGCCCGGCATGGATACCCTGGTTGAGTTAAAAAGAAAAAGTGAAATGTTTACATGGTATACCGACGTATCCTATATAGTGTTTTCAAAAACCGGCTTCCAGCAATCACTTTTTGAGGCTGCATCGCAGAAAAACGCGATGCTTGTAAGCCTGCAGGAGCTGTATAATCTGTAGTTAATACCTGAACATTTCCGCTATTTTGCGGTTCCCCGGCGTCGCGTCGATTCCTATCGATTTCAGTATTTCGAGCTCGTCGCGCGCGCCCTTGCCCTGCGGAACGCATGATGCTCCTGCGTCGCTGCCGCAAGCTATTGGCACGCCCATCTCTTGCGCTTTGACCAGCGCGGCTTTATGCCCGTCGAGAATACCCTGAAGCATGGCATCGTCATATTTTCCTGAGCCAATCAGGTTTGCTACTGTAGCGCAGGTCGGAACCCAGACAGCGCCGGTCTGCTTAATAATTAATAACGCGTCGGCGTCCATGTAGAAGCCGTGTTCGATGCTATCGACGCCGGACTCCGCTGCGCGCTTGATGTTGTCCGTGCCATTGGCATGTATCATGACGGCAAACCCTTCGCCATGCGCGATGCTGACCATCTCACGAAGTTCTTCCACCGTCATTTCAGGCCCTGTCACACCGCCGCCATGAGTAAAGTCAAGAAGGTTCGAGGCTGTTAGCTTAATAAAATCTCCTCCAAGCTGCTTTACACCGCCGACCAGTTCGCGATATTCGGTCATATCTTCAAAAGCCCGCCCGAACATGCTTCCGTAATAACCTTTTTTAAGGATGATGTACGCAGACGTGTGGTAGTCGATTCCGTATTCGTCAGCGATTTTTTTCGCAAAAACCGAAACCATATGCTTATCCCCGCCGTCGCGGTAATATGTGACGCCGTATCTCGCGCAGTTTTCCAGATTTTCCCGTACAAACCCCTCGTC
>Ga0082212_10004808_pt1 | contig 18650 bp, 12 predicted proteins | sample TergutNt197P3_FD_71548 | JGI IMG/M metagenome (GOLD analysis project Ga0082212, IMG submission 71548) | Neocapritermes taracua P3 segment gut microbial communities from Petit-Saut dam, French Guiana - Nt197 P3 | ecosystem: Host-associated > Arthropoda: Insects > Digestive system > Gut ...
TTTCGGTTTCATATTTTCGGGATAGATACTCAACGGCTTTAGTCAAATAATGAATACCTTTCCTTTCATCTGAAATTTTCACGGCTCCAAATAAAATCAACTTTTTATCTTTCGGTAAATTAAATTTTTCTCTGCACGACAGTTTATTCATCGGTCTGAAAAGAGAGGTATCTATCGGATTCGGGATAGAAAATATTTGCTGTCCGGAAAGTAAAGCGCTTTCTTGGGCTTTGTTTTTAAGCCAAAAACTACAAGTTATAAAAATTATTTTCCCTGATTGATATATCTCTTTTTTTTGCTTAAATATTTGATAAGATAAATCGTTGTATTTTGGCTTTTTCAAATAAAAGCAATCGTGACACCCTGTTTGATAGTGGTTACATCCCCGTGCATGATGACAGATTCCCGTACATGGCCACATATCGTGCATTGTCCACACGATGGGTTTACTCAATTGCAACAATTGTTTTATACCTTTCAACGATAGAAAACCTTGATTGATCCAGTGGATATGAATAATATCGGCATCTTTCACCAACGGATGACCGGAAATATTAAATCCTGTGTTGGCTATTGAAACCCTGAATAAGTTTTTCCGGTTATAGCGATTATGTACAAAAATGACCCATCGTTCCCAAAGGAAATTCAATCGGGCGAGTTGTTTTTTGAAGAAAGAAGATTGAATAGAGATTACTTTTCCATCATCCGTTTGTTTGTCCAACACAAGGGTTTTAGCTTCGATTCCATTATTACTCAAAGCCTTCATCAGCCTGCCGGCAGCAACAGCGGCTCCGCCGGTTCGTTCTGAGGTGTTTAATAAAACGACTTTCATGCTATCAATATTGATGTAAAAAATATCTCACCAATCGTTTCCATGAAAAAAATAACTTCTTTATCGTTGTATCATCTATTTTTTTATTCCTTAAAATAGATTGAGGGTGTTTCAACGGGAAAGAGATAGCGGAGGCAGGAATTAAATGTCTTTCTTTTTTTCTGTTTGTATGGGTAGCATTCGGATCGCCTAATCCAATGTTTGTAACCAAGTTGACAGCCGGATAAACAGATAATTGATTTTGAAAGCGTAAAGTGAACCAATACTGTGTATCCCAAACGCTTAGATTATTTCTACTTGCGAGCGCATCGGAAATAAAAGAAGAAAAATAAATTTCTTCCCATTTACTGAAAAAGAGAGAAGAACGCTTGTCTTTTTGCTCTTCCCAAAGGGGCAGATTTAAATCAAAACTCTTCCAAACCCTGCTCCATGTAGCCCAACCCCAGATGTGAGCGCAAGAACAAAAATCATAACTAAGTCCTTCGTCTATGATACCCTGCAAAAAATTATTTCCGCTGATATGTCCAATACGTGAATCATCTTTGTATTTATCCAATAATTCTTCGCAATAGGGGAAAAAAGAAAGATCGGGCAAGCAATCATCTTCTAAAATAATGCCTTGTTCCACATTTTCAAAAAACCAAGTAATAGCAGAACTGATTGCTAATTTGCAGCCTAAGTTTTCTTCCCTAAACAGCGTTTTCATTTCGCAATCCCAATCCACTTGCTTGATAATTTCCCTCACTTGTTGGCATTTTTCAACTTCATCCGGTTTGCCTTTTCGAGGTCCGTCGGCTGCGACAAACAGATACTTGGGCTTTTGCCGACGAATGACGTCAAAGACTTTTTGTGTCGTGTCCGGCCGATTAAAGATGAGAAAAAGTACAGGTGTTTCAAACATAATAAATCCGATAAAAACTTTCAGCTATTTTCTACATTCGATTGCAACGGAATTTTCAAAACGAGATTCAATCTCTACATACTTAAACATCTCATCATCACAGTCTCCAAATTTACACAACCGTATATCTACAAATCCGGCGTCTCGCAACTCAACAAACATGGACTTTGTGTCCCACATCCATAAATGCCTTGAATAATCGCCCAATAAATTAAATAAACGCGCCTTAATTCCCCTCTTTCTTTGTTCTATACCAAGGTATGTATTTTTTAAGAAATCTATACTTGCTAAATCATCTCCATTCTCAAGAGAAGATATGTATGTTCTTGCGGCAGATTCCAAATCGGGAACAATACATCGAAATATACCTCCGGGCTTTAATATCTTATACGAATTTTGTAAAGCCAATCTAAAATCATTTAATGATAAATGTTCCAGAACGTGTGAGCAAAACAAACCGTCACAAAAATTTCCTTTAACAGGTAATCCTGTAACTATATTTCCTTTGCGGACATTAGAAGGGAACAGGGCGTTTTTCTTGTGTCTTTTAAATAGAGATGCTATCACTTTCAACGGAAATTCCATTAACGGTATTTTTTGAATGATAACTGTTGCCGCAGCATCAAAATTTTCCCACTGTTCAGGAGCAACATGCCCGCAACCGTATTGTATATATGTTTTTTTTATTTTCGCCATATAAAGTTTGCCAAAAATTCCATACTCTCGCTAAATATCACCGAACGGCTTATTTTCATCACAAAGATATACAAAATGGCTGATATTGTTATTTTAGAAGCAAGTAACAGATAGATATTTTGAATATGACTTGTCGCTATCCATGCAATTAGAAGACAGGCGAGGGTTATTCCCAAATATGGTAAAATATCTTTCAAAATATCCCGCAGTCTTAATCCGATGAGTTGATATACATACCGTTGCCATACCGGCAATGCGGCAAGTGATATTCCAACAAATGCCGCTACCATCCAAAATAATCCCAAGGGATAAAAACACAGTACGGCAACCAATTGCGCTAAACCGGTTAAAATAGTTATCTTCATATAGATGTCCGATTTCCCATGCGCATAAACAATATTGGTAAAAAGACTTAAAAGATAGGAAAATGCGCTCCATATACAAAAGAGTTGCAGGAAAGGAACACTGCTTAACCATTTTTCTGTAATGGCAATCACAATGAATTCCTCGCCAACGAATGCCAATCCCAGCATCAGAGGGAATGAAACAAATGCGCCGAAACGTATCATTTTCCTCACTACTCCTATCTGACGCTCTCTATCATTGTTTATCTGAACCAAAACCGGTTGGACAATATAATTAATCATTCCGCCAGTCAATTGACTACCCATATTCGCCCATTTCTGACCTTGCGTATAAACGCCAAGTTGTTCTTTGTTAAAAATCTTTCCAATAATTACAGAAAGAAAATGGTTGTTTATCTGAACAAATAAATTGGTAATAAACATTTTGGATGTAAAAGAAAGCATCGACTTAATTGGATCAAATTTAAATTGAAACGTAGGTTTCCATGGCGCAACAATGAAACGCAACAACGATGCCAAAGAAAGATGTATCACGATTTGAATGGCAAGCGCCCAATAAGCATATCCTTTTATTGCAGCGATAATCCCTATGCTCAGCGCCGTGAACAAGGCAACAATGTCGATAATTGCTTGCTGTTTCACCATCATCTTTTTAAACAGAACCGAATAGGAAGCTGTACCTATTCCACCAAAAAAGAAACTGAGAAATAAGAAACGGGACAAATCAACCAAAGCCGGCTCTTCATAAAATTTTGCTATCAGGGGCGCCGCAAAGTAGAGAATAATATAAAGGAACAGGCCAACAAAAAATGTAAACCAGAAAACCGCATTGTAATCATGGTGGTCTGCATCTTTTTTATTTGTTAACGCTATTGAAAAACCGCTATTGATAATGATTGATGCAACTGCCGTAAAAATGGCTAACATTGCAACTAAACCATAGTCCTCCTGATTTAGAATTCTTGCCATATAAATTCCGAAAACAGCGGCGAACAATTGTTGAATGCCGTTGCTGATCCCTCCCCAGAAGAAACCGGTTGCTGTTTTTTGTTTGAGAGTCGACGTCATTCTTTATAAAAAATAGACCGTTTTTCTAAACCAGACACGAAAAACAGGATCGTTGAACGTAATCATTTTTGGCGCTATATCGATTATTTCTTTTTGTTCCAATGATTTTTTCAAGCGGGATATATTAGCGGAAGTTCCTAATTTGTATTTCGAAATCACTTCTTTACGTGAAAACCCATCGTTAATACCGTCTGCAATCGCACGAAGGAAATTAATTTGCAGGGCAGAGAGACTTTCCATAAAATTATGATAAAGCATGGAATTTTGATTCAGTAAATCGGTTTGCGCATCAATAATATCATTTTCAGCAGTCACTTTTTCCGTTCTACTCCAAACAATCCATGAAAATTGTTGCACGTAGGACGAATGATTTTCGACTGTTTGGCAGATTTTACTTGCCAAGTCGGTAGAAATGGATTTCCCCGTTTCTTCAAAACGTTGTTGAATATATGGAATCCAATGTTCAATAGCTATTTTTTGCAAAAAGAAAACATCCCCAAACTTGTAGAATGGCATACTCTGTTTTGTAAACAGCGCATACATTAGATGTTTTTTACTTCCATACAAGCAATATGACACATGCTGTGCATGTAACTGCCACGCGCTTCTCAATTTTTTCTGGAAAGTTTTATGATCCGGAAACTCGGCTATTTGCTGGAATTCATCAATGCAAACCACAATTCGAATCCCTTTTTTGTTTGCAATTTTTAACGGCAAATCCAATACTTCTTCATTTAGCAAAGTCTTGTTTGATGTGCTGAATGAAATGCTGAAGTCACTCATGGGGTCGCTTCCAAAACTTATTGTCGGTTTCAAGGCAGACAGAAAGTGACGTGCATTTTCCGACCATTCCTCCCATTTGTTAGACGTTTGCTTGATAATTTCACTTGAGAAAATGCGATAAAAATCTTCATCCGAACGGCAGGAGAAAATATCAAAATTGATAATTTTCAGACGTTTATCATCAATTTGTTTCGCTACTTTCAAAACCAATGAAGTCTTTCCCCACCGGCGAGGTGAAATAAGTACGGTGTTGATTCCATGAATAAAATTCGCCGATAGACGTTTGGCATCTTCTTCCCGGTCGGTGAACCATTTTCCAAAGGTTGCCATACCATATATGAATGGGTTTTCCATATCCAATACATTCTTTTTCATAGCAAAGGTAGTTGTTTTTTTTAATGTAACAAGAGTGTTAGTAACAACCATGTTACTAACACTCTTGTTACATCCTTAATTTATTGTTTTTTAATTTTTTACACATCATTATTTTTGTTTTTTTGTCATTATTTTTTAACCGAAAAATTCACTTATTTCGTAAAATCCGCTTAATATCGTTCAATTTATTTAACGCTTCTACGGGAGTTAAATTGTTTACATCCAAATTATTTATTTCATCTCGTATTTGTGAAAGTACAGGATCGTCTAATTGGAAAAAACTTAACTGATAACCTTCCCGTTCCGACAATAACCTTTTCATGGGTTTAGCAATTCCCGTTTTCCTGTTATCGGTTTCTAATTGTTTTAGAATCTCATTTCCTCGTTTCACAATACTATGCGGCATACCTGCCATTTTTGCAACATGAATTCCAAAGCTGTGTTCACTTCCTCCCCTTATCAATTTTCTCAGAAAAATAACTTTATTGTTTTCCTCTTTTACCGAAACATTAAAGTTTTTTATTCGTTTGAAAGATTTTTCCATTTCATTCAACTCGTGGTAATGCGTTGCAAAAAGTGTTTTGGAATGGCATCTCGGATGTTCATGGATATATTCGACAATTGCCCAAGCGATAGAAATCCCGTCATAGGTGGAAGTCCCACGCCCCAATTCATCGAAAAGCACCAGGCTCCGTTCGGAAAGATTGTTCAAAATGTCGGATGCTTCATTCATCTCGACCATAAAAGTGGATTCACCTAAAGAAATATTATCGCTGGCGCCTACGCGTGTAAAAATTTTATCGACTATTCCTATGGTAGCCGTTTCAGCGGGAACAAACGAACCGACTTGCGCCATCAAAGTAATTAATGCAGTTTGTCGCAATAGCGCCGACTTTCCTGCCATATTTGGTCCCGTAATGATGATAATTTGCTGCTTTTTATCATCTAAATACACATCATTGGGTATGTAAGGTTCATCCGAAGGAAGTTGGGTTTCAATCACCGGATGTCTTCCGCCCTTGATGTCCAACACAAGGTTATCATTGATTTGTGGGCGGATGTATTTATTTCGTTGAGCAATCTTAGCAAACGACAAAAGACAATCGATCTGTGCAATCAGGTTGGCGTTCGTTTGAACGGGCGCTATGTATTCGGTCAATTCAAGTACTAAGTCGTTGAAAATTTTGGCTTCTAATGCAATAATTTTGTCTTCAGCACCTAAGATTTTTTCTTCATAAATCTTCAACTCTTCCGTGATGTATCTTTCTGCGTTCACTAAGGTCTGTTTTCGAATCCATTCGGGAGGAACCCTGTCCTTATGGGTATTGCGAACTTCAATATAATACCCGAACACGTTATTGTAGCTTACTTTTAAAGACGGAATGCCTGTCCGTTCGCTTTCCCGTTGTTGTATCTGTAAGAGGTAATCTTTACCTGAATAAGCAATTTCACGCAATTGGTCTAATTCTTCATTGATTCTTTTAGCGATTACATTGCCTTTATTCAACAAAACAGGCGGATCAGGCACGATTTGCTCTCCTATTTTGTTCCGGATTATTTCGCAACTATTTAATTGATCGCCAACGGTACGAAGACCGGATTCCTCCGATCGGAGGCAAAGTTGTTGAATGGGTTCGATTGCCTGCAAAGCGATTTTCAGTTGCACAACTTCTCTCGGATTCACTCTTCCTACAGCTACTTTCGATATGATGCGTTCCAAATCACCTATCAAACTGAGTTGCTTTTCCAACATCTCTTTTAACTCCGGTCTTTTGAAAAAATACTCAACTACCGACAAACGATCTTCGATGAATTTAATTTCTTTCAAAGGAAAAACAATCCAGCGTTTCAACATTCGGGCGCCCATAGGAGTAATGGTTTTATCCATAACGTCCAAAAGCGACTTTCCACCCTCGTTCATCGTATTTAACAATTCAAGACTACGAACGGTGAATTGGTCTAAACGGACATAGCGGTCTTCCTCGATACGTGAAATGGAAGTGATATGTCCGGTTTGCGTATGTTGTGTAATGTCTAAGTAGTACAGTATCGCACCTGCGGCAACGATTCCGTTTGTCAAATGTTGAATCCCGAATCCTTTGAGGTTTTTCGTCTCAAACTGTTTCAACAGGCGTGTATTTGCCGTATCTTCGGTAAAAATCCAATCATCCATTTCAAAAGTCAAAAACCGTGTACCGAATAACTCGATAAATTGTTTACGCTTGTTACGCTCCAAGAGGATTTCTTTCGGTGCAAAATTGTTTATCAATTTATCAATATAATTTGCTGGTCCTTCGGCAACCAAAAATTCGCCGGTTGATATATCAAAAAAAGCGATTCCGCAAATACTCTTATTGAAATGAATTGCTGCTAAAAAGTTGTTTTCTTTGTGATTAAGGATACTATCGTTGATAGAAATACCCGGAGTAACCAACTCGGTAATTCCCCGCTTTACCAATTTCTTCGTTAGCTTCGGATCTTCCAACTGGTCGCAAATTGCAACGCGTTTTCCGGCTCTAACCAATTTGGGTAAATATGTATCCAAAGCATGATGCGGGAATCCTGCCAATTCAACAAATTGCGCTGCTCCATTCGCTCTTCGGGTCAATGTGATTCCCAGAATCTCGGAACTCACAATTGCATCCTCCGAAAATGTTTCATAGAAATCCCCCACACGAAACAATAGAATCGCATCGGGATGTTTCGATTTGATTTCTATATATTGTTTCATCAATGGAGTCTCCGCTATTTCCTTTGCCATAATTATTCTATAACAATATTATTTTACATCATTGCGATGGTTTGCAAAGGTACGTCTTTTCGCTGAAAAATAAAAAATGAACGATCTCGAGGCAAGCCTCGAGGAATTCTTGAGATCAAAAAAGAATTTATAAATTAAAACTCAATTTTGTAGCTAACATTTGGTATTACAACAGCACCCCTGTACATTTCAGGGCGGTTGTTACGGTAATTATAATAATATCCGCCAAATTCTTCATTGCCTGTTACATTAAACATCTTCAGAGATATCTCGTGCGACAGTTTGTCACGGTTGATTTTGTAAGCAATGGTGAAATGACTGATGAACTCCGGCGACAGTTGTGTTTCGTAGGCACGGAAATTGTCATATACAAGGCTTGTTGAGACTATAGAAGCCGCTTCATCCACAGGGATGTAGCGCTCTCCTCCTTGCAATGTAAAACGGAGGCTAAGACTCAATATGTTTTGTTTTTGTTTGCCCATTTTCCATTCTTTTCCACCCAAAGCGTTCATGATGTAATTGCGGTTCAGACGAGTATTCCGCCACACCTTGTCGCCTCCCATATAACGCGATTCGAATAGTGATGTAGTTAGCAAGTAATAATAACCTTGATTCAGATAACGTTCCAATGTGAAATCAATACCGTAATTTTTTCCTTTTCCGTCGTTAACCAAAGGAAGCATCATCCACCAGTCGCGATAGTTAATCAGTGATAATAAGTTGCCTGTTTCAACCGGAATATTGTAAAGATATTGGAAATAAGGCTCTACTTTCAGGCGAAGATATTCCGAGACCGACCAGTCGTAAGATGCTACAAGATGATGCGCTTTGGCAAAATCGAGTTGTTTATTGGGAAATTCCGCATGGTTTTCCACAAAGTAGAAATCCGTATTTTCACGACGACTATGTTTGCCATACGCCAAACTGAAAGCATGTTTTGGAGCGGCTTGCCAGCGAATCCCGACGCGCGGCTCAACCGTAGCTTTTCCAGTGAGATGAAAATACATGCCATGCAAACCGAGGTTTGCCGTCAGTCGGCTGTTCAGCCGGAAAGAGGACTGACTGAAAGCAGAAAACGCCATCGAACTGCCAGTTCCTTTCGCAAAGTTGACCATTGGGTCAGGATAAAGATCCAAGTAGTTGGGACTCATCCAATAATTCAAATCATAAAACAATCCCGTGATGTTAAGGCCTGTCCGGTTGGTGTGCGCCGCACTGAATTTTGTATTCAAATAAGTATCGAAAGCCACATTCCAATTTGTATTTCTCATATCATTAACAGCAAATGTACTCCAATCTGTGTAAACGTAGTCATACACTATTTTGTTTTGCATATAATTTGCGACCAGCGAGCTTTTCAGATAAGACTTTTCACTGACAAAAATTTTGTGTCCCAGTCCGCCAACGGCTTTGATTTGTTTGTAATCGGCATTACCTTCCGACATATTGTCCCATTCCGTTGTATCTTTTGGAGCGGTTATTGGATAATGATCGGTAATACCAACTCCCCAAATGGAAAAAGTTCCTGCCTTCTTGGTAGGAAAATTCATTTTAAACGATAAATCCTGATAAAGCATAGCTCCCGCATCGGCGATAAGATCTGGCATCAAATTATACATAAGTCCCATGGACGAATACCGGTAATTGAACAGGTACGAGGACTGTTTCCCTTTTTTGAATGGTCCTTCGGAAGCAAATTCAACGCCCAGCGTACCGATTTGTACCGTGTGTTCATAATTTTGGTTGTTTCCGCTGCGCAATTGCATATCAAATACACCCGAAAGTGCATTACCGTATTCCGCGGGGAAAGCGCCGGTAAAAAAGTCGGAATTGCCCAGTGCCTGCGAACTTAGCGCTGTGATAATACCGCCGCCAATACCTGTAACATCGGAAAAGTGCGAGGGATTAACGGCTTCCACACCCTCCAGCCGCCATTGCAGAAACAGGGGCGAGTTGCCACGTATGGCAATACCGTTGTTGCTCATACCGCCCGAAACGCCGGCAAACGCCGTTACCAAGCGTGCAGGATCGTCAAATCCGCCGGCATAACGGCTTGCCTCTTCCACGCTGAGCATACGGGCGCTTGCCAACGCCATCGTATTCAAAGGCGCTTCCTTATTGACTTTCGGACGAATAGTCACTTCATTCAGATTCTGAATATTTTCCCGCATGGTAACTTCCATAAAAACTTCTTTCCCCGAACTAAGCATTATCTCCCGCAAAACAATCGGCTCGTATCCCAAGAAACTGCATTGAATGTCGTAACGTCCTACAGGCAAGTTGTTCAGTCGAAAATATCCCACTGAATCGGTTGTGGTCCCGATAATAGGATTCGAATGAAGTACAACGACAGAGGCGTAAGGTAGGACTTGCCCCGATGCGTCGTCGGAAATAATACCACGAATGTTTCCAATAGGTTGCGCCACAAGTAATATAGGCAACATCAGCGAAGTAAAGATGATAATAAAAAAGATATTCTTCATAGGAATTGTATTTTTTGTTAACAAAGATATTACAGTATTTTATTAATCGAAATACTTTATCGACGAAATGCGGTGAAAAATCGACAAAAACAGGAATCTGGTCGTTATAATAATCTCAAATTTATGTAGTTTACTAAAACAACTGAAGGATGCAAATCTGAAAAAATATAAATGTTGTATCCACACCGTTGATAGTGGAGAACAGACAAATTCTACTTAGCTCTCTCTCTCTTCCAGCTTTTCACGCTCCCAAAGCCCGATAAATCGGCAATATCGGCCTGTGAGAGTTCGGGACGGGATTGCTGCAGGCTTTCAGCATAACGAGCACGGTGGGAATTGACAAAAGTTGAAAAATTTTGTCCGTAATCTGTATTGATAATCTGCGAAAGATAGCTACGGTTGGTGTTGAGTTGTTTTGCTAATTCCCAAATCGTAAGGTCTTTGTTCAGATAAATTTGTTCCTTTTTAAACAGTTTTTCCAAACGATTTTTAATGTGAATATTTTGTGATTTTGTTGATTTTTCTTGTAAAGGCAAACCTGTGTATCTGCTCTTATCCGTGTATTCACTCGCAGCCGTGTTTTCATTTTCCGTCTCTATATCCGTCAACAATACAGCCCTTTGCCTGTTACCAAGCCACCCGATGCAGAACAGCGTTACCGTGAGAATGACAGACGGTGCAAGCAGGAAAAAATCGTGTCCTGTAAAACTTTCTTTACCGAGAATTTCCATAATGACACAGGTTGTCATTGTTACGGAGACAGTCACATTGAGCCACTGTACCTTATCTAACGAGTCGTCTTCGGTGTTAGAATAAAAATTGACGACATTCTCCTGATTTCGTTTCACCACCAAAACCGATAGCGTCATATACACAATGCCCTGAATGATAAAGGTTATTCGGATGACAAAATATATGATTTTTTGATATAGAAAAATACCTGTAACCGTTTTGTTTTCTATTAGCCTGTTGTATATAAAATCAATATACTCTGTTTTTGTCATAAAAAAAACGCTGACTGCATAAAACACAAACAACACAAACGGTATGAGTAGGTGTTTGTAGTGTTTTTTTAAGGAAAAATCAGGGTCGATACTTAACAGTCGCACATAAATGTAATATAGAGGAAAAACGAGCAAATGAGCGAGGTAATAAATCGAATCGGCATAGACATAAATTTCGGGAAAGGGTATAAAATAGAATAAGTGAGCGACAAATGTGAGGAACGCTACCACAAAAAACTTGCCCAGAAACGTTTTCGGTCTGTTGCCCTGTGGTTTTACGGTGTTCAAAACAACCGCCCAGAACAGCGTAGCATAAACAGGATTCAGTAAAAGAAAAAGTTTAAACATCATTCAACCGACTTAGCTCTATTAAGCACAAGGCATGCATATACACCGAGAGTAGTATTGTGGTGAGAAAAGGAAGTGCAAGAAATCAATCTTTATAATTTTCCAAAATTCCTTTTACTTCTTTCGGGTCTATGCGGCCGTAAACTTTATCACCTATAAGCATCACGGGTGCAAGCCCGCAAGCGCCTACGCAACGGAGGCAGTCTAACGAGAATTTTCCGTCGGAGGTTATTTCACCCACATTGATGTTTAGCTCTTTCTTCAATTCATCGACCACTTTTTCGGCGCCACGCACATAACAGGCAGTACCCATACATACCGAGATTTTATGCTTTCCCCTCGGTTTCATCGTGAAGAAGGCGTAGAACGTTACCACGCCATACACTTTTGCTTCCGAAATATTCAACTCTTTGGCAATAACGCGTTGTACTTCTGCAGGCAGGTAACCAAATGCCTCTTGTGTTTTGTGGAGGATATTGATAAGTTCACCCGCTTGGTTATCAAACGATTTACAAATCTCTTGAATCGTTTTTATTTGGCAGTCTTGTAATACTGTTGTCATCATGCTGTCTTGATTATTTTGATTTGTCAAAATAGTGTGTATGTAATAATTGATGCGCCTTTTCGCTCAGCGGTTTCCCGAGAAATTCCGCATACAGTTTCTTGATGTACGGATTTTCGTGCGATTTGCGGATAGGCTTTTGAGCATCTTCGCGATAGATTGCCTCGTGACGCGCCTTGATAATTTTGGAATTACCATGGTGCAAGGGTTGTCCGCCGCCACCAATACAGCCGCCCGGACAGGCCATAATTTCAATTGCGTGGAAGTTGTACATTCCCGAACGGATTCCATCAAGCAGTTTACGCGCATTACCCAATTGATGGGCAATACCAATATTGATATTCGTGCCGTCGAAATCGACAGTTGCCATACGAATACCATCTAAACCACGAAGCTCATGGAAATCAATCTTATCTAATTTTTTACCTGTAAACACCTCGTAGGCTGTACGTACTGCAGCTTCAATCACTCCGCCGGTAGTTCCAAAAATCACGGCTGCACCGGTTGATTCGCCCATCGGATTATCAAATTCGGTATCGGGCAGGGTCTCGAAGTTGATATTTGCTTCACGGATGAGATGCGCCAATTCGCGGGTTGAAAGGGCAAAGTCCACATCGGGATTGCCATTGACTTTAAACTCGTCTCGCTGGCACTCGTATTTTTTTGCCAAACAGGGCATAATGGATACTACAACCAAATTTTCACGTTTGATACCTAATTTATTGGCCAAATAAGTTTTAGCTACTGCACCGAACATTTGCTGAGGGGAGCGGGCTGTCGAAGGTACATCAAGCATATCGGAATAATTGTATTCAAAGAAGTTCACCCAGGCAGGGCAACAGGACGTCAGAATCGGCAATTTCACATCTTTTTCGCCTGCTAAGAATTTAGAAATACGTCCCAATAGTTCCGTTCCTTCTTCCATGATGGTCAGGTCGGCTGCAAAATCGGTATCGAATACATAATCGAAACCCATTTCTTTCAGTGCAGTTGTCATTTTACCTGTAACCAAAGTGCCGGGTTCCATACCAAACTCTTCGCCCAATGCAACGCGAACGGCAGGAGCGGTTTGTACAATCACTGTTTTAGCAGGGTCTGCCAAAGCGCGTATCACTTTTTGTGTATGATCAACCTCCGTCAGCGCTCCGGTGGGACATACTGCCACGCATTGTCCGCAGAAAGTACACGGTGAATCAATCAGGTCCTGTTCAAAAGCCGGAGCAACCACCGACATGAAACCGCGATTCACTGCATTCAACGCACCTACGGTTTGGATAACGTTACAGGCGGTTTCGCAACGGCGACACATGACGCATTTGTCCATATCGCGGATAATCGACGGTGAAGAGTCCTTGCGGTAAGTGGACATTTCGGCGTTCTCGACCGAGTGGATTTCACGGATACCCAATCGTATCGATAAATCCTGCAATTCGCAGCGTCCCGATTTCGGACAAATCAAGCAATCTTTCGGATGATCGGAGAGGAGCAGTTCCAACACCGTTTTGCGGGCATTAAGTACGCGCGGCGAATGGGTTTTAATCACCATTCCTTCCGTGCAGGTAGTTACGCACGAAGGCGCTAAATTACGGCGTCCGGCTATTTCGGTAACACAAATCCGGCAACCGGCCGGATTATTTTTGAATCCCACCGCCTCTAAATTCATATAGCAAAGTCGCGGAATATCAATACCTATCTGTTTCGCTGCATCGTAAACGGTAGTTCCCTGTTCTACTTCTACGAGTTTATTATCTATAGTAACTTTCATATTATTCTTTACTAAATTATTGAATGATTATCGCATTGAACTTACATTTGTCGTAACAAGCGCCACAACGGATACATTTGTCTTGTTCGATGTCGTGCGGTTGACGTTTCTCTCCCGTAATGGCATTTGTCGGACACACTTTTGTGCATGCCGTACAGCCATTGCATATATCAGGCAGGATAAAATATTGTTTCAACGCTCTGCACTGACCGGCAGGACATTTTTTGTCGCGTACGTGCGCTAAATATTCGTCGTAGAAATAATCCAAAGTCGAGAGTACGGGGTTGGGTGAAGTTTGTCCCAATCCGCAGAGCGCCGTATCCTTAATGACCACGCTCAAGTTGCGTAAATAGTCCAAATCTTCTTCCGTACCTTTGCCCTTACATATTTTGCTTAACAGTTCGTGTAAACGCTTATTACCCACACGACAGGGAGCGCATTTTCCACAAGACTCTTCGACTGTAAATTCAAGATAATATTTGGCAATAGCCGGAATACAGTCGTCTTCGTCCATCACAATCATCCCTCCTGAACCCATCATAGAGCCGGCTGCTATTAGACTATCGTAGTCGATGGGCGTGTCTAAATGCTTTTCGGTCAAGCAACCACCGGATGGTCCGCCGGTTTGTACGGCTTTGAATTTCTTAAAATCTTTGATACCGCCGCCGATTTCATAAATCACTTCGCGGAGCTTGGTGCCCATAGGTACTTCTATCAAACCGACATTGTTGATTTTACCGGTAATGGCAAACACTTTCGTACCTTTGGATTTATCTGTTCCGATGCCTGAAAACCATTCATGACCTTTGAGGTATATTACCGGAACGTTGGCAAATGTTTCCACATTATTCACGTTGGTCGGTTTACCAAGATAACCCAATTCGGCAGGGAAAGGCGGTTTCACGGTCGGTTCACCGCGTTCGCCTTCCATAGAGTGGATGAGCGCCGTTTCTTCACCGCACACAAAAGCGCCGGCGCCGTAACGCAATTCAATATCAAAATTGAAATTACTACTTAAAATACCTTCGCCGAGCAAGCCATATTCACGAGCCTGATCAATCGCAATTTGCAAGCGCGTGATAGCTAAGGGATATTCGGCACGTATATAGACCAGCCCTTTCGATGCGCCGATACAGTAGCCGCAGATTGCCATTGCCTCGATAACCGAGTGCGGGTCGCCTTCGAGAATCGAACGATCCATGAATGCACCAGGGTCGCCCTCATCGGCATTACAGACTACATACTTTTGATCGGCTTTGTAGTTGTAGGCAAATTCCCATTTAAGACCGGTGGGGAATCCGCCGCCGCCACGACCGCGAAGCCCCGATTTTTTCATGATGTCGATGGCGCCGGTTTGTGGCATTTCAAGCGCTATGCCGAATGCAGCGTAACCATCATGGGCAATGTATTCGTCAATATTTTCGGGATCTATAAACCCGCAGTTGCGCAAAGCAATACGGATCTGTTTCGGGTCGGAACCCATAGCGTCCGAGTCGATAGTGTGGTAATTGACAGGCAGGATACCGTTCACCGGTTCTCCCTGCTTGATATATTTGTCAACAATCTCATCCGCTTTTTGCGCATCCACATGACCGAACACCAAAGGTTCGTGTCCGGGCTTATGCACCTCAACAGTAGGCTCGGCGTGGCAGTAGCCCATACAACCGGTCTGGGTCACTACGGCGTTTAAATTTTCTCTCCTGATTTTTTCAAGAATGGCATTCATGGTCTCACGAGAGCCGGAAGCAATGCTGCAAGTAGCCATTGCCACTTTAAATTGCACCAAACTGTCGGGATGATTCATCATTTGCTGTTTTATTTGACGCAGGTCGTCCGGCGAATTAATTTTATTCATACTTATCTTCGGTTTATTTAAAAATTCAGAGATGCAAAGGTAACCATTTTTTTTGGTAAAAAAAATAGCATAATGTCAATATTAATTATTTTTATTACCTTTGCAACCGCAAAAAAAGGTCCGGTAGCTCAGCTGGATAGAGCAACAGCCTTCTAAGCTTGACTACACTTCCTAAAACAGCAAGATTTTTACTCAAATAACATACTAATAGCCACAGGTTTGAAACTTATGCCAAACTTGTGGTTTTTGCTTTTAGCAGTATTGGTTTACCTGATGGTTTCCTTTTGACTCATTTCAACCAAGATTTTTTTGTTAATACTATTGTTAATTCACTCTATTTCTTTTTTAAAAATTTACTGACATAATAGGGTATTTATCCAGGGATGTAAATATTTGTATTTATGTAAGTAAAATCCACCTGGTGGGAACTGCACCCACATTTCCGGCAACCGTAAGCTATCCTCTCATATTTAGATGACAGGTGGATTTACCATTCAAATAGGTTATAATTTACACCAATACCGATATATGGATGAAATTTGTTAAAACCATAACCATATCCAATACTTACACCTAACCCAAACTTCTTCTGTTGGGGATAGGATTGTTGCCAACTATTGACATCGTAAATGTAATTTTCCTGGTTGTCTCCAGGAAAGAAAAATATGCTGATATAGTATCATTCTTGTAATTGGTTATAAAGACAAGCAATTAAACAAGGACTTGTTCCACAAATGGAGTTCTTCATTTCTTGTTATTTTTATACCACAAATCAAGTAGAAAATAGAATACAACTGATAGCACAAAAAGTATTATCAATAGCAGCCATAGATTAACTCTACCCCAATTAATCAATGTAATACCTAATGTAAGAACAAAGAATGTCCATAATATTTTCAAAGTTGTTTTCATTTTCATTTTAGAAGAAAAGTGGTACTATTATAGAGAGAACTTCCAGGATAGACAGACCTGGTGAATTTTTATACTGTCTTCGTTCTCTCTTGTATTAATTCTCTTTACATTTTCCTTTGTTCAAAATTTTAACAGTATATCTATACTTTCTACCAGATACAAACTTTCATTACTTCATTTTGAACATTATGAAATATACAATAAACGATAGCAATGAAATAACAATTACAATAGGCAAAAAATAGAAAAAAGTTTCAATAGGTCTATCAATTTTCACTAAAACCTTATTTAATAAATCGTCAATTGAAGACAAAGAAAATTTAATATTTTTTATCCAATTGTATAATTCGTTTAACTCTCTATCGTATTTTTGTTTAATGTATTCTTCTTTTTCTTTTGTAACACTTTCAGTTTCTTTCTTGTGTGAAATAACTATTTCATCATTGATAAAAAAATATTCCCGATATATTCTATCATAGACTTTCCGTTTATCCTCATCTGATAAAATTTCGTATGCTTCATTCAGTTCCTGCATTTTTTGCAATGCTATCGGATTGGAATTTCTATCAGGATGCCAAAATACTGCAAGTTTCCTGAAAACACTTTTTATTTCAGTTTGTGAAGCTGCTATTGTTATTCCAAGTATTTTGTAATAGTCCTTTATCATTTGTAAAAATTGATACAAAAATCAGTATAGGTTGTTGATTTTCTGATTTCTTTTTCCATCCGAGTAAAATATTTTCTTTTCTTTCTCAAATATCCTGCATAGGTTGACAAATCTGTTAATGACATTATTAACATGAAGATTAAAAAGATTATAGATATAAAACCAAGCAAACTAATAATTATCCATACAGTTTCATTGTCGGGCAATAAATCCAAGAAACACAATGTGCTGCATATAATTGCAGTAATTGCTAAGCCAATCCAAACCTTAAAAAGCCCACCAAACTGACTTGTCATTGTATCACTTTTATCAATGAGTGTAAAATTAGGGTCATTTCGTAAATTTTCTTTTAACACTCGATATTCAAATTCGTAAATTATATCCGGCTCTCTGAATGAATACCTGGTAACTGTATAAGTTCTTACCATAATTAATTGAGTTTAGAATGTTATATTAATTTTCATTACTGACCGATTAAAAAAATAAGGGGCTTATCCGAAGCGGCATCGCCCCAAAGTTGTAATTTTGTTGTTGCAAAACACTAAATACAACTATGGGCAAAGATAGCGAAAAAAGTTTAGTCGGACAGCCGATTTACAATCAGATACTAAAAACAATACCAAGAGAGGTATTTGACCGAGTAGTTTTGGAACAAAGGAGTGACTATAGATGTCGGACATTCAGTTCATGGGACGAGTTTGTTACCTTGTTGTTTGGGATATTGGAGCGATGCGATTCTGCGCGGGAAGTATGCGATGGGATGGCCGCATTGGGCGGTAAGTTGAATTATCTTGGCATGGATGCAGCTCCTGCCAAAAGCACTTTTAACGATGCTTTGAATAAAAGAGCATCCACTGTTTACGAACAGTTTTATTTTGCCTTGCTCGCCCATTTTTCGGAATTTTTATCGGACAGCCGAAAAGAAGGGATCAGTTTTGAGAAGTTTTATGCCTTTGATTCGACTACGATAAGTCTGTTTTCGGATGTATTGAAAGGTGTAGGTCGCAATCCCAAAGGCGATGGGAAGAAGAAAGGAGGCTTGAAAGTTCACATGCTGACCGATGTTCATGCAGACACGGCAAAATTTGTAAAAATCAGTGAGGCAAAGCAGCATGACAAGAATTTTTTGAAGCATTTAGTATTGCCGGCTGGCAGTATGATAGCCTTCGACAAGGCGTACAATCATTATTTACAGTTCGCCAAGTGGACACAGGAAGGCATTTTCTTTGTCTGCCGTCTCAAAGACAATGCAAAATATGAGGTACAGGATGTG
>Ga0082212_10004810_pt1 | contig 18648 bp, 18 predicted proteins | sample TergutNt197P3_FD_71548 | JGI IMG/M metagenome (GOLD analysis project Ga0082212, IMG submission 71548) | Neocapritermes taracua P3 segment gut microbial communities from Petit-Saut dam, French Guiana - Nt197 P3 | ecosystem: Host-associated > Arthropoda: Insects > Digestive system > Gut ...
CAGGTAATAACGGATGGATTCATTCAAACTGAACATAATGTCAACGGGATAAAAGGATGAGGGTTTTTATCAGTTCCATGTCTTTTTCTCCACGAAGACGAACAAGCGTACCGGTTTGATAGCTTATCTCCATAAAACAATACGGCTCATTCAGCGAGGATTTTTGATCTTTTGACACACGGGATGACTGTAATGGATATATACGCTCATTACCGGATGACAGCAGTACAGGAATGAAGCCGGGATCATGCTTCCGGCTGAACCCATCACCGGCAGTATTCATTATTGATGCGTCTTTCTGTAGCAGCTTCCTGTATTTGCGGAGCCAGTAATAAAATCGGGAACGCGAGATACGTTCATTCCAACAAAATTGTTCCATCGAAAGACCACTGCTCTCATAACGGGAATATACTATTTTATAATCTGTAATTGTCCACATATTTTTTTTTGCGGACAAAGGTCGGTAGCTATTTTGATACCTGAAATACGGGGGTCACCGTATGCTTACGATAAAACCAAACAAATACAAAAAAGGATTTAATCCCAACACCGATTGAAGATTGGACACTCCGATTGTTTCATTACAGGAAATCAACGATTTCATTGAAAAGTTTGAACTATATTAGAGGCAAAAAGGATGAGGCAATGAAGAAATTGCAACCTTATATCTATTAGGCAAATACTTAGAGTATTAACAGTATCTTAATTGATTAATTCACAGTCGTTATACATACTGTTAGGTTTCTGCCTTTCCCAATTCCTGTATTGTATTCAATACATAAAAGTAAAGCGTTGCGTATCAATCTACAAAATTTTTATTCGGGGTTTTTAAGAAAAAAAATTATAACAATGTGATTATTTAAAAATAATTAATATCTTTGCCCCAAATAAAAAAGAAAAAGTGCCTATGATTTAGGAAGAAAAAACGGTGCCGAAAGGCACAAAGACGGACATATAAAAAGCATTAAGCTTTTATCTTTCTTCTGAAAAGTTTGACACCTTAAAAAGAAACTGAAAGGTAAGTTTAATGTTCACGTACAAGGCGTGAACTTAACTTATTTGTAGTTTCGGGTAAAGTCAAACACCTTCAGAAGCGGATATTTTAAGTATCACGCTTCTTTTTTTGTAATCCATTGAATAGTAAATTATTAATTATATCAATATGTTTATCAATAAATTAACAAGACAATGAAAAAAAATGTTTTAAAAATGGCGACTTTAGCAGTCGCCTTAGGGATGGTTAGCCTTACAGGTGCTTACGCACAGGAGGCAGGTGAAATGGCAGCAGGCGGCAATGCAGGTGTTGCTTTCGGCGATGGTTTTTCTAAATTTGGTATTGGGGCAAAATTCCAATATAATGTTACGAAAGAGATTAGGGGTGAAGGTTCTTTCACATACTTTTTGGGTGATTTCAATTTTTGGGATTTGTCGGCAAACGCACACTATCTAATAGGTATTCCGAATGTACCGTTATTTAAAGTATATCCTCTTGCGGGATTATCTCTTTTGGGTTCAGGTGGTGGTAGTGGCAGCGGCGATGGAATTTATTATATTGACCCTATCACAGGAAAAGAGGTGTTTGAATCTTTTGATGACGACGGTGGTTCGAGTGGTACATCATTTGGGTTAAATTTTGGCGGTGGGGCAGACTATAAACTAACTGACCGAATAAGCGTTCAAGGCGAACTTAAATATAGAATTGGTATTAATGACATAAACCATTTTTGTATTTCGGTTGGCGTTTCGTATAAGTTTTAATCTATAATAATTTGAATTATGAAGAAATTTTTAGTTTACAGTTTGATGATGGTTGTATTTGCAACTGTAATGTCTTGCGATAAAGAAAACAACGGTGGCAAAGTAAGTGAAAAAACGATTATTGGGAAATGGATTAATGTTGACGGTGAGGGTTCTTTTGAATTTAAAAAGGATGGCACAGTAATTCACGACAGATTGTACACCACTCATACAACTTTAACAGGCACTTATACAGTTACTAAAATTGAGGAATTGGATTATGGTATTTTCTTTACTTTGGACACTGATTATAATGAAAGTTATATCGGATTGTATTTGTCTTATAGTAAAAATCCTGAAAGGTTAGGGATTGCAGGAATTAGGGATGATGTAAATTACTCGCATCTCCAATTGGGCAGTTTTTTAAAACAATAGTGATTTCGGCAAGTATTGCATATCTAATTTTAATGTTTTAATATTTTGAATTATGAAGAAAATTTCATTTTACAGTTTGATGTTGTTGGCGCTTACAACTGTAAGTGTTTGTATTACGTCTTGCAATAGTGGGAGTACATCATCGCAAAGTAACAGAATTTTATCGCAGGCTGAAAAAGAAACCCTGTCCCAAGCATTGGTAAAATACGATGATTTTTCCGACTTTTCCGATGGCCTGTTGAGAGTTGCCAACTCAAATAAATATGGATTTATTGACTTTTCAGGGAAAGAAGTAATCCCTTGTGTTTATGATTATGCAAATGATTTTTCGGAAGGATTGGCACAAGTCGGAAAAGAAGGCAAATATGGATTTATTGACATCAAAGGTACAGAAGTGATACCTTATGTTTTTGATGATGCAAGTAACTTTTCGGATGGTTTAGCAAAGGTCAAAAAAAATGACAAATACGGATTTATTGATAAGACAGGAAAGGAGATAATCCCTTGTATATATGATATTGCAGTAGATTTTTCGGAAGGTTTGGCACAGGTTATGAAAAATGACAAGTGGGGTTTTATTGATAAAAAAGGAAAAGAAGTAATCCCTTGTATCCATGAATTTGCGGGTTATTTTTCGGAAGGATTAGCTCTTTTGATTAAGGATGAAAAGTACGGATTTCTTAATAAAAGCGGAAAAGAAGTTATCCCTTGTGTGTATGATGATGCAAGGGATTTTTCTGAAGGGTTAGCACAAGTCAAAAAAAATGACCAATGGGGGATGAAAAATGACAAATGGGGTTTTATTAACAAAAGTGGAAAAGAAATAATTCCTTGTGTATATGATGTTGCAACTGATTTTTCTGAGGGATTTGCTGCTGTTCAGAAAGATGGAAAATGGGGCGTCATTGATAAAACAGGCAAAGAAGTTATCCCTTGTGTTTTTGACCATTTAAACAGATTTTCAGTTGGCCTGTTTGCTGTCAGTAAAAAAGACGATAATTTGGTAAGCGATTGGCCTGTAAATGTGCGGGATATTGGCAAGTGGGGCGTTATTGATAAAACAGGCAAAGAAGTTATCCCTTGTATCTTTGGCAGTATTAATACTATTTCTGACGGTTTAGCATTTGTTCGTTTAGATTATCGAGATGGATTTAATAATACAGAAGGATTTTTGGACATGGAAGGTTATTTTATTGGGAAAGGTGTTTTGGGAAAGGCAGTTGAGATTGTAGAGAAGCAAAAAAGAGAAAAAGGGGAAGCAGAATATGCAGAATGGGCAGAAGGCGAAGCAAATGAAGAAGACTATGATGATTTTAATAATTCTGCTAATGAATGGCTTATCGGTACGTGGGAAGTATCCTTTTCCGATCTTGGCACAATACGGTTAATTATTTCTGATGAAAAAAACTGCTCACAATCAAGTCAATATGGAACACAAACAGGCACATATACGGTAGATGGCGATGATATGACGGTTTACTTCAGCAGCGTAGGTACTGATTATCTACTTGACAGAAGCAATCAAAGAATTTCCGCAGGGGACGGTAAATATTTCAGAAAGGTATCGTCTGAAAATACATCATCATCTTCTTCAAATAATACATCATCAAGAAGCAGCAAAGACGAATTTTACAATGAGATGGATTTCAGGGCATACATTTCCAATAAATCCTTTAAGGCAGTAAATAAAGATTTTGGTTGGAGATTTGAAGATAATACATGGTACAACTTAAATGGTGTTGCTATAGGAACCATACGTGTAACAGGATATACATCTAACAGGGTGTCATTTACGGTGAATAGTATTAGTGATGGCAGTATTCGATTTACATTTACCCTCCCCGATACCTTAGTCGATCACGACGGTGTAGTATACAAGATACAATAAATATTAATTATATGATAATAAGGATTTTCCTTTTACTGTTTCTGTTATGTATGCAACAGGGGGGCAGTGCACAATCCGATGGCATAATTCGTGACCGCAGCAATGCGCAAATAGGCAACATACAGTCCAATGGAGTTGTCAGAAACCGAAACAATGCACAAATCGGCAGAATTGATCGTGATGGTAAAATTCGCAATGCAAGCAATATGCAAATCGGTAAAATTGACAGTGACGGCAAAATTTACGACCGCAGCAACGCACAAATTGGCAAAATACAATCCAATGGAATTGTATATGACCACCGCAATGCCCAAATAGGTAAAATACAATCCGATGGAGTTGTCTATGACCGCAGCAACGCACAAATCGGTACGGCAAAAGGAATAAAGCGTGAATGGGCAGCAGCAGCGTTTTTCTTCTTTTTTGATTTTTAAGTTTTAATATAAAAGTAATTTGTCTAATTTTCAATATATTAAAAAATGATTGAATTTTTTGAACTCATTTGGGGGATTATTGGTATCGCCCTTTTTATAACTCTATTAGTAGGTCTCATGAAACCTGCACTGATTATGCGATGGAGCAGCAAACCGACACGCATAAAATTTTTGGGATGGTGGTTACTATCCATGATTGTGATTTTTACTTTGTTGGATGTTATTGAACCTGATTATCCTTCCGATGTACTTGTGGAAAAGGCAAAATCCGAAATCACCAAAGGCAATTACAATAATGCGATAGGACACCTTAAAAAGATTAAACAGGAAGATGTTTTGTATTCAGAGGCACAAACACTTATTGCAAATGCCAATGAGGGAATAGCAAAGCAAAAGGCAGAGGAAGAAGCAAGGAAAAAAGCAGAGGTAGAGGCAAAGGCAGAAGCCCAAGCAAAGAAAAAAGCGGAAGCAGATGCAAAAAGACTTGAAAATGAAAGGAATAAAGCAGAAGCAGATGCAAGAAAAAAGGAAGAGGCAGATGCGAAAGCAGCAGAAAGAGCAAGTTCCACCTCAACATCAAATAGAGGTAGTAGTGGAAATAATCCTAACAATCCTATTGGGAGGTGGGAGCCATTATTAACTAAAACTGATGGAGGAAATACCGATATAGAATGGATAGATTTCAATGAAAATGGAACCTGTAAATTAAGTTCTGTTAGGCAAGTTGAAGCAAGAATTATTGGACATTCAGACAAAATTTTTGACGGAACTTGGGTGAAAAAGAAGCGAGAAGCACAGAATGGAATATATGAATATATAGAAATTATCTACAAGTATAAGTATGAATACGTAACAAAACCTGTTAGAGTTGGAACACTTAATGGGCAACCATGGTATGACAGCAGAGATGCAGGTAAGATTATTGAAGAGGAAAAAATAGAAAAATATTTTTGGAGAGATGGTAAAATTTATGCTTCAGACAACTTTCATTTAGGTTCGGAAATGAAAAAGGCAAAATAATTTTATAGGATTGTTCAGCCTTATCGTTTCGCTTGGTAAGTTTTACAGAGTGGCACAGTATTTTTTCATATATCCGTTGTACCTGCACGATTTGAAACTGACCACCACGACTTGTTTTAAAGCCTTGACCATTCAGCGATTTTGTTATTTCGGCAAAGGTTTTTCGGTCTTTTAACAGCCTCTTTTTTGTTATCCCAAGCATCGGAATTGGTTGAAAATTCACTTTTGTGGAACAGTTGAATATCCCTGCCATCGGACAATCGGAAACGTACATTAACGTTTTTGTTCTTTGTCGTTGTTCTTATAAATGCTTTTACGGTTGCCATATCGTTGTTGCTTTAATTGGTTGTGCAAAGATAATTTAGCGGTGTTATTCCAAAACATTAAAAAATATGCTACGTGACAAAGGTAAAAAAAGTATTGAAGAAATCAAAATGGATTATAAATAAAGTAGGGTTGCGAATTAGCAATAAAATTATCTGGTCCGCTAAAAAAAATTACTCCCCCATTTGCTACACCAACTGCATTCCATGCATTAGCGACAGAAACTACTTCTATAGAGTTATTTACATACAAAGAAAGTGCTGCCTGAATAGTTGCGTTTTTTGCAGCGCTAAAATCAGCCGATGAATATAGATAATAGGCTAATGCTCTTATTACTTTAGTTTTATTGATTAAAATAATTATTTTTTAATTTAAGAAAATAATACCGCATACTTTGAGATTGGTAAGGCTTAAAATCAACTACTACATATAAAATGTCTTTTGCTATATTATCAAAAAACCATCCTTCTATCTCATTGTCATTATTTTGCATTACATAAGTTGAATACTGTGGCTTGTTTGACATCATTTCCAATCCATAAACCTCTTTATATTCCCAATTAAATGAAAATGTTCCGTTTGCGTTCATTCTCGACCAAGGATCATTCTCCTCTGTTGTTATTAATACAGTATTATTCAACGTGTCAATATTTACAATATTATTTGTTGGGTAATAATTTCCCGGCGAACCCCAAAATGATGTTTTAAGCACTTTCCACTTCCCATGTATACATTCTTTAATTACGTGTAAAGGTTGTTCCCACAGGTTTTCGACAGTACATAATTCATCAGGAAGATTCGTGTTATAGCTACCCGGGGTAAAATATAAATATTTTCTGTTGTTGTCGAAAAAGAATTTTAATTCATTTTCGTTTGCATCATAAGATGTAACGGATCTCCTTATGATATTTTTATATAAACCGGCATCTTCCGGCTCGCCCCAGTTTGTTCCGTAAAGCACGATTGGATTAAGTCCGTTAATATAAAATTCATTAAAAACTGATTTACCAAAAGCAGTAGTATCCGTATCAAAAGTAAATGTGTAACACGTTTCACATTCCTTTGGCTCAAGTACCTTTAAAATATTTGTTTCTACATCAACAATACCGTTCAATTTCCATTGAGTTCCTTTTAAATTGGGTGGATCAAACTCTTGAGGTAATTCCACGGGAGGTTTTGTCTCAGGAGGCATTATATCTATTGGTACTTCAATTTGATTATGACAAGACCAGCAAACAAGAAACATAATCAAAAGCATTAATTTATATAATAGTTCATTATTCATTCTTTTAGGTTTATTTTTTTTTTGCAAATGTACATATTTATTTTTATACATTGTTGTTTTTGCTTTTTTATGATAAATTTTTAACAAAATTTTTAACGATAAAAACGCCAAATAAACAAAACATTACCTTTCTATCTGGATTGTTTCACGCTGTTCGCAATGACGGAAAAACAGTTTTGACACGACAGTAGTTATATTTCGACAAGGTAATCGAACGAGCCGGCGGTCAGGCATTGTTCGTCAGCTGTATAAATCAGATTGGGAGGGACGGATGCGCAGTTGGCTGCCAGTTCACGTAAATCGTCATTCTTCTCAAAGCCAATGACTTGCAACTGTTGTTTTACCAGCGCAAGCAGCAAAGCAAATTCGCCGTAACCGCTATTTGCGATAACGACTTTGCCTTCGTCGGGGAGTTGACTGATTTGCGAACGATAATTATCATTCCGCCGTAGATTGCGACGGACGGCACGCTCGACCGAAGCGCCTTTATAAATGTAGTTATGAATCACTAAGTCACTGTAATAATCGGGCGTTTCGAGTTGCAGGCAAAGCGCACGGTATTTTTTCAGATAAAAATGGCGAACTTCTTTGCTTCGTGGCGAATAGTCGCTGCTAAACCGGTTGTCATTCAGCGCAATCCGCTCCATGACCCGGATATGAATAGCCCCCTTTCGAGGCATAAATTCCTTCTTGGGCAGCACGTGCCCGACACCGTGAATCATTACCGGAATAATGTCTAACTGCATCTTTTCGGCCAAAAAGAAAGCGCCGCGATGAAACCTTTGGATGGTGCAGTTTTCCGAGCGTGTACCTTCCGGAAAAGTAACAATCGAATAACCTCTCTTCACGATTTCGCTTAAGGGGCCGAGTGCATTTTCAAAACCGTCGGAAACAGGATAAAAGTCCGCATATCGTATCAAACGTCCGTAAAAGGGCGAATTCCAAACCCAGTTATTGGTCAGAATAACCAATTTCGGGGTAAGCATCATCACACACATCAGGTCGAGATGCGATTGATGGTTACAGATGATAATGGCCGGTTTTTCGAAAGTTTCGTTCGACAGATTGGTATAGGTGGTTTTTACCTGCGGGATATGGAAAATGGTTAGTCGTGCAATGCGTTGAAGCAAAACATGATAGAGGTGTTTTTTCTTTTCCGTCTTCCGTCCGAAAGAAAACAAAATCGTCCCCGCAAGCGTGATTAAAGCAGAAAACACCAAAAAGTAAACGAACGAAAATACCAGCGCCGACAGGTTTCGCAATGTGACAGGCATCAGGCGTAACCCCTTTTTCCGCTGTGTGAGGGCGCTAAACAGCAGGGAAGGGAAAATATAGGCCATAATCATCACCGACAACATGCCTACAATCGTTACTTCGGCCAACGACCGCAACGCGGGATGTTTTGCAAAAATCAACATGCCGATGCCGATAAACATAATCAAAGCCGAAAGCGCAATGCTGTTTTTAAACGAATACAGCATCTTCCGCTTGTAAGTATACTCATACATAAGCCCTTCGGTCATAAAAATCGTATAGTCGTCGCCCTGCCCGAAAATAAATGTGGCTAAAATAATATTGACAATATTAAACCGTATATCGAAGATATTCATCAACCCCAAAATCCATATCCAACTGAAAGCAAGCGGAATAAAAGCAATTATGGCTAACTCGATCCGTCCCAATGAGAAAATCAGAAAGGCAAAAACGATAAATCCGCAGACATAGAGCACATAATCAAAATTATCGGACAGCGATTCGACCATCCGGCGCGTCAGTGAACCTGAGTCGAACGCAACGGCAGAGGTGTCGAGCAGGTTGAGTTCTTCTTCCAGCGTGCGTGCATTGCTTGCTTCTGTATATAATAGATTAACAATCATTGCCTTACCTTCTGTTTCGATGATATAATCTTTCACCAATGCTTCTTTGATCGGGCTGAAGTGAGTAAGGCCGGCAACTTCGCATTTACGGGTAATTATCTCTGCAAACTCGCTGAACAGATCAGGTTTAAAGCCTAATTTGGCGGCTTCGTCGTTAATATTTGCAAGCACAGCCTCTTTGCGCGTATGCCAGAATGTGTTCCAGCGTTCGGCCCGTTCGGCCTGAAGGGACAGGGAGGGAAACAGTTCATTCAACCCGCCTATTTTCGTTATTTTTCCTTCATCAATATAATGCTTAAGTTGTTGAATCAGGCTTTCGTTTGTTTCGAGCGCCCGGTTCAGATCTTCCTGTTCGGTAACATAGTACATGATATGCCTGTCCGTGTTTAAAAGTGACGTCATATATTGATATTCCTTTTGTTGCGCATCGGTCATGTAATTGATATGCTGCATATTGGTCTCGAACTGCGAATCCCTGCTGAAAAAAGTCAATATCATGGTCAGCAACAGTACGGAAAGCACAACCCATCGGTTTTTCTCAAATGGTTTGCCGATAAAACCGGCAAAAAGAGAACGAACCGGCCGGTTCTCCAACTGGTGTCGCGGGAAGAAATGAGGGAGGAAAAAAAGTACAAACAGTATCGTTCCGATCAGCAAAAGCGCTGCAAACCAGCCCAAATCGCTCATCGCATTGGAACTGATAAAGACCAAACTTAAAAAGGCGCCTACGGTGGTAATATTGCCAATGGTAAGCGGCTCGATAATATCTTTGATAACCATGCGCGGGTGTGGTGCATAGCTGTAATGGTCGGCAAAGTGAAGCGGATAATTGATCGCTATGCCGAATATTATTGAACTGATTCCCACCGCGATAACCGATACCTCGCCACGTATCAGGTAGAGAATAGCCATAGCAAACAGTCCGCCGAACAGGATGGAAAAGAAGATCAGGAAAATCCGCCTTCCGAAACGGTACGAATAAATTAAAATGCCGAAAATCAGTATCAATGCCAAAATGCTGGAAAACAATGTATCCTTCTTGATTTGTGTGGCATTGCTAATCCCAATTTCGGCAGCCCCGAAATGTTGAAATGCTATTTTTCCGTCCATAACCTGTTCCACTTTTCGGATATACAAATTCAGGGAGTCAATAAAAGCGGCGTTCAGGTTTGTTTCACTGACAGGCATCGTACATTCAATCAGCATAAACGCCCTTTGATCGGCTGTAAAAATATGATCCTGATAAAGTTGAAATTGATCACCCACCTGTAAATTCTGTATTTTCGCTAAAATGGGATTGGCGATTCCAAGCGGATCGGACAGCATATTTTGTTTGAGCACCATACCTATGGGGGATATAAGCAGGTCGCGGTTGTTTTGCAGTCGTGCTGCAATGGCCTCTTTTGTCAGAAGTGAGTCAATCCGCAAAAAATCTGCTTCGTCTAAAAAATAAGGTATCTGATTGACGATAAAGGCGTTCAGTTGCAGTATTTCGGTAGGTTCGACTTTGTACGTCAGGCTTTTGATATAGGTTGGGGGCAGGTTTTGCAAATAGTCAGCTAATTGCTCGATTGCAATTATCTGATTGTCCTTAAGGTCATTAACAACCTTATCAACCATAGAATCTTTTGCCGAGCAATACACCGTAATCTTATTAGCCGAAACAACATACCGATATGCATTATTGATACGCTCATTTTCCTTTGTTTCAGGCAAAAAGCCTGAAATATCTTCTTTAAAACGAGTCTGAAGCCCCAAGCCGGCAAAAATAAAGATCAACAGGGCAAGCAGAGCAAAAAGCAGTCCCCTGCGGCGTGTAAAATAATCGTAAACAGCAAGAAAAAACGCGGTCATGATTGTTTTTTTTCTTGTTGGGGCGAAAAATCTTTCGTCCTAAAATCTTTCGCCCCAAAGTTTTTCGCCCAACAATCTTTCGTCCAACGACACAGCATTGACGGATAACCGTAGAGTACAGCCAAAAAAGTAAACAACGTATTCAACAGGCTGATACGGAAGAAATCTTTGCCGGGCATAAAGTGCGTGACGCGTTCGCTTTCAGGGGGATAGTAAACGTGAACAGGCACAGGTCGAATAGCAATACCTTTCCATGCCGACCTAACCAATATTTCCAATTCGGCTTCGTAGCGCGTTGTAAACGGCCGAAGCCCTTTCATCGCGGCAAGCGGATAAAGACGGAAACCGTTTTGCGTATCCTGCAAACGTCGTCCGGTATGAACGGCAAACCAGAAATTGGAAAAACGATTGGCAAAACTGTTTCCCGAAGGGATCAGACCCTCAATGAACCGTTGACCGATCAGCAATGTGCCGGGGTTTGTTTCGGCCGACTGTACAAACGCCTCAAGATCGCTTGCAAAGTGCTGTCCGTCAGAATCGAGCGTGATAACTGTCTTGTAGCCCAATGCTTCGGCGCGGTCGAACCCGCACTTTAAGGCAAACCCTTTCCCCCTGTTCTCTTTGTAGGAAACGACCTCAATCGTTTCGGTCATATTTTTAAGTATTTCGCTTGTGCTGTCGGTAGCGCCATCATTCACTACAATGACAGAGCCTGTGTATTTGAGCACCTCGTCAAGTACTTGGGATAGCGTTTTTTCGTTGTTATAGGTGGGGATAACCACACAGATATGTTGCCGGTCGAAACGGTCTTGCAAAATAGGCTTATTTCCTTTCGCAGCAGGCGCTATTCGATTATTATTCTCACTCCCGCTATTATGTCCCGATCCTGTATCAAGTTCAGGGGATTCAGGAGCACCCGCAATCTCCTCCAAAACAATATTGGCTTTACAAAAAACAGTCTTCTCATTTTTGAAAACAGCAGCCATTGTTAACAACCCGTTTTCTTCAACTTTGGTCGTTAAATGGACGTCAATAACTGCATGTTCGACCGGATTGATTGCAATCAGAAACTTGACATTCTTTACATTGCGGATAAAGTACGAGGTCGCATGCTGCGTTTCGGTTATTTCTTTGAGCATTTGAATAATACACGCGCCCGGCGTAATCGGGTTATCCTGAAAATGAGCCTGATAAATAGGATGTCCGACATTCAGCGACAAACGGTAAACCCGGTCGTTTGTATCCTTATTTCCGGATAATTCCCGGAATGTAAAAAAATCATTGAGCAGTTTCATTGCGGGATTTTGTTCAACGAATATACAATTTTGCGTTTCAGGTTGTTCAATGTCAGGCTATTGTCCGGATTGCGCGTAATGGATTTCTTTTTCTTCATCGAAACCGTCAAAACGCCGTCCTGCTCTCTCCGCATCGTTTTTGTTTGAAAAGAAACATCCGGGTTATCGATCTCGAAGAGGAAATGCAGGTCGCCGGCAATCGTTCGCCGGATATACCATTTGTTCATCATGGCAATCGTATTCAATAATTCGCATTTTTGAGGGGTTACAATAAAATTAAACACCCTGACACCAAATTCGTTGATCAGCGTACCCCGCCACCCTTCGTCACTCTTTTGTAACATGCAAATCCCCGTGATCGTATTCCCTTTTACCTGAATGTTGACCTGATAGCGGTTCATATTTTCAGTATCCCTTAATGCTGATGTCCAAATCCGGTTGTCTGCCGGCAAAGCATACCCGCCGGTTCGGTTGATACCGGATGTGGTAGCGCAACCTGTAAATAAAAGAATAAGGCTACTTACGAGAAAATATTTCATCATTAACAGTTGTGTTGATTTGTATATTTTTCAAAAGTATCTGTGTTTTATCGCCTCCCTTTTCTACCAATTCTACTTTCTGGATACGGCTATCCGACTTGTTTACATACAATTGGATATGATCAAACAGGTCTTTTACTTCCTTTTTCAGCGGGGTAAGCATAATCCGGTAATCATTATTGCCGACGCCGAACGAAGCCGTAAAATCGGGCGAGTCGATTAATCCGGCGCCACTTACGCCACCTATGATAATATCGCTCATGCTGCTAAACAATTTGCTCGATCTGGCGGGAACTGTGGTTTGATTGCTTCCTGCGTCCATAAAAATGTTTTTTCCGTCCATGGCAAAGACGTATGCCAAAGGCTTCATATATTCCCATCGGATTTTGTTGGGTTGTTTGTAGTACATTTTCCCCTCCGACACGACTTTGTCGTTCATAAACGACAATTCTTTTTCCTGCGTAAAATCACATTGCATCGTTCGCATCGTATTCGACGCCTGCGTAATTTTATCCACTATTTCCTTTTTCTGCGCATCCGTAGCTGCCTGATACGAAGACTGTGCAAATATGGTTACACATAGCAGCAAACCGCATATTACAAATAAATATTTTTTCATAACTATTCAATTTTTCATTTTTGCGCAACAAAGTTAATTGAATTTTGCAAAACATTGCTATTTTTGCAAATCGTTTCACTTATAATAAAACAAAGATGAAAAAGTACGAATGTGAAGTATGCGGTTACATTTACGACCCGGCCGAAGGCGACCTTGACGGTAAAATTCAACCCGGAACGGCTTTTGAAGATTTACCTGATGACTGGGTTTGCCCGTTGTGCGGAGTAGGGAAAGAGGATTTCGCTCCTACAGATTGATTTTTTTTCGATTTTTGTGGGGATGACATCGAATTATCTGTAAATATGCTTATTTTATCCAAATTAATTGTACCTTTGCAGCGTTTTTTGAGAAAAAAAGGCATTGGGAAAGTTTGACGCATATCGGATAGATTTCAGAAATATTGCTCAGGCAGAAGTTCAGACGCATGAATATTTGCTTGAGAATAAGTTTTTTATTGATATTGATGGGCCTGAAGTTCAAAAGGGAAAAGTCAATGTTACGCTTAATCTGTCGCACAAAGCTGCGTCGTTCGAGTTGTTGTTTCATATCACAGGAAGCGTTTATGTATCGTGCGACCGATGCTTAGACGACATGGAGATACCGGTCGAAACCGACAATCGCCTGTTCATCAAACTCGGAAAAGAATATGCCGAAGAAAGCGATGAAATATTGGTTATTTCGGAAGATGACGGTACGCTTAACCTCGCATGGTTCCTGTATGAGTTTGTGGCGTTGGCCATTCCGATGAAACATGTACATCCTCCTGGAAAATGTAACCGGACGATGACCACCAAATTGAAAAAACATTCAGCTAAACGATCGGACGATGGGGACATGGACGATTTCGGCGGGAATGACGATATGGCGCAAGCCGATGACGAACCCGAAATAACGGAACCCGATCCGCGCTGGGACCCTCTCAAAGATATAATGTAAGAATATAAATTTAAATAAAATAAAATTATGGCACATCCTAAAAGAAGACAAGGAAAAGCGAGAACAGGCAAAAGAAGATCGCACGATCAGGCTGTTACTCCCACATTGGCCGTATGCCCGAATTGCGGGGCATGGCATGTATATCACACAGTTTGCAGTGAATGTGGGTATTACCGGGGCAAATTAGCAATCGAAAAAGAAGCTGCGGTATAGTAGAGACGCAATGCTTTGCGTCTAAGTAGTTTACGCAATGCCTTGCGTCTAAGTAGTTTGACGCGATGCGTTTCATCTAAGTAGTTTTACGCAATGCATCGCATCTAAGTAGAGACGCAATGCATTGCGTCTCTACGGAATAAAAAAAAACAACGCAAAAAGATAGCCTTAATTTCTGTTTTGGCTATCTTTTGAATTTTTTAAAGTATGGATAAATTGAATGCAGTCATCACAGGTATAGGCGCTTATGTTCCTGATGATGTTCTTACCAATGAGGATATTTCGCAAATGGTAGATACCTCCGACGAGTGGATAACAACAAGGGTCGGCATCAAAGAACGGCGCATATTGAAAGACAAAACGCTCGGTGTGTCCTATATGGGAATAAAGGCTGTCAATGAGCTGTTTAGCAAAACCGGCATCGACCCTGCATCTGTCGACGGAATCGTCTGCGCTACCTCTACCGGCGACTATCATTTTCCCAGTACGGCATCAATCATTGCCTACCAAACAGGTTGTATCAACGCATTTTCATTTGACGTAATGGCAGCATGTGCCGGATTTCTGTATGGGTTGGAAACCTCATGCAATTATATCCGCTCAGGACGATATAAACGCATCCTGTTTGTTGCAGGCGATAAAATGACAGCCATCACAGATTATACGGATCGTACCACCTGCCCTCTTTTTGGCGATGGTTGCGGAGCGCTCCTGATCGAACCGACAACCGAACCGGTCGGACTGATCGATACCATCCTGCGAACTGATGGCAGCGGACTACCATTCCTGCACATGAAAGCCGGAGGGTCGGTCAGAATGCCTTCGTACGAAACAATCGACAATCACGAACATTGTGTGTATCAGGAAGGAAGAGCCGTTTTCAAACGTGCAGTGACGGATATGGCGAATGTGGCAATGGAACTTGTCGAACGCAACGGATTGCAAAAAGAAGACGTTCACTGGATTGCCCCGCATCAGGCAAACCTGCGCATCGTCGAAGCCGTCATTAAAAATCTGGAAGGGGATATTAACCGCGTAATGATCAATATCCAAAAATATGGTAATACAAGCTCAGCTACCATTCCTCTCTGTCTTTGGGAATGGGAAAACCGTTTGAAAAAAGGCGAATATGTGTTGTGTGCCGCCTTTGGAGCCGGATATTCCTGGGGGGCGAGTTTGATAAGATGGGGGTATGACTTTTTAATTGAGAATTGAGAATTGAGAATTGAAACTTTTCCATAGTGTTAAAATTATATAATGTTTGGCTTTCGGAACGGAAGAAATTAAAAATGAAAAATTCAAACCCCCGTAAGGGCGAACCTATGTGTTCTCTCAAATCAACAATAAAAAGTAGGGGCGTAAGACTTACGCCCAATTTTGTAGAGACGTGGCGTGCCGCGTCTTATAAGGTTTAACGAAAGATGGTATGATTATGGATAATTCTCAATTCTCTTATCCCCCTTCGGAGGAAACAGGTGGAAGTCTCAATTATCTCCCTTTGGAGGAAACAGGTGGAAGTCTCAATTATCTCCCTTTGGAGGAAGCAGGTGGAAGTCTCAATTATCCCCCTTTGGAGGGGGCAGGGGGAGGTCCCAGTGCTCAATTTGCGAAGCAACATAAATCAGGTTTTGTCAATATCATCGGTAATCCGAATGTAGGCAAATCGACCTTGATGAACCGGTTGGTTGGCGAGCGCATTTCCATTATCACTGCAAAAGCCCAAACGACACGGCATCGTATCCTGGGGATTGTCAATACGGACGATATGCAGATTGTATACTCCGATACGCCCGGCGTAATACAACCTAATTATAAATTGCAACAATCCATGTTGAACTTTTCGCAGTCGGCGCTGAACGATGCCGATGTATTGCTTTATGTTACCGATACCGTCGAAAAATGCACGAAGAATGAGGAGTTTCTGCAAAAAGTACGACAGGCTCAATGTCCGGTACTCTTATTGATAAACAAGATCGACCTGACTGACCAGTCTAAATTGGAACAGTTAGTTGAGCAATGGCATGAGTTACTGCCTGACGCTGAAATTATTCCACTCTCGGCATTGTCGTCATTCAATATCGAACCCATCCGGAAACGTGTGGTCGAACTGCTGCCCGATTCGCCGCCATACTTTGAGAAAGATGCCTTGACAGACCGTCCGGCACGCTTTTTCGTTACCGAAATCATTCGCGAAAAAATACTGTTGTATTATCAGAAAGAAATACCTTATGCAACGGAAGTGCTCGTTGAGATGTTCGACGAATCGGCTGAAAAAATACATATCAAGGCCGTGATTATGGTGGAACGCGATACTCAAAAAGGAATTATCATCGGCCATCAGGGACAGGCATTGAAAAAAGTCGGAACGATGGCACGGAAAGACCTCGAACTGTTTTTCGAAAAAAAGATTTTCTTAGAAATGTTTGTCAAAGTTGAAAAAGACTGGCGCAACCGCGATAATATGTTGAAAGCGCTTGGATACGATATTAATGGTTAGTGGTTAACGGTTAGTGATTAATGGAATAATTTTTACTCGTAACCCGTAACTCGTAACCCGTAACTCGTAACTAAATAACAGTAAATATCTTTAAATTAATTTATGGGACATGTAGTAGCAATAGTTGGAAGACCCAACGTCGGTAAATCGACATTATTTAATCGCCTGACACAGACTCGTCGGGCTATTGTGGATGAAGAGGCTGGCACTACGCGCGACCGCCATTATGGCAAAGTCGACTGGTGCGGCCGGGAATTTTCACTGATTGATACAGGGGGATGGGTTGTCCGGTCGGAAGATATCTTTGAAGAAGAAATCAATAAACAGGTTCAAATCGCTGTCGAAGAGGCCGATATCATTTTGTTTGTCGTAGATATCATCAACGGTCTGACCGACCTTGATGATGCCGTTGCGCATATCATGCGCCGATCTCAGAAACCCGTTATCGTAGTAGCCAACAAAGCCGACAACTTTGAAGCACATGCCTTATCAGCCGAATTTTACAGGCTCGGTCTGGGCGATCCGTTTTGTGTTTCAGCAGCAAATGGCTCTTGTACAGGCGATTTGCTTGATAAAATCGTATCGCTGTTTTCGGACAAGAAAACGGAAGAACCCGAAGAAGAACTGCCCCGCATTGCCGTTGTGGGACGTCCGAATGTCGGGAAATCATCGTTAATCAATGCTTTTATAGGCGAAGAACGACATATCGTAACCGATATTGCTGGAACGACACGCGATTCAATCTATACAAAATATAATAAATTCGGCCTGAACTTTTTCTTAGTTGATACTGCCGGTATCCGCAAGAAAGGCAAAGTCGAAGAAGACCTCGAATATTATTCCGTGATTCGTTCCATTCGGGCAATTGAAGGCTCCGATGTGTGCGTACTGATGTTAGATGCCACCAAAGGCATTGAAAGTCAAGATTTAAATATCTTTTCCATTATTCAGAAAAACCGAAAAGGCTTAGTAGTCTGTGTCAATAAATGGGATTTGATTGAAGACAAAAACCAACAGGTCATCAAGAGTTATACGAACGCCATTCGTGAACGGTTGGCTCCGTTTACCGACTTTCCGATCCTGTTCATTTCGGCATTGACCAAACAGCGTATCCTGAAGGTGTTGGAATCGTGTAAAGGGGTGTACGACAACCGCAAACGACGTATCCCTACCGCCAAACTGAATGAAACGATGCTCCCCGTCATCGAAAAAACGCCGCCTCCCGCATGGAAAGGCAAATATATCAAAATCAAATATATAACTCAATTAACCGATACCTATATCCCCGCGTTTGTCTTCTTCTGTAACCTGCCCCAATGGATCAAAGAACCCTACAAACGTTTCCTCGAAAACAAAATCCGCGAAAACTGGAACTTTACCGGCACACCGATTAATATATTTATCAGAGAAAAATAGAGGCACGAAAAGTCGTGTCTCTGTTTTTTTTATACTTTTGTTCCGTAGTTTGTCGTGGAGAGACCAAAATGATCATATACGGAAAAAATAATTAAATAAACTTTGTTTACTATGGGAAAATTCATCTTAGCATTTGACGCCGGGACGACGAGTTCGCGGGCGATTTTGTTTAATCGGAAAGGGGAGAGTTGTGCGGTGGCTCAGAAAGAGTTTACGCAGATTTTCCCGCAGAATGGGTGGGTTGAGCACGACCCGCGTGAGATATGGGCGTCGCAGGCG
>Ga0082212_10004811_pt1 | contig 18645 bp, 16 predicted proteins | sample TergutNt197P3_FD_71548 | JGI IMG/M metagenome (GOLD analysis project Ga0082212, IMG submission 71548) | Neocapritermes taracua P3 segment gut microbial communities from Petit-Saut dam, French Guiana - Nt197 P3 | ecosystem: Host-associated > Arthropoda: Insects > Digestive system > Gut ...
TTCCGTACTGCTTGTGCCGCGATATTTGGTTGCCCTGAACAGACCGTCGAGGCCATGTCCGAACTCATGGAAGAAAGTATTGGCTTCGTCGGTAGTCAGTAGTGCCGGTTTGTCGCCCGAAGGCCGCGTGAAATTGCAGGCAATCGTTACAAGCGGGAAAGTGCGTTTCCCGTCTTCAAAAGACTGCGGGCGATAGGAGCCGCACCAGGCGCCGCCGTTCTTCATGCCAGGACGCGGGTGCATATCTAAATAAACCAGTCCCAACGTTGTTCCGTCCCTGTCCTTACAGTGCCATGCGGTTGCTTCGGGGTGCGGTACGGGGATGTTTTTCACTTCCTCAAAGGTGATACCCCACAAGCGGTTGCATACATAAAAAATACCTTCGCGCACTTTTTCCAGCTGGAAATATTGTCTGATTTCTTCCTGGTTGATGCTGTATTTCTGCTGTTTCGACTTGTTGAAGAAGTAACGCCAGTCGGCAGGTGTGGAAGGCATGGCGGTGTTGGCTCTTTTCATCATTCTTTCGATGTCGGCCAGCTCGCTTTTTGCCATATCCAGCGAAGGCGTCCACAATTTATTCAGGAAATTCATGACGATTTCGGGGTTTTTCGACATGCGTTCCTCGATTGCCATCTGCGCAAAATTTTCGTAACCCATTAATTTGGCGCGCTCTAAGCGTAACGTTACGATTTTCCTGATGTTTTCCTTGTTATCCCGATCGTTGTTGTGGTTGGCGCGGGTGAGATAGGCGTTCAACATTTGTGTACGAAGTTCGCGGTTGTCTGCGTTTTCCAGGAATGGCATGATACTCGGATTATCCAGGCCGAAGTAATAAGCATTGGCATCGTTGGCTTTTTGAGCGCGTGATTTTGCTTCGGCCAGCATGGCATCGGTCAAACCGGTAAGATTGGATTTGTCGCTTTCTGCCAACCGAAAACTGGCTGTTTCTGCCAGGATATTTTGGCTGAACGATAATTGCAGGGCTGCCAATTCGCTGTTAACTTTGCGAAGCTGTTCCTGTTTGTCGGGCGGCAAGTCCGCGCCTCCGCGAATAAACCGGCGGTACGTGTTTTCCAATAATTTTGCCTGTTCCACATTCAGGTTCAGTCTGTCTTTCCGGGCATAAACCGCTTTTACACGTTTAAACAGTTCCGGATTCAGGCTGATGTCGTCGCGATGCCGGCTCATCACCGGCGAAATCTCACGGGCAATTTTTTGCAGTTCGGGATTGTTGTTCACGCTTGAAAGTCCGCTGAATACCGGCATAACTTTGCGAAGCAGGTCGCCCGATTTATCCATGGCTACAATCGTGTTTTCAAATGACGGTTCTTCGGGATTACGGATGATATCCCAAACCTGCGCCATCTCTTCTGCCATGGCAGCCTGATAGGCAGGCCAGAAATGTTCAATTTTTATCTCATCAAACGGTGGAACGCCAAAAGGCGTGTTCCAGTCTTTAAAAAACGGATTGACCTGCGAAAATCCCTGCAAACTCAAAACAGTTGCGATAGTCATGGTTAAAAATGTTTTCTTCATATACTAATTTATTATGATTACAATGCAAAGGTAATTGTTTTTCAAATTATTTCAAAGAAAAAGCGTTTTTTAAAAAAATAATAAAGTAAAATCGCAGGTGACGGGGGAAAAAAACAATATTTTTTTTTGAATTTTATAGATTGTTTTTTTATCTTTGCCACAAAATTATTTAAAAAAATAGAATTATGACATAAAAAACGAGTTGAGAAATATCTCTTATATTAGAAACATACATTATTAAATAGCGTTTTGCTATTTATTCTGGATACTCATTTTTTCCACACGTTTACCCTTTTTGGGTTGACAACTCCAAGAATAAGTTAGTAAGCGCCCACGTGTCTACGTGGGCTAACTTATTGGAGTTGTGGTTGTGGAAAACCTGAGTATCAAATAAGGTTAGTTCCACGTTTTTTTATGTATATAGGTCAAAGGATAGCAGTATTAATTTGTGAAAAATATAAATATTATGAAAGGATTTAAAAAATGCGAAAACGGGCACTGGTATCCTAACAATATGTCAAAGTGTAGCTATTGTCAAGGGATGAGTGGTTCATCGGGTAACGAAACAGGTACAATTCCCGGTAGCGGGGACAGTGAACCTACAATAAAATTTCCGGGTGACAGTTCGGGATCCGGAACCAAAACGGAAATAATATGTACACCTCCCTTAAAGAAAGATGAACCAAAAGCAAAAAAGGGAAATTTTGACGCCTCAAAAACCTATATCCCGATAGAATTTATGGAAGGAGAATCGGAAAAAGGAGGCATCCCTTCCGATAGGATAAATTTTTCAGCCCGAAGACTGGCGGGGTGGCTGGTTACTTATACACATGACCCGTATGGCGCTGATTATAAATTATATGAAGGGCGTAATATGATTGGACGTAACTTAGATTGCCAAATTACAGTAGATGATAAAAAAATGTCGGGCGAACATGCCATCATTTTATACAAAAACAAAAAATTCTTTATTGAAGACTCCATGTCAACGCACGGAACAATTGTGAATCTTAAAGATATTGGCGTCAGAAACGCTGTATATATGCAAGACGGCGACATTATTGAAATGGGAGAGACGATTTTCTGCTTTAAAACCACAGGTATTGAAAACACATAGTCCATGAGCGAACTGGAAGAATTATATGCAAGGACACTGGACGAAATAGACTCGGATTTTGAAAAAAAACGGAAATCCGTGGAATCCGACATTGAGCAAGCAGGGCTATCCATCGAAAATCTGTTTGCAAGTAATCATTTCTCTTTAAACGCCATTGTGGATTTTGAAAAGATGTCGTTGGACGATACGCAAAATTATCTGTTACCAAAAGCTTTGCGAATCGGCAATTTACTTTTTTATACGATGGCGGGAAGCCATGTTCCGGCAATTTTACCCTTTACCGATGCCAATGCAACCGCCTTTGTTATTGACCGCGCTCAAAACAACGAGGAGACCATACAGCGTATTTTTCAATTGATTGCTTTCCGGCTCATGATGTCGTTACCTGTAAACTTGTGCCGGTTTCATTTTGTGGATACCTATTCGCTGGGAAGAAAGTTCAATATCATGAACCGCCTTTCCGAAAAAATCAAGCACAATGCCATCGTCAGCGACGAAAAGATGCTTAACGAACTGATCGTCGAACTGGAACAGTCGGTTATGGAAATAAACCGGAACCAATTGATAAGATATCATACGATTGAAGAATACAACCGCGAAAACCCCACATTGGCTGTTGCTTACCGTTTTGTTTTTCTCTCGAACTTTCCGCATGGTTTTTCGAAAGACCTGGCGGATCGGTTTTTTAAGCTGATTCACGATCAAAATGCCATAAGGACGGGTATTTACGTCTTCTTCAGTATTGATAACGACGTAGCTACTCCTTATGGGTTTGATATCTCGAAATACATGAATATCTCTACCCTGGCGCATCCGCTCGGCGAATATCGGGACATGTATGAAATAGATAATTCCATTTTCGACAAATCGTTTTACGATACTTTCTTTATTCAGTTCCATACACATCTTCCACCTAATCTTGAAGCAGTTATTGCTGCAATTAACCGGAAAGCGGACAATGTGAAACCTGCAATGATCTCGCTTGACGCCGATATCGACAAAATGATTGAAACACAAGTGTACTGGAAAGGCGATACACGGTTAGGCGTGAAAATTCCGGTTGGCAAGAGACCGGTTGATGAAACGCTGTTCTTTGAACTGGGAGGCGCTACCACCGATTATTTTGCCATGGTAGGCGGAAGGCCGGGTTATGGGAAAACGGTTTTATTACATAATATAATACGTAACGGAGCCATAATTTATTCTCCTGAAGAATTGCAGTTTTATTTGATAGACTGTAAGGACGGCGTCGGTTTTCAGATATATAAAAACCTTCCTCATGCGAAATTTATTTCTACGAATAATAATCTTGATTTGATTTTGGATGCGCTTCAAATGCTTCAGAACGAAATGAAAAATCGCGCCAGATTATTTAAGGAAGCGTCTGAAAAATATAATACGCACATTGTGCAAATTGAAGATTACAGGGAAACATGTAATATAACTTTGCCGAGAATTATCTTGGTTATTGACGAGTTTCAACTGCTGTTGTCGGGAGGGTATCGACAGGCGAATATTGCCCGCGAAACGCTGACCGATTTGATTAAAAGAGGACGAAGCGCCGGTATCAATATCGTTTTTTGCACGCAGAGTTATCGGAATGTGGATTTCGACACCAATCTGATCACCCTGCGCATGGCGTTTAGCCTCGAAAGTTACGACAGCGAAAAAATACTGCGGAACGACACCGCTTCCCAACTGCGATTGCGCGGCGAGGCAATACTTAACAGGACGGGCGATAAAAAAGACAATGTTAAATTTCAGTGCGCCTACATAGACGAGAAAAATGCGCTGGTAAAATATGTGAAATTCTGTCAGGACAAGATTTCCGAACTGCCGGGCTTTCAGCAGAAAATTTACCGCGACGACATCGGCGCCGGCAATTTGATGGATAACCGGTATTTCGCTCAATTGCTGTCGGACGACAAGAACAGGGCGTTCAAGGAAAACAGCGTTTATCTTGGCGCTCCCTATTACATGGGGGATGACCATATCTGCTTTAGTCTGGATAACAGGAACGCATCCAATGTAATATTTATCGGAAATGACCTGCAGGCGGCCATGTCGAGCATTTTGCTGGCCAATCTGCAATTGATGTTACAAAATAGGGTAAACAGTAAATTTTATATCATCGATTTCCTGAATACCGATCACCGGTATGCCAGTTACTTTGCGGGCTTTGCAGCGTTGTCCGATAATATCACCAGTATTCCGAAAGGCGATTTGTCGCGTGTAACAGACGAAATAGAACAGGAATTAAACCGGCGTATCGAAAACGACACAAACCGGATCAGCAATGCCGACGAGGGTAAAATTGTCCTGACACTATCATACATACAGGTAGCCAGAGAATTGAAAAAAGTTGGCTGGGACGATTCACCGGTTACGAAAAAATTGATGAAGATACTAAAAGACGGTTCCGAATTTGGTATTCACCTGATGTTTTATTCATACAGTCAGGAAGGATTGTTTGATGACATGTTCGACAATAAAATATTTGATTATTTTGAAAACAGGATACTCCTGCAAGGCGGAAAAATATTGCGGCACGAAGAGTATAACATACAACAGGGATGCGGGTTGATCGACAATAAAGCATATAAATTAACGCCCTTTGTCTTCTACAATACTTTTGAAGGCCATGATAATCCGGGTGTGCAAGCGATTTTAGATTACATTTTTTCGATTTATAACTAAAAAAATGTTGCTTATGAACACAAACGCTTTTTATCAATCCTATTTAGACTTCGCATTTCAGGCGTCGGTTCTTGCTCACAGACCGATAGAACTGGATTCTTTACAGAAAGATCTAATAAAGGATAGTAAACGGTATATTGAGTATTTGGGAAAATTTGAGATTTTTTTTAATGACTATCCGGCTGTAAAAACAGCGCTGTTCGCCAACCTGTCGAATTATAAATTCGGCGCTTTTATCGAATACCGGTTGGATTTGCTTTATGCAGAATTGGAAAAGGTAGAGATGCTGAAAGTGGAAATTAAAAAGGAAATTTCCGGAATTCGAAACGATTTTGATTACGAAAGGGATGAATGGCTGGCATGGGAAGAGTACGAAATAACCCGTTGCTACCGGTACCTTGATACCGGCAACATACCACAGGTTATCGGTTTTTTGAATGAAAGTCTATCAAGGTTGAGGGCAAAAAGGCAAGACTTGTTGGATTCCATAAGGGGTAGCGAGCCTAAGGGAGGAAGCAAGGCGCCAAGTCAGTCGGACATTGCCATTCGAATAAAAAAGGAACAGGAAGAACAACAAGAAAGAGAAAGGGAAGAGCGCAAACGAGAAGCACAAAAAAAACTATTGTCCCGCAGAAATCAAAAAAAATAACAAACTATGGCACAGACAGTATTAACAGTAGCATTATTAAGGGATTTTGCTCAAAAGATAAGAGATGAGATGGTACGGTTTGAGAAGATCAAATCTGCAATGGATACGCAACTCATAAACGGGGGATTTATTTGGGAAGACCCTGTCGCCCATGAGTTTAAAGTCAAATATCAGGAAGGATTGGAGCCGATTAAAAAGAAATTAATTCCGGCAATGGATAACTATCAGCAGTATCTGGCTGAATTAGCGCGCCGTGTTGAAGAAGAGTATGGGGAAAAAGATTCGAACAATGTGAACCCTGTAATTTTTATGGCAGCAGGGGGTGCGGGAGCGGTTGCAGCCGGAATTATTGCTGGAAATCTTATCCAATCCAATCATCCCGGTCCGCAGCCTTCCGTTAGTATAACGGATAATAATTATTGTTTTTTCAAACAGTCAGAATGGGAAAGCTGGGATATAGAAACAAAAGAGAAGGAATTAAATAAAATCAGCGACGCTCTTGCAGCGGATCTTAATCTTGAAAATCCACCACCAATAGTATTTAAAAACACCTTAGACGGATTAGTTTTTGTAAAAGACGGTAAACCTGAAATAATTCTTGGCGGATATAATCAAAACACCGGAATAATCGAAATAAATCGGGATTTATTTCATGGTGACCCCAGATTAGTTGCTGAATCAATAAATAATAAATATAAAGATGTAATAAATCCGGAGAATTTAAAGGATTCTTATTTTACTCAATATGACCCTGGATTTGTTATTCAAACATTAGGCCACGAACATCGTCATGCATGGCAACATCAAGGTACGGATGTTCCTGTCGATCTATCAGAAAATTTTAAAACTGAAAATTATATTTTTCCGCATTTGCAAGAGCATCCCGGATGTCGTAATCAACATGCTTGCACATTCGAAGATTATGCATATCAACCGACTGAAGTAGACGCCAACCGGTATGGCGACAAAATTCAAGAATTATTTTATTTAAGCCAAAGGAATGACTTTTGCGCATAATAATATAAAAATCAAATAATTATCGTATGAAAGACCTCGCATCAAAATTGGAAGCATTAAGTTTTTATGATGAATCATTTATAAAAACATTGGAAGAAAAGATCAACAATGCCGACAGCGAAATAAAAAACGCTATTTTCAACTGGCTTGACAATCAAATCGAAGAAGAAATTATTGTCCATGACGTATCGTTCTCTTTGTTAAAAGAATGTGGAATGGAAGTAATCGGAGCATATCTTACTTTAGACTGGGTAAAAAGAGACCCTGAATATGCAATTCTGGCGCTGAAAAGCGAATATTATCCCGCATACAAATATTTTAAAGATAAACAACAAACTTATAATTAACAATTTAAACTTTTTAAATTATGGCAGACATTAAAGTAGAAATTCCCGGATTGGAAAACTTCAAAAACACCGTGAATAAAAGTGGTCGTCAGTTTGACGAAATTAAAGCGAACCTGAGAACGCATTTACAAAATCTTAGAAGTAACGACTGGGTAACAGAAGGAGCAGAAGACTTTGACGTCGTTTTTCGGGAGAGCGAGAAAGACATAGAAACTTTGGTGGGTACGATGGAACGGTTTTCAACCTACCTGCAAAGGAAAATTGAACAGGCGATGAGTATTAATCAGCACAGGATGTCATCCATGTAATTGATTACAGCAAACTAATGTATCATTTTAAAAAATTAAGAAAATTATGGCACAGACAGTATTAACGGCAGAAATGTTATCCCAATTCGAGCAAAACATAGGACAGCAGAAAAGCCGCCTTGATCAAATTGAAAAGGAAATGAATAAACTTTTGAATGGAGGATTTTTATGGGATGACCCAATCGCTCAAGGTTTTAGAGCATCGTATGCGCAGCATTTTGAACCTTTGCGCGCAAAATTATTTCCGGCTATGGAACGTTATCAGGTTTTTTTGAAAGAACTTCATAGAAAAACCGTCGAATGGGAAGCGGATAAAATTACCATTTGAAAAACGCCAATGCTATTATGTCAATCATTCGCGTAAACAGCATTGCCTCTGTAGAGGATTTAAAAAATGCGATGGGTCAGTATCGGGAGCAGAGCCTTGCCGTTGTGCAAGACTTTGCTTCGGCGCTTTCCGAAAAAATTGAATACATGGAAAGTCTGGACAGTTATTTCGCAGAAAGAGTTCAAATAGCAGAAAACGAATACCTGAGCTGCGAGATCGGTCGCGCATCAGACCCGCCCGAGTTTCAACGATCATGCGACGTGCAGAAAGCTGCATTTGAAAAGTCAAAAGCAGATTACAGTAATTATCGAATCATGATAGAGCGCGTTCGACAAGCCCGATTAGAATATAATGCAATGGCGGATAATCACAAGCGCTCGTTGCAATTCATCTCGACATCGACCCTGCCGAAATTCACTTCGATAATTAACGACATGAAAACCTATCAAACCAACACGTTACAAACATGACAGTCATGCAAAAAAATATTGCACAGTTTGAAGAGCGAAAAAACATACTGGAACAATATGCTTCCAGAGCGGACAGCGATTGGCAGGATGAGGTGAAACAGGAATTTTTCTCCTGCCATTTGAAGCCTTTGCGGCAAAGTTTTTCAAATCAGATAAACGCAATGGCCGCTATTGCCGGCTTGATTGAACAGGCCGAGAGTGAAATCAGGTCAATGATGTAACCGTAAAATCTTAGTTCGAATGAAACAAATACAGTTGATACTATTATGTTGTTTGAGTTCCTTGTGGGGCTACTCCCAACAAGGCGCTCAAAAAGGAGAAGTTAACACTAAAAACTTCCCCGAAGTTTCCTTTATATGGAACGAATATAACCCGGTAGTCGTTCTCCCCAATCAATTTGTCCTTAAAGAGAATGGGCAGGAACTGGCTTTTGAATTTGAAAATTTGTCGGGAAGCGCTGTCCCGAACAGGAATAAGTCCATCCTGTTTTTGATTGAAGACCAGCCTGTCAGGAAAAATCAGTTTAAGTTCACCTGTTCCTTGCTGTGGTATTTTCTAAAAGACGACTTGGCACATGATAAAACCACAGCTTTCAATATCGCAGTATTTAACCGGAAACAGGGCGAAGCGTCAGTTATTAAAACAAAATTGCCGAATTTTACTTCCGACAGGGAAACACTGTTGAATTTTATCGGCATACTGTCGGATGATCACGACAATACACAATTTCCGAATCCGCATGAATCGGATTTGTATATAGCGATCAAAAGGGGTTTGGATATAGCAGGAAATGAACCGAATAAAAATACAAGGGCAATTATCGTAGTGACGGCAGGCAAAGCTGTTCCGGGCGTTGAAATATCGCCTATCATCAATCAGTCGCTGCAAAACAAGATACCGGTTTACGTCATTCATTGCCCTTTGTCTCAAAATGAACGTAATCCCACACTCGTGCAATTAGTTCGGCAAACTTACGGCCAACTGATTACTTCCAGCGGAAAAGATGATGAAAAGGCAGTTAAGCAGGCAAGAGAAGAATTATTAAACTGTTTCAACGAAATTAACCGCCTTCATTACGGGCAGGATTATAAAATTACTTTTACCTCAAACTTGAAACGCGACGGCAAATCCTATCCCTTGGCGTTCACTTCAAACGGAACGGATTATAACATAACGCCTTATAAAACGCCTTCTTTTTCGTTGATTGAGTGGGCAAAACGAAATTTGATAGTGTTTTTTGTATTATTGGCAGTCGTGCTTGTTGCAATTATCCTGAGTATCATTTTCGGTGCAAAATTTTACAGGAAATGGAAAAACGAAACGAAAGCTAAACATCATGAAATGGAACGGCAAAAAGCCAGTCAAATTGCTGAACAGGAAAACCTGAAACGCAAATTGGATGCAACACAGGAAGAAATGCAACGGCAACGGAAAGCGACCGAAGAGGCGAAAAAGCAAATCCTTGATCAGGAACAGGAAGCGCTGCTCGTTAAATTGATGCATACAAAAAATTTGCACCCCCGTCTGCTTGTTGTAGATGAAAAGTTTACATACAGAATCAACGATATTGTCACCGTGATAGGCAGGTTGGAAGATTGCGATGTAGTACTTTCTCATCCCACTGTTGGAAGACGCCATGCGCAAATTGTTTTCAACGGTTATGGTTTTCAAATTTATGATCTGCAATCGGCAAACGGTACGACAGTGAACGGAAACGCTATTGAAAGCGCAGAACTGAGAAATGCCGACATCATTCAATTGGGTCAGGCAGTGATAAAGTTTTATTTGTAAAAACAATCGTATGGATTTAATAGATTTTAATAAAGATGTTTTTTGGGTAACCGATACCGGTCTTGTCAGGGCGGAAAACGAAGACAACTGTTATGTGGCCGAGACGCCAAACGGTTTTTTATTTGTCGTTTGCGACGGTATGGGTGGACATGCAGGCGGCAAGGAAGCCTCTACCATTGCCATTGAAAGTATTGTCAATTTTTTCACAAAAGAAAAACATGTTGTTATTTATCAGGCTTTATCGGATGCTTTAGTCTATGCCAACCGGCAAATACTGAACGTTGCAGTAGAGCGGCAGGAATTAAAAGGGATGGGCACTACCGCATGTATTCTTCTCTTGCGGGATGATAAAGCATGGTTTGCCCATATAGGTGATAGTCGTATTTATCTGTTCTGCAACAGGCAACAAAAACTGCATCGCCTCACCAAAGACCATTCGGTAGTACAGGGACTGGTTGACAAAGGAATTATTTCCGAAGCGGAAGCAGAACATCATCCTGAAAAAAATAAGATAATCAAAACGCTCGGTATTAATAAGGAAATAAAACCGGATATTTGTAATATGCCTGTTCTCCCTGCAAAAGGCGATATTTTTTTAATTTGCAGCGATGGATTAACGGGAATGGTGAGTGATGAAGTTTTGCAACATATATTAAAACAAAAAGAATCGCTGCAGGAAAAGGGCGCCAACATGCTTTCCCTGGCAAAACAGGCAGGCGGGACGGATAATATAACCATTCAACTGGTACATGTCAGCAATAGCCCGTATAAAAAATCAATATTTGAAAGCAAAAATTCACAGGCCGCAACCGCTCCTGTAAAATACGCCAAGAAACTTTTTTCACCGTTTGTTATCGCGCTGGTTCTTTCTTTGTTTGCTTTTGCAGCTGTCTTAGTATATAAGAATACGATGAATACAAAACAGGAAACAGTGGAAAATCCAACCCCGCCTAAAGAAAAACCGGTATTATGTGAAGATGTAGTACTGAAGCCGGGTTACGAAAAAGCAGTACAGGAACGGGGGTACAAAAAAGTAGAAGCAAATGTTGGACCTATTGACCCTACTTTAGGCATAAGAATGATTTTTAACAGGAAAGGACAATTTTCCGACAAAAAAAAATTTGAAGGGATCATAGTTTATGAATCTGACGATTATTATGTTGGCAATATTATGATTTATAGTGATGCCAAGCCTTATAAAGTTTTTAGAGAGGGAGGAACCATTTTTGACAAAAATGGTCAAGGGGATAAAACGGTTAAAGATTCATTACCATGACTATAAAGAAATATTTCATTGTATATTACTTTTTGGCTTTATTTTTCAGTCAAGCGCAGGCGCAAAATTTTGGCATTAAGATAATTCAGGTTTATCCTCGCAGCGAGGTTATGTATGCCGGCGCCTATAATTTATCCGGCGAACTCGACAAGGCGGAAGTGTCGCTTCGTCAGCAGTACGTCGGAAGAGACGCCAATTATATCATGGAATCAACAAGGCCGAGTGGAAAAAAAACAGCGTCAATCCAAAATATCAACTGGATTCGTGTCGTCAACGGGAAAAAAGAAAATTTCAAAAGTAAGCCAAATCTCGAAAAATCTTATTCACAGCCGACAAAAGTTGAAATTTATGCGTGTGACAATGACGGTTCAAAGAAAGATAGTAAGGATAATACTATAATCAGTTATGGTCATTACTATCAGTTTTTTATTGACGAAATAGAACAAACTCCCTGCAAAGGATCGTACTATTACCTTCCCGACCTTTGCAGGAATGATGCAAAAACCTGTTTCGATAATTCCAAAACCGAAGGCGGCAGTCTTTTTTGCGAAGTTAAGATTTTTAATGAGATGAATAATGTAGTTGATTCGATTAACAACAGAAAGGAGTACGAACAGTTCAGCAATGAGCAGACGGATAAATGGCAGTTGGCAACAGAAGTGCAAGAAGACGTTCAACCGCAGCAACCGGACGATGCACGATTCGACTGTGAGGAAATTTTGAGAAATCTAAAAATCTACAAGAAAAAAGAAATCTTCATGGAGGTCTTGTCTTGTATTGTTATTGATTCCACTTATTCTTGGGAAAACGTTACCGATTGTCTGGAACTTTATAAAAAGGCAGTCGATGTATATTGGGAAGATAAAAAATACGATCGTTCCGCGCTGTTTTTTTTAAGGGACAAACTCGAAACAATAGTGGCTGTCATGAATTCCGGATCAAAAAAGAAACCTGTGCAAAATAGTGTGAATGATTTTACAAAGAACGGGAAAAAGAAAAAAATAATAGCCGAAATTGATAAATTGCTGAAAATTAATAACAATATCGAATGAACCTCCCCAAAGTCCCATATTATCATATCGACAGCCTGATAAGTTCCGGCGGAACAGCTTCCGTATATCGGGGTATTGATTTGCGTAGCGGACGTGAAATCGCTTTAAAAGCGCTATTTCCTACGTTGAGTAAAAATGATTTTATGCTGGCCAATTTCAGGATGGAAGCCAATCACTACTTGTATTTAACGCATCCCAATATTGTCAAATTAGTGGAATTTGTGGAAGATCAAGGTAAATTTTACCTGATTATGGAATATGTGGACGGAGTGCCGCTGGACGTTTATGTGAATACGACAGGGCCGATGGATGAAAAAACGGTTATTCCCCTGTTTTCTCAGCTATTGGACACCATCGATTATCTTCACAACCACGAATTGGCAATCTTGCATCTGGACATCAAACCCAATAACATCATGGTATTGGAAAATGAGCAGATCAAGATTTTGGACATGGGCATATCTGCCATGTTAAATGAAAAAAACAAGAACCCGAAAAAATGCGGAACGCCTGCTTTCATGGCGCCCGAACAGATCAACCAGGCGGAATTGGGGCCATATACTGACATATTTGCTTTGGGCGTTACACTTTTCAACTTAGTCACCGGTCAATTGCCGTTTCAGGGAATCAATCATACCAGTATTTTTGAAAAAATATGCAACGACCCGACGCCTGTTGCTGCTGAATATTATCCCAACGTAAACCACGCGTTCCAGGCTATTATCGAAAGGGCATTGAAGAAACAGGGACGTGAAAGATACCAATCCTGCAAGGAATTTAAAGAGGATTTAATAAAAATAAATTATAATCGTGAAGAATTACCCGGTATGAAAAAAATAACTGTTGGACGCGAACTTGATAATACAATTGTAATTAATGATTCGTATGTAGGACGCAATCATTTGGAGATGGTACAGGATAACTCCGGAAATATAACATTAACCGATTTACATTCAAAAAACGGAACGTTTATAAACGGGAAACGGATTGCAGGTGGCGAAACGGTTTCTTTAGCTGCAATCGACATCGTAAGGATTGGCAATACAACCATTCCCTGGAAAACTTATTTTTCCAAACTGTCCAAACTAACTGTCATAAAACCTGATGTTGGCGAAATAGAACCTCCTCCGCCGCCGCCGCCGAAAAAAAAACCCTTCAACTGGCGCGCTGTATGGCAATATATCTGGCGAACGGTTTTAAGCATCATAACGATGCTGATAACTTATTATATTTTCAGTTTACTAAGAAAATGAGGTATTGATATGGATGAATTTCGGGAATTATCGGCAGGGAAGACGCTCTACAACGGAAAATATATTATCGAAAGAACGCTTGGAATGGGCGGATTCGGTATAACATATTATGCAATACATGCTACCCTGCATAAGTATTATGCAATAAAGGAATTTTTTATCAACGGCTATTGTGTACGAAACACACAGAGCAGCGAAGTGCATTTACAGGGAATGACGACGGAGACATACATTAATTATAAGCAAAATTTCAAGAAAGAAGCGCAAACATTGGCCGAGCTGGATCATCCCTATATCGTGAAAATCGTTGACGTTTTTGAAGAAAATAATACCTCTTACATCGTAATGCCATTTATTAAAGGCGTTACTTTACAACAACTTGTAAATAAGTATGAAAAATTGGAATACGAGACAGCTGTCAACTATATTGCCCAAATTGCCGAAGCCATTGAATATATTCATGGTCACTACATATTGCATCGCGACATATCCCCTGATAATGTAATTATTACACCGGAAAACAAAATCGCCCTGATTGATTTCGGTTCGGCGCGTGAGTTCGTGCATGATAAAACCCAACGTCATACAACAATCGTAAAGAAAGGATATGCCCCGCTGGAGCAGTATGCTGCAATCAGCAGAAAAGGCGCTTATTCCGATATTTATGCTTTGGGAGCCGTATTCTATTTTACATTAACCGGTCGTAAGCCTATGGATGCAACGGAACGGACGCTTGAGAACATGTTCGAACCAATTTTTTTAGTACCTTCGATCCCTGAAGACGCCAACCGTACCATCATGAAAGCCATGTCCTTGAAACCCGAAAACAGGCATCAAAACATCAAGGAATTTATGGATGACTTATTGGGCAAAAAAGCGAAAAGAAATATATTGAAAAACAAAGTATTCATTTTGCTTGGAGGAGCTTTGGCAGCCTTACTTACTGTTATAGTAATATGGTTTATATCAAGTAATAAACCGGAAAGTAACGTGGTTCCTCCGCCGGGTCCGGATCCTGATGGCATTATAGACACTATTCCTCCACCTCCGCCGCCTCCAACAATGGAAGAAATAATAAAAGAAACGCTGAATAAAGCAAACAAAGCCTTTAACTTAGCACAATATGAAATTGCTTTTGACTTATACCAAGAACTCCAAACCCTAAAACCTGACGATGATACCGGATACAAAAATTTCATGTTAATAGCAAAAGAAATAATTCCGTTGGTAGGGTATAGCGAAGATGTGGAATATTTTCTTTTATATGCACAAAAATTGAAAAAAACAGAAGAAGTAAACGAATTATTGTTAAAATGTAAATAAAATATGTTTATTATGAAAAAAATTGTAGTATTAATTATTATCATGTTATCAACGATTTCTGTGAAAGGACAGACATTTAGAGCTTTGAGAGATGCTGACTCGTGTTTTAATGCGGCGGATTATGATTGTTCTTATGATAAATATTTGGCATACCAAAGAATGTCGGCCAGACAGGGAACTGATGTGACGCGACAAATCAATATTTCAAAAGAGTGCAGTAATGCAATCCGTGTAGCAGATAGTTTATACAACCTGAAAAATTTCGAAGATGCTCAAAAAGATTATTTTAAGGTTATTTCTCTGAATTCCGGCGATTCGCATGCAAAACAAAGATACAATCTTTGCTGGAAGGAAATAACTGAAAAAAATTGGGAAGAAGGCAATAAGTGTTTTAAAGAAGCAAATTATGAGTGTGCTGTAGATAACTATGAAGCATACAAAAAAGCTCCAAAGGATTTTCAACTGATGGATGTGACAAAAAAAATTGAAGACGCCATAGCGTGCAGGAACTCAATAAAAAACGCGAATTCTTATTTCGACCTCAAAATGTTTAAAGAGGCGCTATTAACATACGAAATTGTTCTTTCTCGAAATCCATACGACCAAAATGCAAAAGAGCGAAAAGATATATGCGTATATTATATAAACCTCCAATCCCCAACTACCACTCAACCCTCAACTACAGCTCAAACTTCAACCCGCGCACAAAATTCTACTCCGTCAAAGCCGAAATCCCCGAATAAGAATTTTGAAAAAATTGGAGGAAGAGATTTATCATATGGATTTTCTACGGGAACAGTGAGTACTAATTTTATAACCGGAGGCGTATCAGGCGATTATATCGGTAGCGTAATAAATTATGGATTAAGCGGTAAAGCTGGAATACCGAGGTATAAATCAAAAGTCGGATTCAATGTAGGGATTATATTAGATCGGCGGATATATAATAATTTATATTTGCAAACCGGACTGAACTATGTGAATGAAAAAGTGAAAAACGATGCTTTCAGTCATTATTATTATGTTGGCCATTATATGGGCGGATATGATATTTACATGGATTTGAAGGAACGATATAAATTAAATTATTTTGAAATCCCGCTACTTTTCTCATTTCGTTTTAAACTGAGTGAGGAGACAAATTTACAAATAAACTTGGGGCCTTATCTCGGATATGGATTTTCCGGAAAATGCATATCAACAGGCTCCGTTTATTCGAGAGATGCAAACAATACAGCAACAGACAGGATTGATAAAATAAAGGGAGAAATTTATCTTTTTAGCGGTGGAGGAAAGGTAACAACCTCATATATAGGAGAAAATAGGAGCGATCCAAATACGGTTGAGTATAACACGGATTCTCCTTTCAAGAGAACAAATGCAGGCATGAGTTTTGGGACAACATTGGAATCGAATGGACTTTTTATTGGCTTTTCGTATGACTGGGGAATGGTAAATATTGCCAATGATGCTTACTGGTCATCTGATCGCATGACTTTTAACCCAAAAGCCACAGGACATGAAAATTTGGAAGGATATCAACATAAATTGAATAAAATTCAAATAAAGATTGGATATATCTATAGATGGGAATAATACGCAGATAGAGCATTATTATATTTAGGTTAAATATTAATTTTGTTAAAATTATGAAAGGTTTTAAAAAATGTCCCAACGGACACTATTACCAGGAAGGTTTGGAACAATGTCCAAATTGTTCAATAGACAAGGAACTTGAAGAAATCGGGAAAAATCCGCCTTTTTCTCGTCTTCCAAAAGACACAGCAATGTTGTTATAGCATTGCTCCTGACCCTGAGTGGGAAGCCCAAAAAAAGAAGAAAAAGGAAGATAAAAACAAATTATTACAACTTAACCCACGATTAGAAGAAAACATCGTTGGCGAGAATTTCGATTGTACTATTAATTATACCATTACAGAACTCGAAACCATTATTAGCGTTATTTATTTAGACAGATCAAGAGTTACAGTCGTTGTGATGTATGTGATAATAGGGTTGAAATGATGTCTGATTACGACCCACATTGTGATTTTTGTAGAAAACACAATTTTAATTGTTTTGAACCTCCGCATAAATGCCCTAACGGTTGGGGATTTTCATATTGTGTAGAATGCCCAATTTATCCGACTTGTTCAGAAGGAAGAATAGAATAATGATATATAACAGAGATTAATAAAACACTTTCAGCTTCAGCCAACAATCAGGGTTTAAACGCAGTGGAGCGATAACGTAGTTGCGATTTAAACCTTCGTTGAATTGTTACATTGGTAGTGTACCGGCGTCTATTGGGATTCATTCATTGTAGTTTATTTCGTGTTTGTCATTCGAAGGTGATTTTTAATTCCCGCCTTTTTGCCTATTTCAGAAAAAGAGCAGAATGTTTGGATTATCACCCTCCAATTTCGCAAAACCGCTTATTAGACGCCGCCCATTATCAATATGTATTTGTCAATAAATTTGTCAATTCTCATCAGAAGTAAAATTTTCTGTGTTTTTTAAAGCAATTTCATCAATAATTTGAACAAATTTTTCCGGTTCTTCCATAATGGTGCCGTGAGCCGAATTTTCAAATGTGAAAAATGCTTTTTGCGGCGCTTCTATTTTGTCAAACCATTCACGAGCCAATATGTAGGATACCTGATAATCGTATTTTCCCTGCGTGATATATACAGGTATTTGGAAAGTAGTGGAGGATTTAAACAAATTGTCTTCAACAACAGAATTCCATAATGCTTTTGCTGAAAAATTCATACCTTTCAAGTAATTTACCTTTTCGGACAAAGTATATCCTTTGAAAGACAATATCATTTTCGCCATATCAATCATAGAAATTGTTTTTTCGTGCGAAAATCCGATTCCATATTTATTCATTAATAACCCGCGGACAGTCATGATGTAGTCAAAGTTTTTGGGAAAATCGGGAGCGTTTTTATCAAACTTTTGCAGGTTCTTGACTGCTGATTTATCGTTTATTTCTGTTGCATGTTGCAGCATATAATCGTAAGCCAACTTTTCGGATTCTATTTGATTACTTACCTGTCCGATACCAATGTATGCTATATAGTTTTCGGGATATTTTTCAATGGTTTTTACTCCAAGATATGAACCCCAAGAGTGACCTATCAGGTATATTTTCTCTTGATTGAAACGGCGTTGCAGATATTCAGTCATTTGGCGGGTGTCTTCCACCATTTGTGCTGTGGTCATTGTGGCGGGGGCTATCGAATTACTGAAACTCATTCCTGCGCCACGTTGATCCCAATAACAAACCGTGAAGTACTTTTCTAAGCGATCGGAAACCTCATAAGGAATTAACATAGGCAATTCGGGACTTCCGGGGCCTCCGTGCAAAAACAGAATAACCTGATTTTCAGAATTTTCAGTACGGATGAAGAAACCTTGTCGGATTTCTCCAATTTCTATAAAATTTTTCTCTGCAAGCGAGCCGACAATCTCTTTT
>Ga0082212_10004812_pt1 | contig 18644 bp, 17 predicted proteins | sample TergutNt197P3_FD_71548 | JGI IMG/M metagenome (GOLD analysis project Ga0082212, IMG submission 71548) | Neocapritermes taracua P3 segment gut microbial communities from Petit-Saut dam, French Guiana - Nt197 P3 | ecosystem: Host-associated > Arthropoda: Insects > Digestive system > Gut ...
TGGGCGTTGGTAAAGGCTTTAAAAAATAAAATTCCCCAGCGGGAGATCGCCCGGGATCTCGGTATATCACTTTGTAAAATAACACGTGGTTCCAGAGAATTAAAAAAACCTGGCTCCGCTTTTCAGAAAGTTGGGGTGTAAGAATATGGGTGTTAAAAGGAATAGTTAAAGTGAAAGAAACCCGCCTCTTGCCGATTGACAGATACGGTTATGATTTTATACCTGAGGACTTTCTTCCTGAGGGGAAAAACGAATATTGGCTGCGCGATATGCAGCACGAATCACTGCATTCTTTGAAAAAGGACGTTCAAAAATGGCGGAATCTTAAGCCCGATGAAATTGAAAAACTTGAAAAAAACGGGAATTGCAGTTCCGACTGGCTTAACTTTTTAGTCAGCGATCCTTTTGATCCTGCGTTGATCCGTAATTCCAATTTCTACGGGCTGGTTCGTTTGGGGAAGGTGCGGAAAGGGCTTTTAAAACACCACGATTTTTGCATACCTTCGGGGATTCGGGGCAGTACAATTATTTCCTGCGATATAGGTGACGATGTTGCCGTGCAGGATTGCAGTTATATTTCCCATTACATTATCGGTGACAACTGTATTCTGTCCCGCATTGATGAAATGCAGACAACCAACCACGCGAAATTCGGCAACGGTGTGCTCACCGAAGGTGAAGGTGAGGATGTGCGGGTTTGGATCGATGTGATGAACGAGGCGGGCGGGCGTTCGATACTTTCCTTTGAGGATATGATACCCGCCGACGCATACCTCTGGGCGGCATACCGGGATGATACTGTGCTGACCGAAAAACTAAAACAGATAACACAGGATCAATACGGGGGTCCAGCGGGCTACAGCCCGATAGGCTACAGCCTGGAGGGCTACAGCCTGGAGGGCTACAGCCCGACGGGTCGTGGTCCGAGGGGCCGTTACGGGATCGTCGGTACCGGTTCGGTCATTAAGAGTTGCGCTATTATCAAAGATGCGGCGGTGGGCTGCCATGCCTATATTAAAGGTGCTAATAAACTTAAAAACCTTACGGTGCTGTCATCGGAAGACGAGCCTACTCAAATCGGCGAAGGGGTGGAACTGGTAAACGGCATTATCGGTTACGGCTGCCATGTGTTTTACGGGGCGAAGGCGGTGCGTTTTGTTATAGGCAGGAACTGCAACCTGAAATACGGGGCGAGGCTCATCCATTCGGTGTTAGGCGATAATTCCACGGTTTCCTGCTGCGAGATCCTCAATAATTTGATCTTTCCGGTACACGAACAGCACCATAACAATTCGTTTCTTATCGCAAGTCTTGTGCAGGGAATGTCGAATATGGCCGCCGCCGCCACTATAGGCAGTAACCACAACAGCCGCGCCAACGACGGCGAGATTCGGGCGAAAAGGGGTTTTTGGCCGGGCCTTGCCGTAACTTTAAAACATCCAAGCAGCTTTGCATCATTTGTAATAATCGCCAAGGGGAATTATCCTTCTGAGCTCAATATCCCCCTGCCGTTCTCTCTGGTGAATAACAATGCCCATAAAAACAGGCTGGAAGTGATGCCCGCCTATTATTGGATGTACAATCTTTTCTCCCTTGAACGGAACTCATGGAAATCCCGCCGGCGGGATCGCCGCATAATAAAAGTGCAGCACATAGAAACAGACTACCTGGCCCCTGACACAGTAGAGGAAATAATTGAGGCCCTTTCCCTGCTGGAAGGCTGGCTCGGTAAGGCCGCCGGAGAGATGCCGGCTGGTATTCGTACTATTTCCTGCAGGGGCCTGGAGCGCGGCAAACGCGGCCAGGTTATCCTCAAGCCGCTTTCCGCTGTCGCCGCCTACCGCCAGATGCTGCATTGGTATGCGGTAAAAACCGTTGCCGTCTTCTGGGACGGTAAGCCGGAGTTGGATTTCAGCGGGCTTTGCGTGTTACTCAATGATGTCAAAAACGGAGAAGACAGGCCCGGCCGGGTAACCGAATGGGTAAACATAGGCGGGCAGATCGTTCCGGCTTTCCGGGTGGACACCCTCAGGCGGGACATAGGCGGGGGAAAGCGCGGCGACTGGGATGATATACACCGTGTTTACGATACCTGGCAAGAGGCATACCCCCTGGATAAGGCACGCCACGCCTTTGCGGTTCTTGCCATGCTGGTAAGCACCGTTCCCGATTCTGCGGCTTTCAAGCGGGAACTGACGACGGCCGTTGAAACCTGCCGTCATATCGGTGTTCAAATTTGCGAAAACAGAGAAAGGGACTTCCGTAATCCCTTTAAAAAAGCCACGTTCAGAAACAGGGAGGAAATGGAACGGGTGGCGGGTACCGCCCGGGAGGATCCTTTTGTACGTTTTTCAGCCGAAGAATGCCGGCGTACGGAAGAACTGCTCGTCAGGGTAGGGGCACGGCTAAAGTCCTAATTCCTAATTTTTAATGTGTCGATAATAATTATATGAACCGCCTAAATTTTGAAGATACAATTTTTATATTGAATATGCGAATCAGGCTGCTCCGCGATACTTTGCGTTTAAATTCCCCGCCTGAGTTGTTCCTGGATAAGACAATGGATGATTTGGATTTTTTGGACGGTATCCTTGATACCTTTACCAGGGATCTGGTGGAAAACGAAAATAGCAACCAATTTGCGGCGGAATTGGTCGATTACATTACCGATACCGAATGGCAGTTCAGCCAGCTTCTCAACGAATTTTCCGCTAATTCCGGCCCGCTTTCGGCTAATGTCTTCCCTCAAGTGCAGGAAAAAATAACCGTTTTATCTGTCAACAGCAACATCCGCAGGTCATTGGTTGACAAATCGGATATTTTGGCGGAAACGGCGCAGACGGAGCCCGGAGTCTCCTCTGCCGAATTCATCGGTCTTTTAGGCAATTAAGGTGGCCGGCGGCCCGAAACACTTTAGCGAAGCCCCGAGAGAAGGAGCCAAGCGTTCCGGTGCCCGTTTGCGGATCACCGGCGGGAGTTTGCAGGGCCTGTACGTGCAGGTACCCGACGGGATCATCAGGCCGAGCATGGATAAAATGCGGGAATCGGTATTCGCCAGCCTGGGGGATCTGTCGGGGTTTTCTTTCCTGGACCTTTTTTCCGGATCGGGAATCATCGCCCTTGAAGCCGCGTCACGGGGGGCCGTTTTCGTTGAGGCTGTTGAAAACGATCCCCTCAAAAAAAAGATCCTTCTAAAAAATGTTTCGGTATCACCTGTACGTATCAATTGCCGTTTTATCAGCGCGGAACTGTACGTGCAGAGGACAAAAAGATCGTTTGATTATCTGTTCCTGGATCCCCCGTTCCCCTACCGGTACAAGTGGGAATTGATGGCCCGTATTGCCGCGTCTCCGTTGGTTGCAAATGAAAGCCGTATTATAATCCACCGGCCTCGTGAGGATTTCCAGAAGGAGGAAATTAGTTTATTAATGAAAGAAGACACCCGTGAATACGGACGCTCCGTTGTTGATTTTTTTACGGTTGCAACCGGCGGGGATAAGTAAAAATCCGCCTTTCTATTGTATTATTTTAATAACCGTACTATAATTAATTAATGTGTCATGGATTATAAAAAAACATTCGAAAAATTCGAAGATAACAATGAATTTATTAAGACAACGGTCCCTCACTTAACAGACAGTTCCCGAAAGACGGCTTTGAACCGCAAAGGAAATGTGCTTTTCAATTCGGGTGATATCGAAGGGGCGCGAAGGATATTCATGACCACCGGTTATTCAGACGGTCTTTCCCGGGTGGGGGATTATTATAAATCGCAGAACCGGCTTATAGAAGCCCTCAGGATGTATTGGATTGCGCCCGATCGAACCAAGAGCGAACCGATAATAATTAAGCTTGCGGAAGTTATACATTATTTAACAAAAGAAGAGAGAGGGTCTGTTCGATGTGTGACTTCGAAATAAAGAATAACGACCGCGAAACGCAGGAAAAACCGGGAAACATTTCTGTGGAAATCTCCGAATTCTCCAAAAACGGCTACAAGCTGCTCAGGGAAAATAAAATCTCCGAAGCTGTCGACTGTTTTTCCAGTATTCTGCTGATCGATGAAAATAACAATTACGCCCTGGTAGGTATGGGCGATGCGGCCCGTAAAAAAGGGGCGAGCCGTGAAGCGGTCGGTTTCTATCAACGATGTCTCGAACATTACCCGGGAAACAATTATGCTCTCTTCGGCCTGGCGGACTGTTATAAGTCACTCAACCAATACCGTAAAGCCATTGAATTATGGGAGCAGTACCTGCTCCACGATGATAAAAACATCACCGTTCTTACCCGGGTTGCGGACGCCTATCGTAAAATCCGGGATTTTAAACATTCCAAATCGGTTTACCTTAGGGTTCTTGAAATGGAAGATGCCAACCCGTACGCAATTATTGGATTGGGACACCTGCATTACGATTTTAGGGAATACCGTGACGCTCTTAACTATTGGATGAAGATGCTGGAATTCAATACGAATGAAGTTGATATCAGGGTGCTGACTTCCATTGGCAACTGTCACCGTAAACTGAAAACTTTTTCCGACGGTATACCTTATTTTGAAAAAGCCCTGCACAGGGAACCTAATAATTTCTACGCTATTTTCGGACTTGCCGACTGCTACAGGGGCCTGAACCAACAGGATCGTTCGATTAATTACTGGAACCGCATTTTGGAACAGGATCCGAGAAACAAGGTGATACTGACCCGCGCCGGTGACGCTTACCGGAATATGGGTAATTATGAACAAGCTCAGGGGTATTACGAGCGCGCCTTAAATATTGAATTTGACACTTACGCGGTTCTGGGGCTTGCCCTTATCGTTAAGGCAAACGGGAACTACGATGAAGCCTCCGTTTCGCTTCGGCGGCTTTTGCAGCAGGATACGAAGAATTACCGTATTTTTCTGGAAATTGCCGATTGCTGCCTGAAAAAGGGTGACAAGCGGCAGGCTGTCGAAGTTCTGGAAGATTTTCAGCGGCTGGGAATCCGCAATGTCTACGTAGCCGAAATGCTCGAAAGACTATAAGAAATACTCGTTATTTATACAAAAGAGATTTACGGTTAATTTAAACGCGGATTTCGCAGATTGTTTACGGATATTCACTGATGATTTTCCAATATATTCGCGTAAATCCGAATTCATCCGCGTCATCTGCGGTTTTCTTTTCCAAAATCAGCGGCCGTGGCAGAATTTGTACTTCTTTCCGCTGCCGCAGGGGCAGGGGTCGTTTCTGCCTACTTTGGGCTGGGTGCGGATCACCGTAGCTCCCCCGGGGCGGCTGGCGGCGGCCATCTGCGAAGCCCCGCCTGCGGATGTTGAAGTTCCGGAGGAGGCGTCACCCCCAATGGCGGCAGCTCCGAAAGCCCCCATGCTGTTGTGGCTTGCCGATTGAACCGAGCCGAATGATCTGTTTACCGGCCTGCGCGGCCCTTCGCTTGGGGCAATTTGAATCCGTATCAAATGCAGCCTTGATGCTATTTCCCGGCGAATATCGTCAATCATGCGGTCAAAAATCTGGAAGCCTTCAACTTTGTATTCGGTAAGGGGGTTTTTCTGTGCGTAATGACGCAGATACACCGCCTCGCGCAGGGCTTCCATATTTTCCAGGTGATCCAGCCATCTGCGGTCGATAAAATGGAGGTAGTTGTCCCTGATAATCATATCCAGGTAGGCCGCACCGATAAGGGTTTCTTTTTCGTTAATATCTTTTTCAAGATCGGCAATTATGCATTTTTCCAGTAACTCGGAATTTTTAACTTCGGGGCTGTTTTGGTCAAACGTTAGATGATATCCGAATTTAGTTCGCATCTGTTCGGAAAAACCGTTAAGCGCTGCGTTAAAGTCCCGTTTTTGATTTTGGACAAATTCGTCAATTAAAACACCTGTCATATCGGAGGTGGCGTCGTTCACCCTTTTTTTCAGATCGTTGTCCGTAAGGATTGCGTCCCGCTGTTCGTAAATATATTTTCGCTGCTGGTTTAGAACATCGTCGTATTCCAAAAGATGTTTGCGAATTTCGAAATTCCTCTCTTCCACTTTCTTCTGGGCGTTTTCGATGCTTTTGTTTAACCAAGGGTGAAAAATAGGTTCACCCGGTTCCATGCCCATTTTGGACATGAGGTTTTTCATTTTCTCCCCGCCGAACAGCCGCATCAGTTCGTCGTCCATGGAAATAAAAAATTTACTTTTGCCGGGATCGCCCTGCCTTCCGGAGCGGCCGCGAAGCTGGTTGTCGATACGCCGGCTTTCATGCCTTTCGGTACCTATAACGTACAAACCGCCCAGGGACTTTATTTCTTCGTAGTCCTTTTTCCATTTTTCGTATTCATCATTGAAAATTGCGGCGTATTGTTCGGGGGTTGCCTGGGTTCCCGCGCGCCTGCGGGCGCGGTGTTCGGGGTTACCGCCCAGTTTTATATCCGTACCCCGGCCCGCCATGTTAGTTGCAATTGTTACCGATCCTTTTGCCCCCGCCTCCGAAATGATAAGCGCCTCGCGGGCGTGGTTTTTTGCGTTTAATACTTCGTGACGGACTCCGCGACGGGTTAAGAGTGCGGCAATTTTTTCCGACTTTTCAATGGAGACCGTCCCCACCAGCATGGGCTGGCCTTTTTTATTCGCCTCGGCGATCTCGTCGCAAAGGGCTTTGTATTTTTCCTCTTCATGAAGGTACACCACATCGTCTTCGTCAAGACGGGCGACGGGCAGGTTTGTAGGGATGACCACAACGTCAAGTTTGTAAATTTTGGTAAACTCAACGGCTTCGGTATCGGCGGTACCGGTCATGCCGGAGATTTTTTTATAAAGGCGGAAATAATTCTGAAAGGTGATAGTAGCCAGGGTTCGGTTACGCTGGGCAATTTTTATCCGTTCTTTTGCTTCTATGGCCTGATGCAGCCCGTCGGAATACCGCCTGCCGTGTAAAATGCGTCCGGTAAATTCGTCGACAATCTGTACCTTCCCGTCCTGCACCACATAATCAACATCAATGTGAAAGAGTTTGTGGGCTTTGAGCGCCTGGGTAAAGTAGTGGATATATTCAAAATTTTCCTCGTCAACAATGGCCCCCTGAATCAGGTTGCGTTTTTTCAATATCTCTTCAACGGCCGTAAGGCCCTGATTGGAAAAAGAAATGTTTTTGTTTTTCTCGTTGATCTTGTAATCGCCGATTATTTCTTCACCCTGGGTTTCGTCGGGGTATTCTCCGTTTTCCTTTTTCTGCACTTCTTTCAGGCTGCCCAGAAGCCGGTCAACTTCGGCGTATTTAAAGGTGTCGTCTTCCGCCGCTCCGGAAATAATAAGCGGTGTGCGGGCTTCGTCGATCAGGATCGAATCGATTTCGTCAACAATGCAGAAGTTGTGGCCCCTTTGCACCCTGCCTTCAATGTCGCGGTGCATATTGTCGCGGAGGTAATCAAAACCGAATTCGTTGTTTGTACCGTAGGTGATATCGCAGGCGTAATTTTCCTTTCTTCTGTCGTTGTCCATGTCACTGAGAATCGTCCCCACGGTCAGGCCCAGATAGCTGAAAATGGGCCGCATCCATTCGGCATCGCGGCCCGCCAGATAATCATTCACCGTAACAACGTGGATGCCTTCTCCGGGAATGGCATTAAGGTAGGCTGCGGCGACGGACATTAAAGTTTTTCCCTCGCCGGTTTTCATTTCGACGATCTTGCCCTGGTGCAGGACAATGGAACCCATCACCTGTACGTCATAGGGCCGCTCGCCCAAGTTGCGCCGCGCCGCTTCGCGGGCCAGGGCAAACGCCTCGGGCAGCATACGGTCAAGGCTTTCGCCGTTTTGGTAACGCTCGCGGAACAGGGCCGTTTGTTTGGGGAATTCTTCTGCGGGCAGTGCGGCGGCCCACATTTCTTTTTCATTTACCGAATGTAATATAGGAAGGAGCGCTTTCAGGTCCCTTTCATGCTGGGAGCCGAAAAGCGCCTTTATAAATTTTTCCAGCATGGGTAACATGGTAACGGAAAAGGGGAGAGGAGTCTAGTTTTGCGTTGATTCCGTTATTCTTTTATCGTTCCTTTTTGCTTAATTCCGATAAACGGAACAAAGAGGCCCAAAAGCGTTGCCGACAGAGCCAAACCGATGAGAAGGCCGATTGTATAGGTAATATCCGGGTTGTTGGTGATACCTGTAATAACAGGACCGAGACATTCTCTTGCGGTAAAGAAGTATGTTGTAACCACTACGGTCATAAAGGCCGCGGGTAGCAGGGTAAACCAGTAGTTCTTTGCTGTTTTGGCAAGATAGGCGCTTGCCGTCCAAAGACAAATCGTTGCCAGAGTTTGGTTTGACCAGGAAAAGTACCGCCAGACGATGTTAAAGTTTTGAACGCTGTCAATTGAGAACAGCACCAGCACGGTGCCCACCGCAAAAAGAGGAACGGCTACAGCAAGTCTGTTTTTGATTGGTTTTTGATCGAATTTGAGAATGTCGGCAATGGTAAGGCGAGCGCTGCGGAAAGCGGTATCGCCGGATGTAATGGGGCAGGCTACCACCCCGAAAATTGCCAGTATTCCACCAACCCAGCCCATATAAAATGTTGATACATCGGTAACAACAACGGGAGCGGCTACGACATTTGCCGTTCCGACAACGTGTTCATGTGCCATGGTAGCGGAAGCCCAGATCATGGCGATTATACCTTCCATAATCATAGCCCCGTAAAAAACCAATCTGCCTTCTTTTTCATTTCTTACGCATCTGGCCATCAGGGGAGACTGGGTTGCGTGAAAACCGGAAATTGCACCGCACGCGATTGTAATAAACAGAAACGGGAAGATCCGCGCCATAATATTTTCGTGTCTGTCCGGTCTCATGTTCTGAAAGGCAAATTCGGGAATGTTTTTAATATCGCCGCTGACAAACATCATTACAACAATACCAAGAGCCATTAATAACAGACACGCGCCAAAAATGGGATACACCTTACCGATGAGTTTATCGATTGGAAGAAGTGTCGCTAGGATGTAATAGGCTATAATAAAGGCAATTACGATATAATAAAATGTCTTACTGCCAGGATCAAACATGGTTGCCAAAACCTGCGCCGGAGTGGTAACAAAAACAGCCCCTACAAATATTAACAATACGGTTGAAAAAACCCGCATAATATAGAGGGGGCCTTTACCAAGGTATTTCCCGACAATTTCCGATACATTGGAGCCGTTGTTCCGTACAGAAAGCATACCGATCATATAATCGTGGACGGCGCCGGCAAGAATACAGCCAAAAACAATCCAGGCAAAGGCCGCCGGCCCGAATAACGCCCCGGCAATCGCACCGAAAATCGGCCCTGTACCGGCAATGTTAAGAAGTTGGATAAGCGTTGTTTTCCAGACGGGCATTGCGACATAGTCAACACCGTCGCTTAACCTGATAGCGGGGGTTTGCGCTTCCGGCTTTATACCAAAGATTCTTTCGGCGATTTTCCCGTAGATTAAATAGCCTAGAATCAGCACAACAATTGATATTACAAATGAAAACATTCAAGCCTCCTCTTCCTTACAATTATAATTATGCATCGAGTCGGCAGAAATGTCAAAAAAAAATTTATACAGAGTTGCGTGAAAGAACAGGTAAAACGGATAACCTTTTACTCGTCGTAAGACCACCCTTCAAAAGAATAATTTTCAAGAGGATCTTCTTCGTCATCATATGCTTCGTCAGCATACACTTCGTCGGCTTTCACTTCGTAAGAATACACTTCTTCAGGATATGCTTCAGCCGTATCTTCTTTTTCCGGGATTTCCTCTACCATTTCCACACCGGTAATTAAGCCGACAAGGGACCTTTTCGTCCACGGCCATTTCCGTTCTTTTGCCTTGGGACGAATCGCAAAGGTTAACTCTACAGCCGCTGCGGGAAGTTGACCCGGCTCAAGCCCGAGTTCTTTACCGTAATAGGCAAAGTCAAGTTCCATGGGACCGAGATCAAAGCCAAAGCCGAAAGCGGGCAAACATTCGTTCACACCCACACGCAGCTTAATCATATCCAGCATGGTCATCTGTAAACCCGCGCCAATGCCAAGGGTGGCATTCCGCTTCCTGTAATTTTTTTGCTGAAAAACATTTGTAAAATCCCGCCAGTCAAAAGCTGCGGTAATACCCATGTTGGACAGAAAATCTGAGTCGAATTGCCAGAATTGGCCCAACTTGAAATTGTAGGCAACACCCCAATTCAGGGAGAAGGGAACATAATATGTGCCGGAAGCGTTGCCCAAAGGATCCCCGACAACGCCGCCCCGGGTAACAATGTCGTTAAAGGTAAGGCCCGCCGAAAACCCCTGATCCCAGCGGTACAAAAAACCCAGATCAAAACCGGCCCCCATGATAATCGGGACAGACAGATCGTCCTTTATGTCGTAATCTTCATCTATGAGGTTGAAGATATCTATTCCTTGATTTAGGAAAGCCCTGACAAAGGGTTTAACGGTTATGCCCGCATCCACGTCATGGGTGCCGGTATGGAGGATCTTGAACGCAAAACCGACCGGCAGTATAACGTCGCCATAAATATCCAATACAATTTCACTATTATCGATATTTGGGTTGACAAAAATACGATCCCACAGTCCTAACCCGAAGCCGTCGGCAACCCATGCAATGGAAAAGGGGAATTCCCTGATATCAAGGCCCAGGGCGATCTTTCCCTTTTGCTTGCTGATAATATCAGCCTCTTTTCCCAGCGACGGGATATCGCCACGGGCCGCATCAATAAATGCTCCCGCCAAACCAAAGGTGTCTTGGGGGTTGAGCAGAGTTGGGGACAGGGCGAAAAAACTTTTTTGTTTTACCTGCATCATTGCTGCGGGGTTAACCAAAAGGGAAAATACATTGTCGGTATATGCCACATGGTGTCCGCCCATGCCGCTGCTTCTTGCCGTAGGTATGGTAAAACGGGGCATCATCATTGATTCGGCAAAAGCCATAGCCGCGCAAAACAGTAATATGATCGTTAAAAACCTTTTCATGTTGTATTCCTTAATAGTTGCTTTATCAAAGACTGAAAAGGTCTTTAATACCGCTGGTAACAGGATTACTGTCAAATTTTGGATCACCATTATTGATTAGATTTAGATACGCGGCAAGGGCCAAGGCTTCGGGTGTAGGGTCAGGAGGAGAATCTACTTTTATCACATTCCCATCCATTTTAAGACCAATAGAAAATGCATCAATGTCAAAATTCGGATCATCAAGAATAGCGGTAGATTCACCTGTTTGCTCCAACACCGCCAGGGTAAGCACTATTACAGCCTGGCCTACATCCGCCGGTTTCGCAATATTAGCGTAAGATGAGCTAAAAGTGGGGGTATCACCATCGTCTTTATCAAAACCGCCTTTAGGTTTAACTATCTCCGCAAGGTTACTTGCCGCAGCGGAACCGCCGGAAATGTAAAAATCACCCCGTATGCTGCCAAACAGTGCCACAATATCATCCGGATTATCTAAATTGAATTTATTCATGTTGCTTAAAATGGCGGTTCCCAGTCCCGCTGACTTAATGGCAAGCTCTACGCCGGCCTCTTGAAATATTGCCTTTCCGGGGCCGTCGGGCATATTTCTCACCGTTTCATTAATAACTGCGGTAAGGGTCTGCGCCAAAGGCGGGTTGTATCTCGCAGCTTTTTTCCAGGAAGGCAGGTTTTCAACGGTCAATTTGATATTTCCGGGATCGTATTCCCGCGATTTTCCCCAACTGTTAGTGTAGAAGCTGTCGCAAGCTGTAAAAATAAATAACCCCAGCAACAGGAAAACCCCTGTAAGATAAACTGTTCTTTTTTTCATACAGACTCCTTAGGCAGATCACCCATATAAATATACCAATAATCGATAACATAAGCAATCAATTTTTTTCAGGCCCTGTTTTTTCCGTGTTTTGTCCTTGCGAAAGTACAGGGTTTTTTCCATAATGTTCCTTAAGTATGAAAAAGCCCCTGTTTTCCCTGTCTGTAGCTCTTTTTGTCATTGCCGCCTGTACCCCTGCCGGTACCGATTCGATAAATCGCGAGGATCTTTTCAATCTTGATATTGGTCCGATGGAAGACCAAATCGCCCTGTACAGTATTGAGGGAAACAGGGGTATCAGGAGGGCCGGCTTCGCCATGAGGGAAGGTTTTTTTTACATAGCCGACGGAAACGGAGGAAAAATAGTCCGCTACAATTCCTACGGTGATCTTTTGTTTATGATTTATAACGATGAAACCGCTCCGAGTCCGGCAAATCTGAAACCGAAGGCGGGCGGCGATTCCCATGTTATAAGATGGGCGTTTACCTACCCGTTATTGTCGCCCGGTAAAATAACTGTCGATGCGCGGAATCATATTTATGTCGAAGAACGGATGCCCGCCGAGAGGCACAGTCACGACCCTGAGAACCGGGTGTTACTGGACAGTGTTGTGCTTCACTTTGATGAAGACGGGCGCTTTATTGAATATTTAGGGCAGGGCGGGCCGGGGGGCGGACCGTTTTCCCGCATTACGGGCCTGTACACTTCCGGGAATAACGAAGTTGTTGTCATTTGCCGGATGATACATGGCTGGAATGTTTACTGGTACAGCGCCCAGGGCGAGCAGATTTTTTTAATACAACTTAAAAACGAAGCCATCCCCGTTCCTCAGGGCCGGTCGGATCTTTCGGTTTCGGTTGACAATGTAATAGCGGCCCCTGATGAGAGAAAAATATATATCAAAGTTGATTATTACCGGAATGTTTATGACGAATCAACTAACACCCGCACTGGCACGGAACCTGCAAGCTCGCTCGTTTGGGTATTCAATGTTGACGGGAACGTATACGATGAAGCGATAGAAGTTCCTTTCTACGAGTACGGTTATTCGGGAAGAGGCCGGCAGGCAAACGTACCCCTGCTTTATTCCATTCTCGGACTTGCCCAGGGCGGAAGGATCCTGCTCTATTTCCCCGTTGAAACCGGCTACGATGTTTTAATGATATACCCCGGCGGACGACAGAGGCGGGGTTTTATCAGGATAGACACCGGCGAATTACGGTTCAGCGATTTTCACCTTTCCCCTGACGGTATCCTGTGTGCCCTCCTTGTGGACGAATGGAAGGCGAAATTGGTCTGGTGGCGGATGGATAGATTTTTATAATTTCAGGAATTGGCACATGCGGGAAAAAAGCGATAACTGCCGCGGCAACCACCACGGCGACAGCCACGTGCTGGGAACTTTTGCAGGAGCGCGGGCAATGGATAAAGAGGCTTCACAGGAATGGGGCTTGAACCCTTTTGCTCTGGTAGAGGCCGCCGGCAGGGCCTGCGCAGATGCTTTTATTTCTTTATTTCACGCAGAGGCAATCTTCTTTCAAAATTCCTCACGCAAAGGCGCAAAGGCGCTGAGGGTTAAGCGCTATTTGCAGGCATCTCGCCATTCTCCGCGTCTCTGGGGCTCTGCGAGAGATGAATGGGAAAAATTTTCCGACATAGTTGTACTTGCAGGGACGGGTAACAACGCCGCTGACGCCCTGGTGATGTTACGGATGCTTGTTCTGGAAAACAGGGTATCTCCTGATAGCTGTGTGGTTTTTATTTCCCGGCTGCCCGAAGACGGTGCACTGACGATGCACGGTTCTTCACCGTATGATTCGGCAATATTGGCTGTGCGGATGCTCGGTATCACTGTAACTCTTTGGGATGAAGAAAAAGCGGCGGGTACGTTAGCGTCGGCCGGTTTTGTTATTGACGGTATTGCCGGCACAGGATTAGACGGTCCGCTGGGCGGCGGCCCGCAAGGCGGCGTTCCTCCGTGTGAAAAAGCGGGAACGAGACGGGCCGCTTTCCAAATGGCCGAGGCGGTAAACGCCTTGCGCGGTAACCGGGGACCGGCAGCCCAAGGGCAGGGAAACCAAAACAGGCCGTGTATTGTATCTGTTGATATCCCGTCGGGAATTTTTGACGGTTGGCGGCCGGGTATGCCGGCGGTAGAAGCCGATATAACCCTCGCAATTGAGCCTGAAAAAATGTGCATATACACACCGGCTGCCCGGCCGCTTGCGGGGAAAATAATCCATGTAGGGGGAATATTTCCCGGGGAGCTTGTCGGTAAGTACCGTGAAGCGGACCTTGTATATTGGGAGACCGCATCGAAACGAATCCCCCGGATACCGGAAACCGTTCATAAATATACACGCGGTCTGGTCGAGATACGGGCGGGATCGTCCGGTGCGGCGGGTGCCGCAAAACTCGCCGCTCTGGGGGCGCAGGCGGCCGGGGCCGGGCTGGTACGCCTGCTCGTTGATCCTTCTCTGTACCCCGTTATCGCTCCGGCCTGTTCCGGCGTAATGGTTGTGCCGGACGGCTCTGACAGTCGGGCTGCCATCGGCAATCGGGTTGCCGGGGAGGGGCGTTTTTCCCCTGCCGCCGTATTGCTGGGGCCGGGCTGGGGCAAGGGCGAGGACCGCAGAAGGCTTCTGGAGACTTACCTTCCGCTTGAGGAACAGGGCCTTCCCTTGATACTCGATGCCGATGCAATTTTTTTGGCAAAGGACATTGTTTTTCACGGAAACGCCGTGCTAACCCCCCATGCCGGAGAATTTGCCGAATATACCGGTATCTCAAAAGATGACATTCTCGCCGCCCCTGTTCCGATACTGCGCCGCTTCGCTTCGGAGAAAAAGGTACATATACTTTTTAAGAGCCATGTGCTGTACGCCGTTTCCCCTGACGGCCGGGTCGGGATAATTGACGGCATGAACCCCCTTCTTGCCGCAGGGGGAACGGGTGATGTGTTGGCGGGTTTTTGCGCCTCCGTCGCGGCGCGATGGAGAGCTATCGCCATTAAAAATGGTGCCGCCGCCAGGGGCGGCGCAGCCTCCAAAGGAGGCGCGGCCGCCGGAAGCAGTGAAGCGGGATTCGATGGCCATGCCTGCATGTGCGCCGCCGCCTCTCTGTTGATAAAGGCGGCAAAAACTAAAAAAGTATCCGGCCGTTTTGTTGATCCCGAAAAAATAGCCCGTGCCGCAGCCGTTATTGCCGGTAAAGCCTGGCTGCCCGAGTCTGCGGACAAGGAGGAATGGTGAACGACAACGAAGAAAAACGCCGACCCAACGCCAATTACAGGCTTAGCCATGAAAACGCCGACAGTGAAGAAATTACCTATCATTACAACAGGGAACACCGCCTGGAAAAAGCCCCGCAGTCGGTGCGGGATCTGTACAAAGAAGAGCCGATACGCCGTGGAGGCATATTCAGATCATTGACAAACACCAAACCCAAAGCGATGACATTTATCTCCATTATTATAATGTGCCTGGCGATTTTTGTGCTTTCGATTTTGGGGTACACAAGTGACAGCCACGATTTTGACGGAAATCTGCTTACCGTGCAGGCAATTAAATTTGAGGGAGCGGTAATAGTAGCGGTAAAAAAAACAATCAAAAAAAACATTGTAGGCCACCGTGTCACGGCGTACACCGGAGCGGTTAATATCGCCGTTACGGCCCCGGATGTGCCGCTTGAAGATGTGTTTTACCACAGGGTTTTTTTTACAATGGAACCGGAGGAACAGTACCGTTTTTCCGTCCCCTTTGACTCGGACTATCTGATGTTCATTTTACAGACCGAAAAGAAAACACTGAACGTAAAGGTCAAACCGCAGTAATGTATGCCTATAGTAAATGTCTGGGAAAACACCCAAATAGGTTTACCATGGGGCCTGTCCGGTAAACTCACGTCCCTCTACGAGGGCCGCGATTTCCCGGACACCCAACGTTACCTCTATCGGGGTGTTTTCCCGCCTATACTCTATAAGCATATATTTCTGCCACAATAGCATATAGGTTGATCGTATGAATAACCAATGCTTGACCAGCAGTTGAGTATGATTTGTGGAGGTCTGGGGGAGCAGCGGGGCCAGGAAAGTTTTCCCAGATTCACCGCAGTAGGAGACGATTCGGAAGCAGTAAATATTGGGGTACAACAACGGCCGTATGGCACGATGAACTTGAGTGCACGACAATATAATATTATGACGGACAGCTATCTGTATGAACAAAGGCCATACGGCGGCTCCGCAGGCGGATTCCCTGGGCACTTTCAAGGCCTCGTTGCCCCAAGACCTTCAGGAATATTGTTGTATTACAGGTCCAGTTTTGGAAAGGCCCCTATTGACCAAACCCGTTTATTTGTGTATTGTAGAACAAGGAGAAAAAATGCCGCAGCTCTATTTTTTATCGGTGATGTTAAACGGAATAACCGGTTTTTGGTTTATTTTTGGGGAAGTGGGGGGAAGTGATTCCGTTGAAAAGAGCATGAAATTCTCCTTTTTTGGCAGCGGCTTCCGTCTGATCCTCGGTATATTGGCGGCTGTAATCGGCATTCTGAAGCTCTTTCTCCCGTATAAAGATGTTACATCCGGCTCGGGAATCCCCATCCTGGGGGATTTTATCCCCGCTTTGGCGGGAATTGTCGGTGGTTTTATTCTGCTATTCGGCTTCTACAGGGAGCATAATACCGGTTATGACAAAGAAAACGATCTGGACCGCATTGGGGATGCCTTCCTCCGCTATAAAAAAATTGCCGGTTTTGTCCTGGTTGCCGTAGCCGTGTTGCACTTCCTTTTTCCTTCGGCGCTGTTTCTCTAGAAAAAACAAGTCGATAAGCTATCACACGCTTACGATGAAATAGTTTTTTTTTACCACTAACTTCACCAAACCAACACGAACAAAAAAGAGGAATTCGGGGTAAAATATTATGGCATTTGCATATTACATAACACTAGAGGGTTATTCTTAAAAAAAGGCCGGTGTCAAAAATTGATAACCCTGCACCAGCCGTACCTATCTGCTCATATTCTCCGGATTTGTAAGGCCGTTGATAAGTGTTACCCTTTGTCCTGCCGATATAACGCCAGGAAAATTCCAGGGACAGGGCGATTCGTTCGTTACAGGTTAAAAAAAGAGCGGCTCCCGGTTCGATAAACAACCCGCCCCGCATATAATCCTTATATTGAAATTTGTTTGAGGGATGCAGATGTTCGTCCAGATCGGTGCAGAAGACCATGGGGCTTATCTGAAAAGACAGCTCGGCAAAAAAGTTTTCAAAAAAATAATATCCGAAAGAAACACCGGGAGCGGCTGTTAACCATTCCTGGGTATAGTTGATCACCTTTCCGTTGAATATATCTCTTATAGGATTGTCATAAATGGGATAATAGAGTCCGTCGCCTTTTTCCCTGGCGTATATTAAGTAACCGTCAGAACCGGAAAAACGAAAATTCATATACGAAACGCTTACATATATTTTCAAAAGCATAATCTGTTGAACGGGAAACGCATACCCTGCGGACATATTAAACAGGAACATCTCTCTGGTAAAATTATCATGAATTGAGTAATTGGTAAGTGCGTCGTTTTCGATTGACTGCCAGTCCCTGTCTTCCATGTTACCACTTGAACGCGGAATACCGAACTTGATTGAAAGGTTTGAAAAAAAACCTCTTTGTTCCGTCGGTCTGGTGCGGGAAAAATCCAGTTGCAAACCGTAGTAAAAAACCGGTTTTATGTTCCACAGAAGTTCGCTGAGTAATGCGGCTTTGGTGTCGGAGGGATACACAAGTTCTTCGGAATGGCCGTATACCATTCCAAAGCACGGGTTGAGAGAAAAGGCGTAATTTCCCGGGACATTTTCCCGGGCGGAAACGCTTTGCGTGAAAAAAAGTATGACAAAAACCGTACAAACGGTTATATTATTCATCAGTATGAGGATAGTTGGTATGCGTTTTTGCCGTCAAGCCGGTTATATTGTAATTTTGTTTTTATTCACGTCCTGTTTTATAAAAAAAGAAGAAGTGCCGGTTTTGCCGCCTTTGTCTTTCCCCCTGTCGCAGTCGTATATTGGTTTTGGTGTAATTAATGTTTCATACACCGGCGTCAGTACCGATCCCGGGGAAGGGGGTGTGTTTTTGGGGTATCTGCGCCGGGGAACAGTGGTTCCGATCCTCGAACGGCGGCAGATAAGAAACGGCGGAAAAACCGAATCCTGGTTGCTGGTTGAAGAGGCGTTTAGCGGCTGGTTAAAAGAAACTCTTGTCGATGTGTATGAGAATGAATCAAAAGCCCTCACTGCTTCAGAGCAAATGGAGAAGTAATGAGGAATGAGAAATTAGGAATGAGCAATGATTGTTGTTTGTAGTCTGAGCATGTTTCGTAAAACCTATACAGGTGTTTTCCAGATGTTTATTTCAGACATACATTTCTGCCCAACTGGCCGCAGGCGCCTGTTACGCCCCTGCCTCTGCGAAAACGGCGGGTGACTTTCAGCCCTGCCTCTTCCAAGCGGCCCGTAAACGCTGTAATTTCATCCTGAGCCGGTTCCCTCAGGGCCCTGCCCTCAAATTCCAAGCCTTCGACCGGGTTCCAGGGGATAAGGTTTACCGTTGCGTCCAGCCCTTGGGCGAATACGACAATAGCGGCCGCGTCTTTTTTGCCGGTGTTTATACCGCCAAGCAGGACGATCTCCAATGTTACCCGTCCGCCGCCCCGGTTTTGAAAATGAAGAAGCGCCTCTTTAACCTTATGCAGGGGTTGGTTTGCCGTAACAGGCATAAGCCGTTGCCTCAGCGTTTCGTCCGCGGTCACCAGTGACAGGGCAAGCCGCACATCGGGGC
>Ga0082212_10004813_pt1 | contig 18641 bp, 24 predicted proteins | sample TergutNt197P3_FD_71548 | JGI IMG/M metagenome (GOLD analysis project Ga0082212, IMG submission 71548) | Neocapritermes taracua P3 segment gut microbial communities from Petit-Saut dam, French Guiana - Nt197 P3 | ecosystem: Host-associated > Arthropoda: Insects > Digestive system > Gut ...
CGGGCATGTCTTTTGGCATGAAAAATTCGACAAAATCGACGTCGCCGCTTTTCGACATCTCATCCATGAAAATCTTTGCTGCAAAGTATGTGTTCCCTTTTCGCGGGCTTCCGTGGAAAACAGCTACTGTCATAGATAGATACTCCTTTACCCTTCTCAATATGCTGTTAGTATACCATATGTGTGAGACAGGGGACGGTTCTCTGTCTCATTGGTGCAACGGAGATGTGAGACAGGGGACGGTTCTCTGTCTCATTGGTGCAACGGAGATGTTGACTCAGTGATCAGGGCGTTTTTGCATAGCCCGAATCATAGGCAAAAGGACGATGCGCACATGAGAAAATGCCAACGTTCCGACTACCTACAAAACACGGCCCGCAACACTTGCATCACGTCATACTCGACAGCGGTGGCAGACTACGAGCGGTGGCAGCGCCAACGCCGCCGGGAAAGGAGGTACGCTAAGTAAATGTAGGTTGCATTTCGCCTATTGACTGTGTACAATAGGAATGGAGGTGCGTATAGCTATGAAGGTCAATACAAACAATATGGTGTCCATTACCGAGGCGAACCAAAACTTCTCCCGCGTGGCGCGAATGGTGGATGAGAACGGGCCGACGATAATCCTGAAAAATAATACACCACGTTATCTTCTTATCGAGTTCAGTCAAGCGGAAATGGAGCAGACGATGCCTGACGAGGACGTTATGAGCGTCTCGCGCCGCATTATGGCAAACAATAGGGAAGCTTATGAGGTTCTGGCCAGATGAAGAAGCTGACAAGGGCGCAAATCGTATCCATGCATGGCGAGCTAATATCAGCGCATGGCGGCAGCGGCGGGTTGCGGGATGAGGATGTGCTTGAATCAGCGCTTGCCGCGCCGTTCCAGACTTTCGACGGCCAAGCCATATATCAGACTGTCCAGCAAAAAGCGGCAAGGCTTGGATTTGGGTTGATCATGAATCACCCATTCATTGACGGGAACAAGCGGATCGGCGCCCACGCGATGATAACTATGCTGGCTGTGAATGGCATTAAGCTTGAATACACACAGAAAGAACTCTATGAAGTGATTCTTGAGGTAGCATCAGGCAGCGTATCCTCTGATGGCCTACTTGACTGGGTGATAGGCCACGAAGCGTAGGGTACACAAACACAAAATAGAATAAGAGCAACAGCGGCGTCCACCAAATGGTGGGCGTTTTTTTGTGTCCGGAGGGAGGCAAACATGGAGTATGGCGTCAGGATAATGGAGGTGCGCCAGATAAATATTAAGAGGGGTGACGGTCTGACGGTTCTCTGTCTCGCTCTGCCATGCCTTACCACAGGCATTTCACTTTCAGGCAGATTAGTCGGTTGACGGGGGTCAGCAGAGGATTCGCTGAACGGGTGTAGCGAGGTGGGCTGAAACATCGGAACAGGATACGGGACAGAGAACCGTCCCCTGTCCTGTCCTGGACACGTAAAATACGAGGTGGTTATTAATGGGGCAGTCATTCTATTTATCATTGTACGACGAAAACCAAAATAAATACTTAAATGTGCACCCTTTTTTCTATAAACTTGGGGAGTTGGCTTACAATGATCAAAAACTTTGGGGATATATCAAAAACAATCCTTTAAGGGTTGGCTATATAGGAGATGAAAACGAAAGATTTGCTAAAGGGGAGTATTCTGATGAGGACGGTTATGACTATGGCGTAGCATCAGAAAATATCATGCATCAGAGCGATTGCGCAGGTCTTTTGGATTTTAGTTCAGAATTGCCGACTGTTAGTTGGACGGGATATTTAGTTAACCATTCGCGAAAAATGTATTTTGATGTTGCAAAATACTACGACACAAGCCGGATCAATAACCACTGTATAGATCCGCTTGTTGTTCTTGCGGCTTCCAATGGTGCGGCAACCTTGTTTTGGGATGGATTTAGTGAAAATAGCGCATATTCGCTCTTAGGTTATTGGTTTACAGATATTCTTGAATGGGTTGATACAAAGCCCGGCAACTTTCGCGAACTATGCAGTTTAGAGTTTTGTGAATTTTCTTGGAAAGTAATGTTAGATGAATGGGGCATTACAGATGATGGTTATTTAGCAAACAGAAATGGTGAAGTATTCTATATTAGAAAAAACATAGGCTTATTTGGTACGAAAATTTCTCCTGCTAAAACAAGATTTAAAATCACCAGAACAGATGCGCATATTTATTGCAATAGTGAGTATGTACCGGATAAAGATGTTGTTTTGGTATATGGCGAGAACAATAGCGTGACTTTTTCTGAACCTGACGGAAGTAAATTTGAAAATTATAAACGTGAATGGTATGGGTCAGCATATATAAAAACGTCAGATGCGGAAGTTGTTGAAATCGAGGTATGAGACAGGTGAGACAGGGGACGGTTCTCAGTACTGCGCCCTATCCCAATACTGGTTTATAGCTTAAAATCGTGCAAAATGCTTGATATGCACGAATTATTATGCTATGCTGAGTCCGCAGGAATAAGGAGGTGTTTGTAATGTCTGATACAATCAATGTAACTATCAGGCTCGACAGGGAAGTCAAGGAACAAGCCGAGAGAATGTTTGGTGATTTTGGAATGAATCTGTCCACGGCGTTTAATGTATTCGCCCGACAATCATTACGCGAGGGTAAAATTCCTTTTGAGATTTATGATCCGTTTTATGGCACTAAAAACCAAACGGAACTTAACCGCAGAATTGCTGACATAGAAGCGGGTAAAAACCTCTCCGCCCATGAACTGATAGAGGTAGAAGATGAATAAGGTTTGGCACGATAAGGCATGGGAGTTGTCATATGCGAACCATGACTGTCGCGACATTGTCGCAAAACGCGCGGTCGTGTTCGACAAATATCATGGTCGGTTTATACGACGCGATCAAATCTTCGATCTGCATACGCGACAGGACGTCGATGTAATTCAGCGGCTCGTCCCATATGTACACGTGGGCATGCGCGCAGAGGCTCGCGGCGATCAGCACCTTCTTCTTCTGCCCGGCGCTGTAGTCGCGCATATCTTTTTCAAACTGGATTCGCGCAAAATCCAGTTTGCGCAGAATCGCTTTAAACAACGTCTCATCGATTTGCCGCTCATCCGCGAAATCGCGCAAATCACCGGAGAGAAACGAAGCGTCCTGCGGTACATACGATATTTTCAACCTGCTGCCTATGCCGACTTGCCCTGAATGAGGGATGTTTTCGCCGTAAATCAGCTTCAGAACGCTGCTTTTGCCCGAGCCGTTACCGCCGAGCAGCGCAAGGCGCTCGCCGCGCTCAAGCGTGAAACTCAGGTCACGGAAAATCTCTCTGCCGCCATAGGACACCGCGACATTTTCCAGCGTCAGCAATTTTGACGCGTGGTACGTCATAGGGTGGATTTTTAAGGCTTCCGCGGTTTCAATGTTTTTCAGCAGATTCGACTTTTCCTCCAGAGCGACGCGCTGCCTGCGCTCCAGATTTTTCCTGTGCTGCTGCATACGCCTGGATTTTTCGGCATAGTACGCCATAGTGTCAATGTTTTCGTGCCCTTTTTTACTGATCTCCGCTTTGCCTTTTCCTCTCTTGGCGTATTCGACCCTGTCCGCCCACCCCGAGCTTTGCCGCGCCGCGGCTTCAAGGCGCTTAATGTCTTTTTTCAGCTTTTCGTTTTCCGCCGTTTCGAAGTCGTCCCGCAGCTGCCTGTTGTAATACCAACTGGAAAAGTTTCCGCTCTGGATTTCGATATCCGCCTTGTTTATAGACAGGATATGGTCAACGCATCCATCCAGAAAAGCCCGATCGTGCGAGACGAGGATAAACCCGGCTTTGCCGCTCAGATAACGCGCGACGGTTTCGCGGGCGGCCATATCCAGATGGTCGGTCGGCTCGTCGATAAGCAGGAAAGCGTTATCCCGCAGGAAAAGCCCGGACAGCAGCGTTTTCGTCTGTTCGCCGTTTGACATGGTATAAAACGGGCGGTGCAGCGCGCTTTCGTCGACCGACAGTTTAGACAGTTCTTTTTGGATTTGCCAGAGCTGAGCGTCCGGCGCGATGGACGTCAGAACGTCGATCGTGTTTTGCGTTGTGTCTTCGATTAAAAACGGGAAGTATTCGAAATCCACGCTCGCGGCTATAGTTCCGCGGTGTTCGTAACGACCCATGAGCAGGTTAAGGAACGTAGTTTTCCCGCGCCCGTTGCGCCCGCAGAACCCAAGTTTCCAATCGGTGTCGATTTGAAACGAGACGTCTGTGAAAATGTCGTCATAGCTGCCTTCATAAGAAAACGTTAAGTTTGATATATCTATTAGTGACATAGAAAAATCCTTTCCCGCTCATTATTGGAAAAGGATCACGGTGTTCAAAGGGCGCTGTTGCGGAACCTGAGTGCGAAAGCGCCTTCTGACGCGATGTCGTCATGACTGACAGGAGCAGTACGCGTCCTTTTAGGGAGCGGACGTTGCTCGCCCGCAGTATGACGACCGCGTTAATCCAATTCCAACACAATAATCAAGCCTCGCAAAAAGGCTTGTTTTAATCTCGTTGGTAAATCAGACTAACGAACCATCGCCCGCCGGGCCTCCGCCCGGCGTTCACCCCTTTCAGTTAACATCACTTTGACGCCGCTATTCTAACAGAACACGAACGGGAAAGCAAGAGTTTTCCGCAATTAAAAATCAGCCTTGAAACGCTGGTGGTAAATCACGCGACTTCAGTCGTGTGAGCGTTCAAAACTCATGCCCATATCGCTCTGCCTCAACTCTTTTGATGGTTAGATTCATGGTCATTCTCCCGTCTTTTTCAATTCCCGTACTGCCCTTTGACATAGGGCAATATCGCATATGTTACTTGATCGGCGGAAATTGTCCGCAGATGGATCTTAGGCGGCCAGCCCGCCGTTTTCAAGCAAACGTGATAGTTTTCGCAATCCCGGCAATTCTCTATGTCTTTTCCTTTTCTGCAATCCGCGCTTAGGGCAGTGCAATCCGGGAAGTGGCAGCCGTCACAATTCTTTTCCCATTCGCCCGCTCCGTATACCGCCGAACAGCACTCCCGGGCATAATCCATTTCTTCAGCGGTAAAAGTGGCTTGCCCTCTGTAATGAACGCACAAATCGCAGCGATGCCCACAATTACCATTATGGATATTAGCTTTCGGGAACGGCTTGCGGTTCGGGTTCTTCTTTATCAATATCATTTTTTTGACGGCTTCAAGCGTTTCCAGATTATCGACCCGAATCAGCATCCATTTTCCGTCATGGTATGTATGCGCTTCATCGTAAAGTTTTTGAATCGCTTCGGAAAATTCGCTGCGCCGCTCCTCGAATATTTCTCGTTCTGCTTTTCCGTAGATTACTTGAAAATCGTAATAATCCTCGTGGATATTGACAGACAGTATTGTTTTCTTGCCCTGGCGGAATTTCAAGCAGTCAATATCGTAGTATTTGCCCGGCACTTCATCGAGCTTATACTTACCGCGCATGAAGCGCATAGTTTCCGAGCTGACTTTTTCGAGTTCAGTCATATCTTCCCTTACCTCCATTTAACTGCGACCTATAATAGTCAAGCCGCTCCTTTACAGCGTATGGAACAACTAATTTTCTAGTTTCTTCCGCATTTATTCCTAAATTGCATTGAGCCGGATGATGACAGTTAAAAAAAACGTCACATGAATGATACTCTCCGCACTCCACACAATTTGCATAGCCTTTTGCTGAAAGACAAGTAAATGACTTACAGCCTTTCCAATCCTTCCAAACATTGCTGGCCGTTCTGATTGCTTGACATCCCGGACATTTGAATACGCCGTCATAACGATCAACTCTTTCAGATATGCAATCGTGATAACAAAGCCAGTTCATATAACCGAAGTTCTCGCCTGCGGTAAAATTCTTTTCATCGCTGTTCATACTACCAAGACACAAATCGCACCGCCGACCGCAGGGGCATCCGTTCGGGTCGAGAGTAATCTGCTCGTATGGACGGCATTGATCAGTGGTCGCGTGTTTTTGCATCGCCTCGAAAACTACGTCCAACGCGGTTTCATTTTCGATCCGGAAATCTCTGTTCGCAATTTGAATATCAAAATAACCGTCGCCGAGCGTGATGGCGGCTAATCGTTCGCCGCCCGCATTGAATACAAGCGAAACCTTACCGTCCCATACCTCATCAGCCGTATATAACCAACGTATATGTCCGAGCAACAAATAAAAAACCGGGAACGCGCTTTTCAGAAATGGTTCTAACTCTTTAGGCGGTGTCATAATTCGCCCGTCATCAGCAGTTATGTGTTTCATTTACATGTCCTCATTTTTTCCTAATCAATGGGATATTTGCTCTGTCGTTGCGTTGCACCAGCCTATTTCCAATCCATTTCACATATGCTAAATAACCTCGCAACGCGCCTGATTCAATTCAATTTGCCGTTCGGAGACCTTACGGGATATTTCACTGCGGGCAAAGCACTTTTTACAGGCTGATTTTTAGATTCATGCGTTACCCCTCCTGCACAGGCAAAGAGGTTAAGGTCCTGCGAGATGAAGTAGAGTGTCCTAAAGATGAGATTACCCAAAAGGACGTCCTGCTCGTTCACTACATTGAGCAGCTAAGGATCGAGCAGCACCACAGGTTCGGTGTGTCTAGCGAACGCACAGGAACGCCGGAGATCCCGGAACAGCTTAGGCTATTCAACGAACCAGAAAACATTGCGGATGCCGACGGTGTAGAGAACGTTGAAACGGAGGAGATAACATATACGCGAAAAAAGAGAGCGGGCAAGCGTGAGGAGTTTTACGAAAACCTTCCAGTCAAGCAGATTATACACGAGCTTCCTGAAGAAGACCGCATATGCCCACATTGCGGAGGCCTGGCCCGCGAATGCGGACGCGAAGTCGTACGCAGCGAGCTTGAGCTAATACCCGCCAGCGTTTCAAAAGTGGAGCATGTGCAGGTAGTATATGATTGCCCAAAGTGTGGCAAGGACTCTGAAGTCGAAACACGCGTGATGGTCAAGTCCGATATCCCGGCACCCGTGATACCGAACAGCGGGATAGCAAGCCCGAGCCTTGTCGCATACGTCGTCAGTAACAAGTATGTGCTCGCGTTGCCGCTGAACCGGCAGTCAGAAGAGTTAAAGAGGCAAGGGATAGAATTACCAAAGCAGAATCTGGCTAACTGGGTCATATATGTCGCGTTGGTATCATATACGTTATCTCCTAAATCACTGTATTGGGCAGTTTTATATAATCCTCTCTGATAAAAGCTTAAATTCCGGTTGGGTAACATAGGAACAGTAATGGATGCGCCCATTGAACTGTAGTACATTCCTGAACCGCAGTCGCAAGACAGGGAGAGAAATATAGTCTGTCACGTTCGCTTTCGGAACCCATATCACTTCACTGGTCTCATCCGATGGGGTAAGCGCACCTTCGATGTAATCGCAAATGAAATCAAGCATGACTTTTGTGGGAACCGCTGTTTTCCCGTCATGCCAAGTGTATCCGCGCGACCTCGCTTCATCAATCACCATCTCCAGCAGTTCTGTCGCTATCCCTTTTCGCCGATATTCGGGTTTTGTGTACATATTTGTGACGTATGCTGTTTTGCCGGACGGGTTAGAAAAATTCGGCGGCAGGGCATAGAAGCAAACGCCGCTTGTTGCGATAATTTCACCATCTTGTTCCATGATCCACGATATAAACGACCCGTCAGAAATCGCGGAAGTAATATAATCAGTAAGCTCGCTGTCAATATCCATTTGCATTGAACCCAATGGCAGTCCTTCGTCAGTTAGTTGTTGTTTACGGAGTTTGATAAGCGTTGATATGTCGCCCTGGTCAGCTAATCGTTTTTGCATATTACTCATTGTCTCCCTTGCTACATCGGTTTTAGGTTGTTATTCAACCGCTCAACAATCTTTACAAAATCCCGCGAACGCGCTTCCTCGGTCTTGAACGAAAGATATCTTCCCGTGTATGCACGCCGGACAGATGGCGGCATATTGCAAAAGTTTTCGTATGCGGGAGACAATCCGGCTAACTTTTCCGTGAACTTCGCAATATCTTCATCGGTAATCGGGCTTCCTTTCGGCGCGTCCCATGTTCCGTTTGTCTTTGCTGTTTCAACGGCTTTTTCGCCGAGTTCGGTCATCACACCTTTGTCGCGGAGCGTTTCGATTAACTCTTTGTTCTTATCAGACCAAACACTCTTTGCACGGCGTTTTGTAAAATATTTAAGATATTTCGTGCTGTCGATGCTTTTCATCTGCCCGTCTATCCATCCGAAACAGAGGGCTTCTTCCAAAGCATCGTTTGCGGACAATGTTACCACAGCTCTTGTCTTACCGAACAAAAGCCACACACCCTCGCTTGTTTCCGCGTTTTCAGATAGCCATGCGCGGAAATCGGCGCGTGACGAAAACTGTAATTCGTATGCGTTATCTCTCATGGTTTCCTCCCCATATATAATTGAAAAAGAAATTTTATCTCGAACTGTCCGCCGTGGCTCAAAATCGCGTCTTTAATGCCTTTGTATAGAGCCAACCTATCTTTTTCCGGCATAGCTCTATGGTCGGACATTGTATACATAAGAGAAATGTATTCGTCTGCACCGTAAATTCGTGAGCCGTTGTACAATTTCATCGTTATGTCGGTAAAACCATACTGTTTTAAGCTGTTAAAGCGAAATCCGCGATGTATTTCTTCGGGCTTGATAAAATCGTCATAAGTCATTTTGCTTATTCCAACCGGTCTGTCATATCTCTTATAATGCCTGAAATAATATTCTTCATATGCCGCATCAATGGCAGCATCCAAACTGCTGCCCTCTTGTCTGTATACATTATTACGGAGCAAAACAAACGCTCCGCCATTTTTCAATAATCGAAAAACTTTCGGGCAGCCAACCTCCGCATCTATCCAGTGGAAAGCGGAAGCGGCGTATACTAAATCATAGTTATTATCTTCTAAATGAGCATCTTCAAAAGTAGATGTGATTACGTTAAAGTTCGTATATCCCTCAAATTTATCCGACAGAAACTCGCTCATATTTGCGCCCATTTCCACGGCGGTTACAGCATATCCGGCATCAAGAAAAGGCGTTGTCGCTTTCCCTGTTCCTGCGCCTATTTCAATGGCTCGTTTACCGTTCCCATGCCCGGAATAGTCGATAGCGTCCGAAAAAAGTTCAGCGGGATAATCCCAACGTGTTTTGTCGTAATTTACCTCAATTTCATCAAAATGGGTTCTGTTATCGCGCTCCCAACCTGTTTTTGTCACTATTTCGCGTCCTCCGTTGTAGATTTCGTGATATACAAAAGTTTTTATTCTCTCTACCAACTCATTAATCGGCTTCGTACCGTCCAGTCGTAATAACGGGCAAGGCATATTATTCAACCATTCCTCATGCACCTTACGGCAACGCCCGTCAATGCTTGTATCGTAACCTTTCGCCCATTCGATAAAATCAATGTGGTTTTCATACATATCGCCGCCTTTGCGGATGCGCGCTCCGAACCTTTCAGCTTCCCGCTTTTCCAGCCGTTCAATGCGGATTTCCATAGGAGTATAAATAACACAACCAAGTCGAATTGCGGGATGAAAACATCGCCCCATCCGCATAGAGAACCGGAAATGACGCATTTCGGATGTTCTTTTATAGCGGCGCTCATTTTTATGACACGTTCCTCATGCGGGAGCGACTTCACAAACGGCGGGTCAGTTCTCTGCCAAAAATACCCGTCTGTGTCGAGCCATTTGTAACCGTATTCACGTTCAAGCGTCTGACCCAAAGTGGACGTTCCCGCGCCGGACGCGCCAACGATGTGGATGATATTATACATCATTAGTTCCATCCCCCAGCCATATCGCCATCAAATGCCGCAAAAAACGGATATCCCCTGTGGATGATTGCTTTTTTCTCAATATCCTCCGTTTGCGTTGTCATATATTGTTACCACTTAACTTTTCCGCGTATTTCATTACATTCCGCGCTAAAATCCGGGTTTGATCAAGCCTCCGATCCTGTGACAGTATATCTCCGGGCTTGTCCGCTTTTGCGGAAAGACCGTTAAGTTCACCGGGAACGGGCAACGCTCCGCAAGAAAGTAAATAATTGTAGATAATCGTCAACACCATACTCTGCCCGCCACCTTCACCACGCCCAACCGCTATCGCGCCGCCGGGTCTGCCCATAAGCAAATCGCCTTGCTTACGGGCAAATGAACGGTCAAAAACCGCTTTAAGCTGCGCTGTCACATTGCGGTAATATACCGGGGAACCGATGACTACCGCATCGCAGCTTGAGAGTTCATTGAATAACAACGCTGCGTCATCATCGTCAATGACGCAAATACCGTTCTCGACACACATTTCACAACCGCTACATGGTGTTACTGTTTTTTCAGACATGAAAAACGTAGAAGCTTCCCAACCACATTCTACAAATTCATTCAGGCATTCGCTTACAAGACATTCTGTGTTGCCGTCTTTTCGAGGGCTGCCAGATATTCCAACGACTTTCATAAACTGCACTCCTACTTTCTACGTATCAATCCTCGTCATATCTTTTATCGCTTTGTTGCGGTATACCAAATCCGGTCTTGTTGTAAATCCCTGTTTCTCCCAAAAGGCGTTGCCTTTTTCATTTTTGTCGAATACAACCAACGCAACCTTGTTTATGCCCTCGTTTTCCAGCGCGTTCATCGCGGCGTTCAGGAGCGCAGTCCCGACGCCGCTTCGCTGTTCAGTTCCCGCCACGGCTGTATGGTGAATATAACCCCTGCGCCCGTCATGCCCGCTTAAAACAACACCGATAATAACGCTGTCTTTCTCTGCTACAAAACAGGTATTGGGGTTTCGCGCAAGGTATTTTGCTATTCCGTCTTTGGAGTCGTCGAGGTTATTCAGCCCCATGTTCGGCGTGTTCAACCAAAGAGAATAAACATTTTCATAGTCGCAGATAGTCATTGTTCTAATGGTCATAGTCACAACCTCATTTCAAATTCAAACTCGTGCGCTATCGGGATACCATCATTCCCTGTCATTGAGATTTGAGGTCATAACACATTCTCCTCCAGCCACTTTGCAACTCCGTCATAGTCGTTGGTGTCGCAAACGTAATCGGCAACGGCTTTAACTTCATCGAGAGCATTTCCCATAGCTACGCTATGACCGGCTGACCGGAGCATATCAATATCGTTCAAATCATCGCCGAAAACCATGATTTCAGATCGGGAAATACCCCAAAACCGCGCGAGTTCACAAATTGCTTTCGCTTTAGTCGCGCTCTTGTGCATAATCATTACAAGTCCGTCACGGCTCACACTCAAGTATAAGGATAAGGGGAGATTATCCTCAATAAACCTCAAATCATCTTGGTTATCCGTGCGGGTATACAGTTTTTCAGCGTCCAGAGTATGCTTGGCAAAGTCTATGATTTTGAAGTTTGTAATGTTCGACCATAAATCCGAAACAACGAAATTGGAATAGTGCATATCGCTTATCTCAGATGTGATCTTTAGCCCTCGTTCATCACATGCAATTAAGAGAGGGCGGGCAATTTGAAATGGAATCAGACATCTGTACACGATAGAATCATCTGCAAGCGCAAGCGCGCCGTTCATAACAATTCTTGCGTCAAAATGTTTTGATGGCGCTACTTCATTTGCAGTTCCGCCGCGCCCCGTGGCGTATGCGATCTTTATTCCTCGCCCCCGGCAGTGACCAAGAACCGAAACCGTATATTCTGAAATCGTTTTATCCGTCCGCAGCAATGTACCGTCAAGGTCAGTGACGATCATTTTCACATTCATTCAGTAATACGCTCCTTCCTTGCCCGTATAAACAGATAATTTGGCTTGTGCATTTCGCTCTCGAAATTAGGGAGCCTGTTTATCGGAAAGCAGTTTGTGGTATTCAGGTAAATCAGAATCCTTATACTCCCTGATTATCAGGCGCTCGGTTTCGAGTATCGTCATTTTCTGTCCTCCGGTTGTATAAACCCCTTTTCAAGTCCTTCGTTCACCACGCGTTTCACATATTCCCACAGTTCCGGTAAAGCGATTTTCACGGGCGCCATGCGTTCATAGATTTTGCCAGCCGTGACCGCGTACTTTATCCACGGATGCCCGCCGGATAAATAGATGTTGTGGAAGGATTGCAAGCGGTCAACAGCGGAGCCATATATCGCATCGGGCGTTTCCATACGGTCAAATTCTTCCCATAAGGAACGGTATTCTGCTGCTTGTTCATCGGGAAGCAATGAGAACAGCTTATCAGCCGCTTCTTTTTCGCGTTCGTCTTTATCCAGATTGCCTTGCGCGTCGTAAGCGGGAGTGTCACCCGCATATATTTCAACCAGATCATGCACCAACGCCATTTTTATCACACGGTCGATGTCAACGCCGGGGATGCCGCAGTGTTCGAACAGGGTCATAGCGGTCAGCGCAAAATGCCATGAGTGTTCGGCGCTATTTTCCTGCCGCGATTTATCGGTGATATAGGTCTGTCGCAGTATGTTTTTCATCTTGTCCGATTCGGCTAAGAATTGTAGTTGACGTTGTAGTTTTTCGGTCATCGTTCATTCCTCCCTTATAGGTATGCCAAGAGCGGCCTCCAATTATATTGCGCCATCTTACTTAGTTCTATCATAAATCTTCATCTGCTTCAAGTTAATTTGCGAACGCTAATATTTGTATCACCGGGCGATAATAACTCTTGACTTCTCCTAAACACTAAGCAACGCCCTTAATATCATACAACTTCGTCGCCAATGTTTTCTTGATTGAACCGACCGCAAATGGTATACTGACACAGGACGATATAAATAGATGGAGATTCGCGCGAAAAAAACCAGGTATGCAGTCTGCGTGTACTTTCATCCTTTCATTCCTACCTGTACCAAAAACATTTGAGACGGAGATCAGCATGGCAGACCGGCGATTAAGCAAACTGCAAAAATGGATACTGGAAAACTGTTTCAGGGTCACTATTCTGTTGGACAGGACAGCGCTGAGACCTCTTCAGAATTGCCGGGATTCCATCAAATGCGATTCATGCGATATGAGAAGCGCCGCTTCGCTTCAGCGGGGCATGTATAACAACATTACAGCCTATTGCGCAGAACCCGGCCTTCCTTGCCGGCGTTGTCTCTTTTACAGAGAGGATGTGTTGCTGAACTACTTCGGTCTGGTCCCTGACAATAGTAAACGCAGTTTTATTAGGGTTCAGCATTTTCACGACGGTCCTGACTATTCGGCTGCTCACGTCACTTTATCAAGGAGTCTTAAGAATCTGAAAGAAAAAGGTTTGATTTACTTATGGCGGGTCGAGGACGAAAGCCAGAGGATCTTCCTGACGGATCATGGCGTCTCACAAGCCGCTGAGCTTACTGAAACAGTCGATTACTATGTACCGGAACTGTTAAGCGACAGTGAGCGCGAGGCAGTGAAGCAAAGGCTTGAGCAGGAGTATAGGAACTCAATTGCTTTGCTGAACCCTTAATGTTAAATGTAGGACACGCTGTCCTACATTTAACATTAAGGGTTCAGCATGAAAGAGCATATCTGAGACAGAGAACCGTCCCCTGTCTCGCGTGTCTCAGAAAGGCAAAGCACATGCGAAAATATTGGCGTATAATATCCGTATATTCGATCATACATTTTCTTGTTGACTTTGCCTGCGCTTTTTTGATGTTCCGCAGAATTTCGCAGTCGCAGGACTGGTACGTCTGCGTTCTTCTTTACAACTTCTGCGCGTTCGCTATGCAACTGCCAATTGGCGTCGTTGCAGACAGGCTGAACCGCAACTATCTGGTCGCAGCCGCCGGCTGTGTTCTGGTCGCCGCGGGGTACGGGCTGGCATGGGCGCCTGTTGCCGCCGCCATTGTAATAGGGCTCGGCAACGGACTGTTCCATATCGGCGGCGGCGTCGACGTTTTGAATATCAGCATGAACACAGCGCCGAAAAGCGGCTCAAACATAGCGCCGAAGTACGGCTCAAACATAGCGCCGCTTGGCGTTTTCGTTTCCCCGGGCGCTTTCGGGGTGTACTTCGGAACGCTCCTGGGCAGGGGCGACGCGCCTGCCGGGATCCCGAACCTTATCGTACTGCTTTCAGCGGCGGCGATTGTCATCGCAGCCGCCATTATTATCGCCGCCGCGCGCCGCGCATGGCCGGGATCATACATTCAAAACGCTGTGTTTTCGCCTGAGGCGCGCCGTTCGGCGCTGATCGCGGCTGCTTGCCTGTTCATCGTCGTCTGCCTGCGTTCATACGCCGGGCTCGCGATAAACTTCCCGTGGAAGAGCGCAGGATATTGGGGTTTGGCGCTTGTGTGCGCGACAGTATTCGGTAAGGCCGCCGGCGGTTTTCTGTCCGACAGGTTCGGAACTATGCGAACCGCGACGGTGTCGCTGGGTATCGCCGCCGCGCTGTTTTTGCTCCCGCAGTACCCGGCGTCCGGCATAGCGGCGGTGCTGCTGTTCAACATGTCAATGCCTATAACGCTATGGGGCGTCGCCGAACTCTTCCCCGGAGCGAAAGGGTTCTCGTTCGGTCTGCTGACGTTCGCGTTGTTCCTCGGCTTTCTTCCGATCCACCTCGGCGCCGGCCGGCCGCCGTTCTGGTTCTTTACTCCTCTCGCCGCCGCGTCGCTCATACTGCTTTGCGCCGGGCTGCGAAAGGCCAAAGGAAGTTTGATAAAATGATTCGTGATTTACTTGCCGCGCTCGTAGTATCACTTGCGCTGACGCTCGCTTTGGAAACCGGCTTTTTTCTGTTGACCGGCAAGCGGAACAAAAAAGACCTGCTGCTCGTCATACTGGTAAACGCGCTGACAAATCCGATCGTAGTACTGTTGTATTGGCTGGCGGCATTATATACAAGTTGGAACACAAGCGTTGTGAAGATACCGCTGGAGATTTTTGCGGTAATCACGGAAGGGTTTTTCTTCATGAAATACGGGCAGAGCTTCAAGCGCCCGTTTCTATTTTCACTCGCGGCGAATATGTTTTCATTTTGGGTCGGCGTGTTGATCCAATTATTCCTATAGGGAGGCTTACGAAAAATGGCAAAGCGACTGATCACGTTTATGTCCGCAGCAGCGGTATTGGCCCTGGCACTTCCGCTTAACGCCCGGGCTGACGTCATTGCCGAACCGGAGAATACTTTCCGCGGTTTTTCCGGTGAGTTCGTCATTACTGTCGTAATAATAATCGTAGTGGCGGTGGTCACAGTATTACTTGTACGCTTGTTTAAGAAGCGCGGCAGGAGAAAATGAAATGAGTTCGTTTTCAGTAGAAAAACCGAAAAACTTCCGGGCGGCGTTTCGCGAGCTTCGTTCATTTGCCGATAAAAACAGCGATAACGGCGTAAAACTGGACGGCGACGAGCAGCGCGGGACTCTGCAGGCGAGCGGAGTCGTCGGCGACTACGTCGTCGGGGCGGAGACCATCGAAATAACTATTCGGAAGAAACCGGCGTTTCTTCCGAATAAAATGATCGAAAACGAGATCAGGAAAATGTTCAGCATGGCGAAGTAATAGCGTATATCGGAGAGGTGGTTGCTGCGGATACTATAGCTGCGATAGCGACCGTCGGTGCGGTATCGGCAATCGGGGTGATCAGGGTCAGCGGCGACGGCTCGATTGCCGCCGCCGATATGGTATTCCACGCCGCAAGCGGCATTAAACTCACAGACGCCGAAAACAGACGCATGTATTATGGTGAGCTTATCGATGCGGATGAACGGCTTATCGATCTGTGTCTATGTACTGTTTCGCGGGCGCCGGGCAGCTATACAGGCGAAGACACTGTGGAATTTCACTGTCATGGTTCGCCGGTCGTTTTGTCGGAAGGTTTGCGCGCATTGTTTTCACATGGCGTACGGTACGCTAAGGCGGGCGAGTTTACAAAACGCGCTTTTCTCAACGGTCGGATGGATCTCACACAGGCTGAGGCGGTTATCGATCTTATCGAATCCGAAACCCCCGCGGCCGCGCATAATGCGGCTGGACAGTTGAACGGTTCGCTCGGAATAAGATTGGAGTGCGTTTATAACGCGCTGCTCGATGTTATGGCACATTTTCACGCTGTTATCGATTATCCGGACGAGGATATAGACGAATTTGAGATGCAAGGCTACCTGTCCGCGCTTCAGAGCGCGCAGGAGGATCTTTCGCGTATGCTGGATACATATTCGCGCGGCAGAGTCTTGCGCGAAGGCGTCCCGACGGCTATAATCGGGCGGCCGAACACCGGTAAATCATCTCTGCTTAACGCGCTGCTGGGCTATGAGCGCGCGATCGTTACTCATGTCGCGGGGACAACGCGCGATACAATCGAGGAGAAAGTGATTATCGGCGGTATCCTGCTGCGTCTTACCGACACTGCCGGTCTGAGAAAAACGGACGATGCAGTCGAAAGACTCGGCGTCGATCGCTCACTTGCCGCGCTGCGCGGCGCGAGTCTTGTAATACTGGTTCTTGACGGCTCGGAGCCGCTGCAAACCGAGGATTTCGACGCGCTCCGCTCGATCCCGCCGGAGGTGCCGAAACTCGCGGCGGTCAATAAGTCCGACCTGCCACACGTTTTGGGATCGGATCAGCTTTCGGGACTCGGACTTGAGTACTTTCGCGTCTCCGCTCTCACAGGAGAGGGGCTTGATGCTTTAGACGCGGAGATAAAAAGAATATTCCCTGAACCGGAAGTGTCGCAGTCAGGCGAACTGATCACGAACGCGCGTCAAGCGGAGTCGCTCGCGCGCGCGCGCGGCAGCGTGGGCCATGCTATAGAATCGGTCATGGCGACAGTAACGCCCGACGCTGTGCTGATGGAGGTCGAGGCTGCGCTGATGGCGATAGGCGAAATAACCGGCAAAACCATGCGCGAGGATATAACATCACGGATTTTTGAACGCTTTTGCGTTGGAAAGTGAACTTTATGGGCGAGGTGGGCGATGCTCAGCATATAAGAAAATAATGCTGAATGTAGAGTGTAGAATGTAGAATATATGGGTGAATTTAGTGATTTTTCATAAGTTTTGGAAAATAGTTATTCCGTTTTGCAGAAAAAGTGGTATAATGATCGCTGCGCGATCATTATACATTTATTTCAGCCGTGGCGCGGGACGCGCCACATGGCACAGTATACCATTCTCTGCGTTCATGCTCTACTGATCGCTGCGCAATCATTATACCACTTATTTTAGCCGTGGCGCTAAACAACGATGATTACAAATACAAATTTATATAGGAGGCTGGATTTGTGAGTTATAAGTATGTTTACCTGTTTGCCGAAGGAAATGGAGAGATGAAACCGCTGCTGGGCGGTAAGGGAGCGAACCTCGCCGAGATGACCAATCTTGGTCTGCCCGTTCCGCGGGGCTTTACAGTCACGACGGAAGCTTGTACAAAGTATTATGACGACGGCGAAACTATCAGCAGTGAGATACAAGGCGAGATAATGCAGTATATCGATACGCTGGAGGAAATGACCGGCAAGAAATTCGGCGATGCGGAGAATCCGCTGCTCGTTTCAGTCCGTTCCGGCGCACGTGCATCAATGCCCGGTATGATGGACACGATATTAAATCTTGGCCTAAACGAGAAAGTCGTCGAAGTCATGGCGGCTAAGAGCGGCAACGCGCGCTGGGCTTACGATTGCCATAGAAGGTTTATCCAAATGTACTCCGACGTCGTCATGGAAGTCGGCAAGAAGTATTTTGAAGAGCTTATAGATAATATGAAAGAGAAGCGCGGCGTCACAGAGGATACAGAGCTGACGGCGGATGACTTAAAGGAACTGGCGCAGCAATTCAAGGCGGAATATAAATCGAAAATAGGCGCCGACTTCCCGTCCGACCCGAAAGAACAGCTTATGGGCGCCATACAGGCTGTCTTCCGTTCATGGAACAATTCGCGCGCCATATCGTACCGCCGCATGAACGATATCCCCGGTTCGTGGGGTACGGCCGTCAACGTGCAGGAGATGGTGTTCGGCAATCTTGGCGACACCTCCGGCACCGGCGTCGCATTCACACGAAACCCCGCGACAGGCGAGAAGAAGCTCTTCGGCGAATTTCTGATGAACGCGCAGGGCGAGGACGTAGTCGCCGGCATACGCACGCCGCAGACTATCGACCAGTTGCGCGAGGTCATGCCTGAGGCGTACGGCCAATTCGTGAAAATCTGTGAGACACTTGAAAGCCACTACCGCGATATGCAGGACATGGAATTTACTATAGAAGATAAAAAGCTGTTCATGCTTCAAACGCGCAACGGCAAACGGACAGCGGCAGCGGCGCTGAAGATAGCGTGCGATCTCGTCGACGAGGGCGCGATTTCCGATAAGGAAGCAGTTTTGATGATCGACGCTAAGTCGCTTGACGCGTTGCTGCACCCTCAGTTTGACGCGGCGGAACTTAAAAAACTTACGCCGATAGGCACTGGACTTGCAGCGTCGCCCGGCGCTGCGGCGGGACGCGCCGTATTCACCGCCGAAGACGCGAAAAAACGTGCTGATGGCGGCGAAAAGGTCATTTTGGTCCGGCTCGAAACTTCTCCTGAGGACATCGAGGGTATGGCGGCCGCACAGGGTATACTCACCGTCCGCGGCGGCATGACTTCCCATGCGGCAGTCGTTGCCCGCGGCA
>Ga0082212_10004814_pt1 | contig 18639 bp, 14 predicted proteins | sample TergutNt197P3_FD_71548 | JGI IMG/M metagenome (GOLD analysis project Ga0082212, IMG submission 71548) | Neocapritermes taracua P3 segment gut microbial communities from Petit-Saut dam, French Guiana - Nt197 P3 | ecosystem: Host-associated > Arthropoda: Insects > Digestive system > Gut ...
TTTGATAAACTCAAGAAAAAGCAGGATGTAAACGGCTCGCCTGCCGGCAAGGGAAACGGGTCGCCTGCCGGCAAGGGAAACGGGTCGCCTGCCGGCACAGGAAATGGCGTGGGCACCGAAGACGACGTGAAAGCCTATGGCTGGGACGCGATCACGGAATGCTTCGAGCGGCTTTATCCCGGGCAAACCAATCCAAAGCATTTAGGGACGCTTATAAAATACCATTTGGGCGGCCCCGACCCGCTGGATGGGGTCAGCATCTACGACGGCGGGGAGTCCTGGCATTTCGTGACGTTCGGGTTCTCGGATCTGTACGAGAAAACGCCGGGGGAGGATCCCGAGTGGAGCGGGTGGGGGTTTGAGCTCACCCTCAAGCTGAAAAAATACCCGTGGGTCGACGAGACGGAAATCAGATGCGTCGCGAGCGTCTTGCAGGCGTTGGCGCGGTATGTGTATTCGAGCAAAAAAAGGTTCCATGCCTATGAATATATCTGGACAAAGCAAACAGAAGGCTTTGACGCGAACGGGAAAAGCAAGCTGACGGGGTTTGCCACGCTGCCTGACGAGGCGGGCGCCATAGAGACGCCGAACGGAAAGCTCGAATTCATCTGCGTGGTCGGCCTTTCGGACAGGGAGCTGAGGGGCATCGCTGAAAAACAGTTCACTGTCCGCGAACTCCTGGAGAAGCTTGGCAGCCCGCTGACCGATTACGAGCGCGAAGAGGTTGTATAGCGCCCTTCATGGACAGAATCGTTGGGAAAGGCCATCTTCTACGCACAAAACGCGCCGAAAGTACGATTTTCCAGGCCTTTTGCCTGCTTTTCTCCCCAAAAGCAGTACAATTTCAATGAAAATTCGTACTTTGGGCGTGATTTGTGTTAAAACCTGTCATTAAACCAGAAATGAATGGCGGTGACAGCTAGAAACATTTGGGTCGGCGGAAAACACTGTCGCAAAGTCTCAAACGTAAAGACGAAATGATGACAATGGTTCAGGCATTACACAGCACAACTATTGTTTCATCGCCTGGTTTGCGATATGCTGTAGATGCGCGGCATCATTCTTTTCGGAATTGGCAGAAGCGAGCCGCGGCGGTATAGAGGCTTACTGGTAGAGGCTTATTGACGGTGCGTACATGAAAACAATCAGGGCAGGCAAAAGGATGGGGGCATTCATAATGGCAGGTGCCGCCATCTGCGGAATGCTCGCCCTGCTTTTTTATTCCGGCGTGTTGCAAGTCAACAACCCCTCGCGGGCGCAGTATCCTGTCAGGGGCGTGGATGTTTCTTGTTATCAAGGCGATATTGACTGGGATGTGCTGAGCGGTCAAGGCATAGCTTTCGCGTTCATCAAGGCCACGGAAGGAAGCTCTTTCGTGGACCAATGCTTTGAAACGAATTACAGGAACGCGCTTAAAACGGACCTGCGGGTGGGGGCTTACCATTTCTTCAGCTTTGACAGCCCGGGCGAAACGCAAGCGGACAATTATATCGCCAATGTGCCGAAGGCAAGCGGCGCGTTGCCGCCGGTCGTGGATTTTGAGTTCTACGACGGCAAAGGGAAAAACCCGCCCGACCCGGACGGCACAAGGAAGGAATTGAACGAACTGCTTGACAGGCTCGAAGCGCATTACGGCGCAAAACCTGTTATTTACGCGACGGAAAAGTCGTACAGCCTCTATTTATCGGGCCATTATGAAACATATGACATTTGGGTCAGAAGCATTCTCACCGCGCCCAAGCCGCTCGAGAACCAGACATGGACATTTTGGCAATACACAAACAGGAAGCACCTGGATGGGTACGAAGGCACGGAATACTTTATCGACATGAATGTTTTTAACGGCACTTTTGACGAGTTCGACAATTACGTGGAGCAAGCCTGACGCAGTAAAAGAAGGAGAAGCGCGAGGCCGCATCGAGCAAACCCAAGACGTGGAGCAAGCCTGACGCAGTAAAAGAAGGAGAAGCGCAAGGCCGCATCGAGCAACCCATAACATTACAAAAAAAAGAAATACGGGGTCGGCAGGCAGAAAACAATGCTGTATCGAAAATAACGCGCATGCTATATTATTCAAAAAGGAGGCTTGGAAGTGCCCGGGCGGAGCTCAAATAATGTATTGAATGTTCGGCTGGCAACAATTGCGCTTCTTGCGATACTCGCGTCGCTCGCCTTGTGCGCTTGCGGGAACAGCACGGACAAGGAAAAGGCGTGCGCCATGTACAACGACGCCGCGGAGAGGGTGAACGGCGCGGCGGGGTTTGTCTTCGACCTGGACACCTGGGAACAGGACGGTACGTCAACCGAGGTGTGGAGGGCGCAGCATTACGAGTTCAACAGGCTGCCGGGCGCCGACGCCGGGGACGTGCCGCCGGATGGATACTATTGGCAATCCAGCGACGGCGCCGAGATACTGGCAACATGCGAAACCAGGCGCGGCAAACAGACGGACAACAGCGTTTTTTACCGCAAGGATGGCGTTTCGTGCTATATATCGAAAGGCGCCCCCGAGATTTTTTCCGAGGAGTATCTTGGTTGGATCGATTGGGAAATGGGCGCGCTGCCCCTGATCGATTATTCGGAAGAGGCGGTAAGAAAAGGCACGATTGGAAGAAATGGCGGCAGCAGGGAAGTGACGCTTGACATCGGCTGGGGCACGATGTTTTGGGGCCATACAAGGGACTTGGGCATCAACCAATACCTGGATCCGGCCCCCATAAGCGGCACTTTCAGAGACATGACGCTGACCGCGCTCATCGACGCCGAAGGGAATTTGCGGGAAGCGGCATTCAAGTATACGGAAAACGGGGTCCCGGGAATCGAGAGGGAGAGCAGGATATACAACATCGCGATTGGCCCGCCCGAGATCGATTTCCCGGAAGAGTTCCTGGACGCCATCGAAACGGCCCCGGCAAGAAACCAGCCCGCGGCTGAAGAAGAGGGCCAGCAGTATTATTCCAGCTTCGATAGCCCGGAGTCGGACTTTGCGGATTTTCTGGCAGTCGACGACTATCCCCACGGATACTGGACCGTCAATGGATTGATAGACAAGTATGGCCCCCCGGAATCGTTTACAGGCTATTATATGCCGCCCCCTTATGGGATAGTATTTGCCAGCGTGGCACTCCCCGACATGAAGATTGATTTTTGGCTCGAGTCGGCAGAACGGTTCTCGTTTTACGACGAAACGCTTGAGGCCGGGAATTATGAGCTGGACGGCAACGACAGGGAACTGGAGTTTATCGTCCATGTAATAACCCTTGAGAACGCAGGCAAGAACCTGCCCTACGGCATCAAAATCGGGGAAAGCACAAAAGAACAGGTTTTTGGAGCATATGATATACCCAATGCGTATACATACGCGGACACTTACGAATGGGAAGGCGAGGAATACACGGTAGACGAAGTAGTCTATTGGTATGCCCCTTTGATGCCCCAAGTGGAATGGGAAGGCGGCGGTGGGTATTATACCTGGGGCCCCGGGCATGTAGCGTATTCCTTTGACGAGGCGGGGGTACTGGAGAGCGTCCGCCTTCAATACGCGTTTTTCGATTGGTAGGAAGGGGCTTAATTTTCGGGCATATGGATAAAAAGACATACTTCATAAGCTACACCACGCGCACGGAAGCGGACAGGCAATGGGCGGTATGGACAGAGTGGTTTTTCCGCGAAAAACTTGGCGCCGAAACCATTATGCAGGAATACGATTTCAAGCCAGGCGACAATTTCAAGATAAAGATGAACGAAGCTTTAAAGAACGCGGATTTTGTCGTGTGCGTATTGACACGCGCGTATCTGGGCTCTGTAAACTGCCAAGAGGAATGGACTAACGCCAAAAGCTTTATCCCTGTCAAGTTTGACGAATGCGACCCCGATGGGCTTCTGAATTGCCGCAGCTATATAAACCTGTGCGGATTGGGCCAGGATGCCGCGCGTCAAACGCTTCTCGACGCCTTGACGGACAAGGTTCGCCCCAGGGACGAGCCGGCATTCCCGAACAGGGCCGAGCCTTTGTTTCCAAATGCCGAAAAGGAGCCGGAGTTCCCCGCAGCCTCAGCCCCAGCCGCAGCTCCAGCCTCATCCGCAGCTTCAGCCTCATCCTCAGCTCCAGCTCCAGCTCCAGCCCCAGCCCCAGCTTCATCCGCAGCTTCAGTCCCAGCCTCAGCCTCAGCCCCAGCGTTTCCAGAAAACAATTTACCGGAGAGGAACCGGTTCTTCACGGGGAAGGCCGAGGAATTGGCGCGCATTGAAGCGGCGCTGAAAGAGCAGTTCAAGGCGCTTGTCACGGGCCAGGGAGGGTTTGGCAAGACGCAGGCCGCTGTCGAGTACGCGTACCGTCACGCGGCGGAATATGATTGGATTTGGTACTTCAATGCGGAGCCTGAAAGCCGGTTGCGTGACGAATACCGGGAGTTCGCGGCAAGAATTGGCCTTTCCGGGGAGCTGGCAGACGATTTCAACTGCGTCAACCTATATGTCGCGGAGTGGTTCGGGAAGAACGACTGCTTGTTCATATACGACAACGCGGAGGGCTATGACAACGTGGCGAGCCATGATAACGTGGCGAGCTATGATACTGCCGAGGAGCATAAAAACTTTCGCGAGTACCTTCCGAACGGGCATCCCGGCGGCCATATTATCATCAATTCACGCGAACGCTTGCAGGGCAGGTTCGGCACCCGGCTCGACGCGACCGTTTTTTCGCTTGTTGACGCAATATCGTTCGTGCAAAAACGTGTACAGGGAACCAGCGAAGGCGATGCGGAAAAGCTGGCCAACAGCCTTGGCTGCATGCCGCTCGCGCTGGATCATGCGGTTTCGTATATGGGAGAAAACGGTTATTCTTGCGCGGAGTATTTCGAGTTCATGCAAAAACACGGCTTGGTTATTCTGGACAGTCTTCCCAAAGATACCGATTACGATAAAACAATTACGGAGACATTGAATATCACATTAAGAAAACTTATGAAGGACGCCCGGCCAGATTCGCGTTCCGGGGCGGAGGCCAAGCCGGATCCGCTTTCTCTGGCGGCTGTACAATTGCTGAACCTTTGCGCTTGCTGCGCGCCGGACGACATCCCTTTCCAGATGTTTGTCGACGGGAGGGGGCGGCTCCCGCAGCCGCTACGCGACGTGCTTGATCCCGGCAATGAACCCGGCCATATCGACCTTATTAATAAACTGAAAAATTATTCGATTGTTTCTATGCGCCGGGACAATGGCGTGATGCTTCTATCGATACACCGGCTTGTCCAGGCGGCGGTCAACCACGATCTTGGCGGGGACACGCAGTGGCTGTCCTGTTGCCTTGACATGTTTGATGCTATTTTTCATTTCGAATATGATACCAAAGAGTCGTTTGCCTGGTTTTCTTTGACATTGCCGCACGCGCTTGAGGTTGCCAGGCAATCAGAGTCATTGTTCTCAGGGGACGACGAAAAACAGGAAAAGACCGCTCGATTGTACCACACAGCAGGGTTCGGATTGCATAGAGCAGGCGACTATGAAAAGGCGCTTGAGTGGCATCGGAAAGCTTTGGATATTCGCGAGAGGGTGCATGGCATGGAACACCCCTATACCGCTACGACATATAACAACATCGCAGGGGTATACTATGCCCAGGGCGATTATGAAAAAGCGCTTGAATGGTTCCAGAAAGACTTGGATATCAGTGAGAAAGTGTTGGGCAAGGAGCACCCTCTTACTGCTACAACATACAACAACATCGCAGGGGTATACTATGCCCAGGGCGAATACGCCGAAGCGTATGAATGGTACCGGAAAGCTTTGGATATCTGTGAGAAGGTGCTGGGCACGGAGCGCCCTCTTACTGCTACAACATACAACAACATTGCGGTTGTATACAAAGCCCGGGGCGACTACGCCAAGGCGCTTGAGTGGTATAGGAAAGCTTTGGATATCTGTGAGAAGGTGCTGGGCACGGATCACCCCGACACCGCTACGACATATAATAACATCGCAGGAGTATATGGCGCCCGGGGCGACTCCGAAAAGGCACTTGAGTGGTACTGGAAAGCCTTGGATATACGCGAGAAAGCGCTGGGAACGGAGCACCCGGATACCGCATCGACATTCAACAACATCGCAGGGGTATACTATGCCCAGGGCGACTATGAAAAGGCGCTTGAATGGTACCGGAAAAGCCACCAAATACTCACAAGAACGCTCGGAGAAGCGCACCCGAATACAATAAATGTGCTCGACAATATGAAGAGCGCATATGACGCAGCCGGCTTCGCCGAAGATTTTGAAACCTGGCTGCAAAGGGCGGGCGATGGTTGAGCGGCCCAGGCCCCGGGTATTGGATCAGGAAATCCTTCATCGCCCCTTTTGGATAAAGGGCAAGATAGCAATTTGTGACAGTTGCGTCAGAGTGGTTCAGGATAAACCTGAATGAAGGTCTTGACCCATTTCTATCCCGCCCTATATATGTTGTGTACCCCATGTCAAGCACATTGGAATAAAAAAGCCAGTCTGTTTAAAAACGGAAGTGAAAGAGCCCGTGAAAGGGCCCGGGAGGACTGTTGTGGCAGAAAATCGCGAAAAAATGGCTCAAAAACGAACTTACGTGCAGTTTTTGTCTCGCTTTACCCCGTTTTTCCCTATAAAAAGCCTGAATATCGGCTAAAGCCTCAAAAAAAGTACACGTAAGTTCGATTTTGGGACAAAAAGCGGCTGATTCATGGCAACAACACTAAACATTAAACTCCTTTAGTGGTATTTCCTTAACCAATAAGACTAATTCAGTTGGTGTATTGTTTTTACTTGCTGGATTTGCTCCGTTCCGAATCATCCGAATATTCGATACCGTTATCGGCGCACCAAGCCTTTACGATCTCTACATAGGCATCGTGTTTGAAGCTGTACCATTCTTCGGTCAAATCCAAATCATGCAGCAAATCTTTGAACCGCCGAAACGCGCCCCTGCCGTTCAGGGCCACGCACAAAAGTTCATGCTTGCGTGGATCTGTGATAGTTTCGGTAAAATCGACCATTATCCCATATTCATCGATTTCCTGCGAATCCGGCAAGTCAATCCAGGCGGCGTCCTCGAATCTTTCCAAATCGCCATTCTCGTCTCCGAAAAAATCGTTGTAGAAATCAAACTCCCCGGTTTCGCGATTATAGAACAAATGCATCTCCTGGGATACGGTTTCAAATTCTTGAGCCGCCATGTTTAAATCCAGTTTTTTCATATTTCCTCCGTGTCAGTTCGCGGTTTTCCTTCCGCTCAATAATACGGGCAACGGTCATGTATACATTCTTCGTTAATCGAGTAATGCGCGCAGCGGTAATCTTCAAGGGGCATTGCCACGCCGTAGCGCTCCTTTGCGAAATCGACGCAAACCTCTATCGACATCCGCGACGTGCGCTTGCAGCAGCGCGGGCCGCCGGTCGCCGCTATTTTTTCAAGGCAGCGGGCGGTCAACTGCTGCGCTGCGCCCCATTCTTCCTCATTATACGGGGTCAGGTCGGCCATGACGCTTGCGAAGATGCCGGCGCCGATCGCGGCCCCGCACGCGCCCCAGAAGCCGCAGATCCCCCCGGGAACCTGCCCGCCCCGTTCGGCCGCCGCCTCTAGTGCCGTCTCGAAATCGATGCCCCCGCCGTTTTCGGGGACCTGTCCGCCCTGTTCGGTCGCCGCCTCGAGCGCCGCTTCAAAGCCAATCTTGCCGCCGTTATTCCTGTACGCGGTCAGCATGACGCAGGGCACAATGCTGTGGTGCTCGGGCCCGTGCATATGTACGCCGTCAAGGGAGACGACCCGGCGGAAGATCTTCCCCGGGTCTTTCTCGTCCATGGCTCTGAGCAGGGCCAGGAAATCTTCCTGCGCGGAGGAATGGCACTTGTCGCAGACATAGTGCCCTTCCTCGCACACGGCGTTGGCTTCGAATTCGCCGCCGCACAGGCTGCAGGTATAAGCGGCGTTTTTAAAGCCATAGACTATGGGCTTGCCGCAAATCAGGCAGCCGGTTTTGAATCCGTTATTTTCGATATCAGTACTCATTCTCTTCGATGCCAGTACTCATTGCTATCAGTACTCATTGCTATCAGTATTCATTGCTATCAGTACTCATTGATATCAGCACTCATTCTCTTCGATATCAGTACTCATTCTCCTCTATTTCAAAATATGCCTGCGGGTGCTTGCACGCGGGGCATTCCTCCACGGCCTTCTTGCCATCGTACTTGAAACCGCAGTTGCCGCACTTCCAGGTGACGGGCTCGGGGCGTTCGAAGACGAGGCCTGACTCTATATTCCCTTTGAGCTTCAGATAGCGCCCCTCGTGTTCCTTTTCGATGCTGCCTACGTTCTCGAACTGGAGCGCGATCTCTTCAAAGCCTTCCGCCCTGGCCTCCTCGGCCATGCGCTTGTACATCTGCGTCCATTCGAAGTTTTCGCCCGCTGCCGCGTCCGCCAGGTTCTCCGTGGTCGTACCGATGCCGTGGAAGAGCTTGAACCACAGCTCCGCGTGCTCCTTCTCGTTCGCTGCCGTCTCAGTGAAGATATTCGCGATCTGCCGGAACCCGTCCTTCTGCGCCTGCGACGCGTAGAAAGTGTATTTGTTCCTCGCCTGCGACTCGCCCGCAAAGGCTTCCATCAGATTTTCGTAAGTCTTGGTCCCTTTTAATTCAGCCATCTCTTTCCCCTTTCAGTTTTTTCTCCCCTTGTCAATAACGAATAGTGGTATTGTAACATAAAGGCAGACAGGCAGACAGAGGACGGGTCGAAACCACTGACAAAGCCCTTCCACGCTTAACAGTTTCGAGCGGGCGCGAAAAAATGCCCGATTTCAAGAGTCGAAGGCCTACGCCCGCTCCCTATGCCTGTTCCTCGCTCGCCATTCCCGAAAAGCATGGCTGTTTTATGCACAAATCGCGTCCAAAGTACGAATTATCATTGAAAATGGCGGCATTTGGGGCGAAATTGGGGCAATAAGCCTAAATAATCGTACTTTGGACGCGATTTGTGTCCAGAAAGAGGGTCCTTTCCAGGAATCGGAGGAGAAATGGCACTTCCTTTCTTCTTTCCTTCCTTCTCTCCCGGCGCAAGTTATTCAAAAGCCTGTCCTCCCTTTTTATCTTACAAGACGCAGGAACCGTCCCCTTTTGTCTTATAAGACGCAGGAACCGTCCCCTTTTTGTCTTATAAGACGCAGGAACCGTCTCCTTTTGTCTTACAAGACGCAGGAACCGTCCCCTTTTGTCTTGTAAGACGCAGGAACCGTCCCCTTTTGTCTGCACCGGTGGTTTGCGTTCCGTGATATACTCCAACAAAGGAGTTTCGGCTATTGACAGACAGGCAACCAGGCGTTTGGCTGCCGGGAGGCTGGCGCCGAATGATGGAACGATGAAAATCAAGCTGGCAATATTCAAGGATCCGGGCGCGGATCCGGCCGTGCGCGAAGTGGAGGCCGGGGTGACGATCGAGGAGTTGTTGGGCGAGTATCGGTCGCACCTTCCGTATCGAGTCATAACGGCCCGCGTGGACGGCGACGACGTTGCGCTTACGTTCGCGCCGGAGAAGGACTGCGAGGTCACGTTTTGCGACATCCGCGACAATACGGCGAACAGGACTTTTCAGCGCGGGGTTTCGCTGCTATTCCTGAAGGCGGTGAATGACCTGTACGGCAAGGATGCGCGCGTGGTGATACGCAATTCCGTCAACCGGGGCATTTTCACGACGGTCGAGCTCCCGGGGGCGCGCAAAGCGGGCGAGCGCGTCCTGCGCAAGGCGGGCGAGCAGGACCTGCGCATGATAGAGAAGCGGATGTGGCAGCTCGTCGACGCGAACCTCCCCATCGAGGTCAATACGGTGGGGAAGGAGGAGCTGTTCAAATACCTTATCAAGGCGGGCGCGGAAGAGAAGCTCGAACTGCTGAAGACGGCCCCGGACCTGAAATTCATCAATGTATGCAAGCTTGAAAAATACACGAACTATTTCTACGGGCTCATGCCCCCGTCGACGGGCTATATCTGCCCGTTCGCGCTGGAGCTTGCTCGCGGCGGCGTCCTGCTGCGGTTCCCGCACCCGGCGGATCCGGGGAAGCTCGCCATATACAAGCGTGACGCGAGGATCTTCGAGGCCTATGAAGAGGAACAGATGCGTCTTGACGGCCTCGACCTAAGGTATATCAGCGACCTCAACAAGAGGATAGCGGCAGGCGCCGCGTCGGGCATTATCCGCACGGCAGAGGAGCGGCATTCGGCGCGCATAGAGGAACTGGCGCAAAAGATAATGGACAAGGGCAAGCGGATCGTCCTGATTGCCGGGCCTTCCTCGTCGGGGAAGACGACATTTTCCATGCGGCTTATCGAGGCGCTCGCGGCCCGCGGCGGCTCGCGGCCGCTCTATCTCGGCACCGACGACTATTTTCTCGACCGGGAATTCACGCCGAAGGACAGGAAGGGCGAGTACAACTTCGAGGGGCTTGACGCGATGGACGTCGAACTCTTTGTTCGCAACGCGGGCGAGCTGCTTTCGGGCAAGACGGCGGACCTTCCGAAATTCGATTTCATAACGGGTAACAAGGTGTTCGGCATGCGCAAGACACGGCTGAAGGCAGGCCAGGTCATCGTCGTGGAAGGCATCCACGCGCTGAACAAGAAGATGTCCGCGGGCATTGACGACGCGGTCAAGTTCAAGATATACATCAGCCCGCTTACCCAGCTCAATATCGACGACCACAACCGCGTCCCGTCGACGGACGTCAGGCTTATCCGCCGCATGATCCGCGACAACCGGACGCGCGGCCGCGACGCCTGCGGCACGATCCGGCAGTGGCCGAAGGTCCGCGCCGGCGAATCCGTCAATATCTTCCCGTACAACAATGAAGCCGACGAGATCTTCAATTCGACGCTCATATACGAGCTGCCCGTGCTGAAGAAATACGCCATGCCGCTGCTTGAGGGCATAGGGCCCGGCGAGGCCGCGTACGGGCACGCCAAGTGGCTGCTCTATTTCCTTTCTTTCCTGACGCCGATCGAGGACGAGAGCGATATCCCAACAGAGTCGATCCTGCGTGAATTTGTCGGTGGCGGGGCTTTCGAGACATGATGCCGTAATATGGGAAACAAGCGTCGTAACAGAGTCATTTCAATGACTTTTCTATAAATGCATTGCAAGCCGAAAACGACGGAAATACAATACGCTTATGGCAAAAAACGCACGCATCGCTTTCTTTATAATATGTGACTTTATCTGCTTTAACGCTTCATATCTGCTGGCGTACCTGATCAGCTCCGGCCTGGGCGTGGCGGATTATTCGCCGGCGGAAGCGGCCTCTTCGTACTTCGAAGTCTACACGACGGGCTTCCTGATCCTTATCGTCGTCAAGCTGATCGCGATGTACGTGTTTTCGGTTTACAGAATACTGTTCGACTATGCCGGCCCCAGGGATTTCCAGCGCGTGGCCCTTTCGCTCATAGCGAGCACGCTGGCGTCCGTTACCGCGGCGGTGATCATCGGCATCGAGCCCGCGCTGGTCGCGGCCATCATCGCGTTTTCGTTTGTCTTCGACATGGTGCTCGCCCTGGCCGTCAGGTTTCTGTACGTTTGGCTGGCCGCGGCGCGCGTGGAGACCAGGGACCCGGAGGAGCAGAGCCTGCGGCGCAAGCACGAGCAGCAGCGCAAGAGCGCCGGCCGCGTCATGGTCATCGGCGCGAACCGCGCGGCCGCGGACCTGATGGCCGAAATGCTGGAAACCGAAAACGGCAGGCGCAAGGTCGAGATAATTATCGACGACGACAAGAGCTACGAGGGGGACACTATCCATGGCGTCGAAATTGTCGCCGGCCGCGGCGAGATACGGATGCGCGCGAGGCGGCAGGGAATAGATGAAATAATTATCGCAAAGCCCGCGGCGAGCAAGAAGCAGATAGCGTTGCTGCTTCGCGATTGCGTGAAGACGCGCTGCAAGATAAGCATGCTTCCGCGCGCCAAGGCGAGGGAATCGGCCGCGTCCGCGCCGATGGCCGCGCTCGCGGATCTGCGAAAGCCGACGGTCCTGGACCTGCTCAGCAGGGACCGGCCGCGCGTCGACCACAGGGAGATAGGCGACCATCTGAAAGGCAGGGTCGTCCTGGTCACGGGCGGCGGGGGGGCTTTCGGCTCCGAGCTCTGCCGGAGGATAATACTCTACCGGCCCCGCAGGCTTATCGCCCTCGACATAGACGAGGACGGGCTTGCGATGCTGAACGCGGAACTGGAAGGGTTCCGCACGGCCGAAACGGAGTTCCGTACCGTCATAGCCAACATACGCGACGCGATCATGATGCGCCGCGCGTTCGCCGCTTTCCGCCCGCATATAGTTTTTCACGCGGCGGAGCTCAAGCAAATACCGCTCGCGCAGTCAAACCCGAGGGAAACCTTCCTGACGAACGTGCTCGGCCTCAAGATCGCCTGCGATCTCGCCGATGAGTACGCGGCCGAAAAATTCATCCTGTGCTCAACGGTGCGCGCGGCCGAGCCGACGAATGTCGCCGCCGAGTGCAAGCGTACGGCGGAGCTCTATATCGCCGAAAAGAACGTGAAATCGCGCACCTCATACTCGTCGGTCCGGTTCCCGAACCTTATCGTGGGGCGCGGAAATGTCATCGCGCTGTTCTCGGAACAGATCAAGTACGGCGGGCCGCTGACAGTTACCGACAAAGACATTATGCGCCGGTTCATGAGCGCCGAGGAAGCCGCGGTGCTGACCATCAAGGCGACGGTCCTCGCGGCGGGCGGCGAGATTTTCGAGCTCGGCCCCGGGGAGCCTATGGGCATCCGCGACCTCGCGGAAGCCATGATCCGGCTGGAAGGCAGGATGCCGTACGAGGACATAGATATCGTTACGACGCAGCTCCGCCCGGGGGAACGGCTTTTCGACGAAGTGGGCGACGAAGGGCCGCACGGCAACGCGACGGCGGCGGAACACATATGGGTCCTGGAAGACAGGGGCGGCGCGAAGCTGCCGCATTGGTCGCAGCTTTGGCGCCAGGATCCCGAACGCATGGACGACGCGGCCGTAATGGAACTGCTCAGGCTTATTTTCCCGACTTACAAGGTCAAGCGGCCGGGCACGACACTGAGAGGAGAAAAGATCGAATATGAACAGGGAGATTGAAATCGCGTATGAAACGGACGAGGGCCTCCTTGCCGGCGCGGAGGCCCTCTTGCCGGCCGCGGGCGAAAAGGCCGAAGCCCTGTATAGAAAAGAGATGCCCTTCACGGGCTGGGTTGGCTATGCGGACGCCTTCCCGGACGAAGAGCTTGCCGCCATTTTGGAGACTGCCGACGAAATCGCGGCGAGGTGCGAATACTTTGTCGTTATCGGGATCGGCGGCTCCTATCTCGGGGCACGGGCCGCGCTCTCCTTTATCGACCGCGCGGACAGCGTGAACAGGGAAGGCCGGCCGGAGGTCGTGTTCGCGGGCTTCAACCTGAGCGGGACATACCACGCGGAACTTATCGACAGGATAAAGACAGGCGACGTCTGCCTGCTCATCATAAGCAAATCCGGCGGGACGCTCGAGCCGTCCGCCGCGTTCCTCGCCCTGAAAGGCATGCTGACGGAAAAGTACGGGCATGAAGAGGCGATGTCGCGCGTCTACGCCATCACGGACCGGACGTCCGGCAAGCTGAGGCAGGAGGCGGAAGAGAACGGTTACAAGGCTTTTGTGCTGCCATCGGACATCGGCGGGCGGTTCTCCGTGCTGACGCCTGTAGGCCTGCTGCCGCTGGCGGTAGCAGGCGTCGACGTCCGCGCCATGCTGGACGGCGCCAAGGCGGCGAATACGGCAGGGATGAGGGCGCGCGCGAAGCATTTTGCGTGCGTGCGCGCCGCGCTTGAAAAGGAGAAGTGCGTCCAGACGGTCTGCTTCTTCGAACCGTCGGTCGAGGATTTCACGGCATGGCTGCTCCAGCTCTTCGGCGAGAGCGAGGGCAAGGACGGCCGCGGCGTGCTTCCCGTAGGCGTGGGCGTCAGCCGCGACCTTCATTCGCTCGGCCAGTTCTTCCAGGACGGCAAGCAGGTCTTCTACGAAACCCTGCTCTTTGTGGAAGAGCCGACGCGCGACATCAGGATCGGCAGCGCCCCACTGCCGCAAGGCGCAGGGGACGGCATGCCACCGTCGCAAGGCGCAGGGGATGGCGCCCCACTGCCGCAAGGCGAAAAAGAAGGCATGCCGGCGTCGCCAATCCACGGGCGCGCTTACAGCGAGCTCAACCGGGCCGTGCTCGAAGGGATGGCAAGGGCGCACCGGGAGGCGGGCGTGCCGGTCATCCGCGTCTATATCCCGGACAACAGCGCTTACGCTTTCGGCCAGCTCGTCTACTTCTTTGAGCTGACGTGCGCGCTGACGGGGCTGCTCATGGGGGTCAACCCCTTCGACCAGCCGGGCGTCGAAGCGTACAAGAAGGGCATGCTGGACTATCTGGCGGAGGCGCAAGGCGGGGCGTGAAGGCATGGCGGGGCGTGAAGGCATGGCGAGGCGTGAAGGAAGCGCATCGCGGCGATTCTTTGCGCCTTCATTCGCATATGATATGATAAGCAACAAATATACAAGAAGGTAAAAGGAGGTAAAAAGTCATGAAAAAAATTGGAGTCATCGGCGCCGGCACGATGGGAGCGGGCATCATCCAGGTCTTTGCGCAGGGCGGCTACGAGGTCGTCTATACGGACCTGTTCGAAGCTGCTATCGAGAAGGGGTACGCTCTTATCGAAAAGAATCTGGGCAGGCTGGTCGAGAAGGAAAAAATCGCGGCGGAAGACAGGGACGCCATACTCGGGCGAATCAGTTCCGGCCCCGAGCTCTCTGCCGTCAAGGACGCCGACCTTATAGTCGAAGCGATCTATGAAAACCTCGAGGTCAAGAAAGAGCTCTTTGCCGACCTTGACAAGCTCACGGGAGAAGGGACGATCCTGGCGTCGAACACGTCGGCGTTTTCGATAACGGAGATCGCCAACGCCACGCAACGGCCCGACAAGGTCATTGGCATGCATTTCTTCAACCCCGCGCCCGTGATGAAACTCGTCGAGGTTATCAAAGGCCTGCGGACGGCCGACGAGACCGAGGCGGCTATCATCGAAATCGCGAAAGAAATCGGCAAGACGCCCGTGAAGGTCGAGGAGGCCCCGGGCTTTGTCGTGAACCGCATACTTATCCCGATGGTCAATGAAGGCATTGGCATCTACGCGGAAGGTGTCGCTTCGGCCGAGGATATCGACGAGGCCATGAAGCTCGGCGCGAACCATCCGATGGGCCCGCTCGCGCTCGGCGACCTGGTCGGGCTCGACGTGTGCCTCGCCATCATGGAGACGCTGTTCACGGAAACCGGGGATCCGAAATACAGGCCGCATCCGCTGCTTCGCAAGATGGTGCGCGGCGGGAAGCTCGGGCGCAAGACCGGAGAAGGGTTCTTCAAGTATTGAGCGAGACCAGGGTAGAAAGAAGAGAGCGGGAACGCAGGGAAGAGGCGCTCCGCGTACGCAGGGAAGAGGCGCGCCGGGTACGCCTTGAGGAATCGCGCCAGGGCTACGGCGAAGAGGATCTCTGGGAGCTGCTGGAAGAAGTGCCGCAGGAGCGCAGGAACGAAGGGTACGGGTACCGCGAAGAAGGTGCCTATTCGGGCTACACGGAAGATTATCCATGGGATAGCGGGGAGAATCAGTCCCGTGACCGCAAGGCCGAGGCAGCCCGCGAACGCAAGGCGGAGGCGGCCCGCGACCGCAAGGCGGAAGCAGCCCGCGAACGCAAGGCGGAGGCGGCCCGCGAACGGAAGGCGGAGGCAGCCCGCGAACGCAAGGCCGAGGCGGCCCGTGAACGCAAGGCTGAGGAAGCCCGCGAACGCAAGGCGGAGGCGGCCCGCGAACGCAAGGCGGAAGCGGCCCGCAGCCGCAAGGCGGAAGCGTCCCGCGGCCGCCGCGAGGAAGCTTACCGCGAGTCCGCGCGGGATAAGAAGCGCGCGCGGGCAAGGGACCGCCAACTGGAGCTTGAGTGGGAGCGGGAACGCGAACGGGAACGCCAGCTTGAGCGTAAGCGCAACAGGTCAAAAGCAGGCATTGTCGTCGCGCTCATCATCCTCTTGCTCCTGGGGTTCACCGCTTTTCGCGTATGGATGGAAACCCGCCCCGGCGCTGTCGAGCCGATTGCCGGCGGGGATGGCCTGATAGACGCAGACCGCATCAACGTGCTCTTCCTCGGCACGAACCAGGGTCTGTCGGATACGACCATGGTCTTCAGCTTCGACATGAAAAACAAGCGGCTCGACGAGATTTCCATACCGCGCGACACATATTATTACAGATCCTCCTATCCGGGGGCGGCGTACCAGAAGATCAATTCCGTGTACTCGACGGAGGGTTACGAAGGCATCAGCCGGGCCGCGAGCGATGTGCTCGGCGGCATAGCGATACACTATTACGCCGTGCTCGAGGACAAAGGCGTCGCCAGGATCGTGGACGCAATGGGCGGCGTCGACATGTACGTGCCGATCGACATGAATTATGAGGATCCGGACCAGGGGCTCTACATCCACCTGCAGGCCGGCCAGCAAAGGCTCAACGGCGACCAGGCCATGCAGTACCTGCGCTTCCGCAGCGGCTACAACAATGCCGACCTCGGCCGGATAGACGCGCAGCAGGGGTTCCTGAAGGCCGTGCTCGCGCAGAGCGCGGGCCTGGATATCCCCAAGGTCGCGCTGGTCGCCAGCAACGAGGCGACAAGCAATCTGAGCATGACCGCCGCGATTGGGCTGATGACCAGGGCGGGGGGCATGAAGGACTGGGCCTTCAACACCTGGACGATCCCGGGCACTACCGGCATGCAGGACGGCCTGTCGTATTTCTTCCACGACCCGGCAGGCACGAAGGAGATGATGCGCCAGATATACGGCGAAGCGGACAGCCAGGCGGCGGAATAAGCCCTGCGCGGCATGACTAATGAAAGGAACAAGACATGGCAGACATCAACATCAAGGAATTGGCAGATAAAGTAATGAAGGCCATCAAGGCCAACCCGGCCCTGGTCGAGCGCCTCACGAGCGACCCGAAGGGGTTGATAGAGAAAGTAACCAACATCAAAAACCTGAAGTCCGGCGACGTCAGCAGCATCGTCGGCCTTGTGACCGGCGGCTCAAAAGAAGGCGGCGGAATGCTCGGCGGCGTCCTCGGCGGCGGCGGCGAAGGCGGCGGCCTTGACATCGGCGGCATCGCGGGCGGCCTGCTGGGCGGCAAGAAGAAAGAGTAAAACGTTTTCGCGCACTGGGAATGCCTCGCCGCTCTTGCTGCCCGGCAATGACAGGAGTGTGTTCATACTGTCATTGCGAGCAGCGATCGCGACGAGGCAATCCATGAAGTAAGGCTTATAAGCTTTTTATCCAACGAAATCAGGTTTGGTCTGTTTCCACGTTCGCGTACCATTTGATGAATTCGATAATCATCTTTTTCTTTTTAGGCTCGCATTGATGTATCAAGTCCTTGATTTCGTCCAAGGTGTCGTTTCTGTATTCTTTGTTGATGCCGACCAGCAAATAGTCCGGGGTCACTCCCAGCGCCAGGCATAGCTTCATCAGCGTATCGATACTGCACTTCGCGCCGCGTTCTACGTTTCCGGCATATGTCGTGCTCATGCCGGCCCGCTCCGCCAAATCGGCTTGCGTTATTTCCAACACGCGCCTGCGCATTGCGATACGTTTCCCGATTTCCATGTAGTCGATTCCCATATTGCTTTACACCTCTAGAAGCCACTCTAAAAGCTACCCTGCCAGCTAAGGCAGTCGCATCCGCGCCCCCCGCCCCCGGAAGCCACTCCACGGGCAAGGGCAGTCGCATTTGCAAAACATCTCTAAAATCCACTCTACCAACAAGGGCAATCGCAAAACAGAATCTAAAATATGTTTTTTACACACTGTGGTTGATATTGAAACGATAAAGATATACAATTACCACGTCCGTTAAGCAAATAATCATGTGGGTACGGGAACGACTTTAATGATTGCGCACAACGGTTGCACATAAAGATTTAAACGGCGCGGTCGCATGGCCCTCTTAAACCGCGCCTGCTTTGCGTACGCTTGTTTGAGCGGCCGAAGAAGGGTCGTTGGGGCATGAAAACTGAAACGGGCGGGGAATGGCCGGCCGCCAGGGCGGCCCGGCCGAACCCGTGAACAGTCTTGATGTTTAGCTGGCGGCAGGGTAGAGGGGTTTGGAGCGCCGCAAAGCCAATGAAACGCAAGTGGCTTTGCGGCGCGACATGTGTCTTGAGACGAGGGACGCGAGACGAGGGACGCGGTGCAATAAGAGGGACGTACCTTGTGTCTGAACAAAAAGCGGCTGATTCATGGCAACGCTTGCTCTGTGGTTTTTATCCAATGAGACTAAACAGTTGGGGGGTTCCGTCCCTCGACCTATTCCAGACACAAGGTACGTCCCTCGTCCTGTACTTTAGCCCTTGGGCTATGAGGCGCTTGAATCTTTATAATTATGCAGGAAATAAATTGCGAAGAAATGAGTATTTCGTAATATTTTTGATATAATACCGCCAGCAAGTTCTTTTGGCACAGGAGGTGGGCAAACAGGGACACTTAGTACACATGATGTGCATATCGCTAAGAAGAGGGCACACGGGGACGCC